>Ga0310694_10002028_pt1 | contig 21564 bp, 15 predicted proteins | sample 174DNAGHGhighgp2_FD_203884 | JGI IMG/M metagenome (GOLD analysis project Ga0310694, IMG submission 203884) | Sheep rumen microbial communities from Palmerston North, Manawatu-Wanganui, New Zealand - 1742 DNA GHGhigh gp2 (v2) (version 2) | ecosystem: Host-associated > Mammals > Digestive system... | reverse complement strand
ATGAAGATTGTGGATGATTTCCAAACCGCCCGCCTCTTGCATCCTGCTGATTTTAAAGACGAGGCCGATCGTGAGGTAGAAGAAATTATCCGTTTGACGGAAGCCAGCTTCTCTGGTCAATCTAGTGATTCTAGTCCTTCTAGTAGTTCTAGTAATACTAGCGCACCCAAAGAAATTCCCGCCAACCGCATTCTCCTGCTCGATGGCGCCATGGGAACGATGATTCAACAATACCAATTGCGCGAAGAGGATTTCCGTGGAGCTCGTTTTGCCAACCACAGCTACGACCTGAAAGGCTGTAATGATGTGCTCTCACTCACCGCACCTTTTGTGGTTCGCGACATTCATCGTAAATATCTTGCGGCTGGTGCCGACATTATCGAGACCAACACGTTTAATGCCCAGCGCATCTCCATGGGCGATTTTGGCATGCAGGACTATTGTCGAGAAATCAATCTCGCAGCCGTCAAGATTGCACGTCAGTGTGCCGATGAATTCAGTTCATCAGCCAAGCCTCGTTTCGTTGCAGGAAGCATCGGTCCGACCAGTCGTACCACATCAGTTGCTACGAGTGGTGAACCTCTCAGCGAAGATGCTTTGCGTGCAGCCTATGCAGAGCAGATTCAGGCGCTAGCTGATGGCGGCGTCGATGCCTTGCTCATAGAGACCATTTTCGACACACAGAATGCTCGCATTGCAATAGAGGAAGCCAAACGCATTGCTCCCTCGTTGCCTATCATGCTCAGCTTCTCCGTTTCCACTCCTGATGGACATAACATGCTGGGACAAGACATCTGCGCTTTCCTCGACAGTCTGAGCTCAGACATCAACATGAAGCCCTCAGACCTCTTCTCTGTCGGCATCAACTGCGTCAGCGATGTAAGAGCCATGAGTCCGCTCGTGCAAAAATTATCTCGCTTTGGAACCAAGGTAAGCATCTATCCCAATGCAGGAATGCCTGACGGAAACGGACATTACAACAAGACACCAGAAAGTCTGCTTGCCGACCTTTGGCCATTGCTGGAGCATCATTGCTTGTCTATTGTTGGTGGATGTTGTGGCACGACGGATGCTCATATCCATTTGATGGCCAAAGCCATCGAACCGGTTGCTAGCATCTTCCTTTCGCCCCTGAATACGGAGGCGGGCCAGCCAACAATTATTTTCCCCAAGGAACCCACTTCTTCTAGTGATTCTAGTAAATCTAGTCCCTCTAGTAATTCTAGTTCTTCTAGCGATACCAATCCTGCCGAACGCCTTTTCCAAGCCATTCTGAATGGTAAGAGCGACGATGCCGCATCAGCCACGCGAGAGGCCGTTTCCCAGAACATCGCACCTGCCGACCTTATCAACGGACAGATGATTCGAGCCATGGGAGAAGTAGGCCAGCGCTTCCAAGATGGCAAGGCTTTCGTGCCACAACTGTTAATGGCAGGTCGTGCCATGAAGTCTGCTTTGGAACTGCTGAAACCTATGCTCGCAGGCAGTGCTAGCACCTCTATAGGAAAGGTGGTTATTGGAACCGTCAAGGGCGACTTGCACGATATTGGCAAGAACCTGGTTGCCTCGATGCTCGAGGGCTGTGGCTTCGAAGTTATCAATATCGGTATTGATGTTTCTGCCGACAAGTTCATTGAAGAAGTGAAGAAGAACCAGCCCGACATCCTTTGCATGAGTGCCCTGCTCACGACGACAATGGGTTATATGAAGGAAGTCATTGATGCGCTCGAAGCAGCAGGCATCCGCCATCAAGTGAAAGTGATGGTAGGTGGTGCTCCTGTCACCCAAGGTTTTGCTGATGAAATCGGAGCCGACGGCTATAGCGACAATGCCAACTCGGCCGTTACCGTTGCGAAACAATTGCTCGGCAAATTATAAATCGGCATATTATAAAGAATAAAGGCTTGAAAAATCTTCAAGCCTTTTTCTTTCGTTTATAACATTGTTTGAAATCACAGAGTCCGCAGGTATATTCCAACTTGCGCACTTTTTCGCCCAAACCAATGATACCACTTACCGACTTAATAGGAATCATCAGCGACGAGTCTGTCAGCTTCACTCCACACGTATGCCCTTGGAACAAGGGAAAGAGCAATTGCTGTTGCGAGACATGCCATCCACAATAGCCTGGCGAAAAGCGGTTGGTGTGCTTCCATCCCAACTTGTCAATGCTTTCCTGCAGCGCTTTCTCCATCTGGTCTGCACATTTCTCAGCAATCACACTACCCAGTGCATCGGCTATGAACACACGCACCATGTCGCTCTGCTCTTTCAGCCGATGTTGGTAAGTCTCAAACTCCAAACCACTGGTACAAATAAAGAGTGCAAAAGCCTCAGAACCACGAAGTTGGCGCAGAATGATGTTTCCCATCTCAAAGTCAGGCTGCTTGTTCACCACGAAATACGAGAACTGTGGACGGAGCCACTGACTCACCTCTTTCAGTATCATGGCTGTCTCCTGTTGCGTAGCCTTGTCGGGCTGCGCATCGTGATAACCCATCTGCTCATACACGTCAGCAGCTGTTATCCCCAATTCTTCGAAGCTAAGTGTTTTCTCTGTCACCTCTTGTTATATTCTTCCAAAGCACTAAAGAAAGCGTTGATATTCTCAATCGGAGTATGTGGCGGTGTGTCACATCCGCTGGATAGCACAAAGTTAGGATAATTCTTCATCTTCTCCAACAAGTCCACAACGACCTTACGCATCTCCTCTGTTGTTCCATCCTTGAACACAGACACAGGGTCGATGTTTCCCATCGCCAATGCCGTTGGAGGCACTTCTTTGATCACCTCCTCCATCTTGCATTTATTGCCAAAATGGTAAGCAGCAGCACCTGTAGCCACCATCGCCTCCGTACAATGTCCTGTGTTGCCACAATTATGCAGTACGACGATAAAGTTGTCATCCTGCACCTTATCTACAATCTGTTTCACATACTGCGACGAGAACGTCTTGCAGTCGTCATTCGACATCAGTCCAGCCGCTGGCTCTGCCATCACCACACCATTAGCACCCGTCTGTTTCAGTGCCATACAGTATTTCGCTATGAAGTCCGTACACTTCTGCAACAGTGTATGTGCCGCATCAGGATTTTCATAGATCAGCACCATGATTTCCGACATGTCATACAGTCTGCCTGCCAACGAGAACGGACCAATACATCCACTAAACAGCGGACGGTCTTTTATCTCTTTTGCGGCTAAAAGATTGGCCTTGAGATATTGTGGAATACGAGCAGCCGACAGCGAGGGAACTTGCAGACGGTAAATGCTCTCTGCATCAGGCAACAACCTGCTGCTTACTGCAGGCACAGCTTCGTCACTGAAAGCAATCTCAGCGCCAAAAGCCTCAGCCTCTGTCGTCAAGTCCATAATGGTACAGGCTGCTGCACATTGATATTGCTGAGTCAGTTTCATCACAGCCTCATAATGTACACGTCCATTGCTCACCGCTTCATGCACCGTATTTCCATTCAGTTCTATGCCTGGATGCGTCATCACAGGAATGGCCGTCACCTCCTTCTGTCGGATGACATCGGCCACCCATTGCTTCATATTCATCTTCATGTTGTCGTAGTATCTTTATTATAAAGACGACAAAACCCCTATTTTGTCACTAATGATGACAAATCAAGATTCGCTACGTCTTAAATATATATACACTAAGACAGATGAAACAAATACTAACCATACTCCTGTTGTTTGTTTGTCTTCACACAAACGCAGGCGAAATCATTGTCCGCGAGGGCGAGAGTATCCACGACGCCCTGCGCCAGGCTCGCGAGTGGCGACGCACCAACGACGCTCGTTGTCAAGGCGGCATCACCATCACGCTTCAGGAAGGTCGTTTTTATATGAACGAACCGCTGTTCCTGCGTCCTGAGGATAGCGGCACCAAGGAGTCACCCCTCGTCATCCGTGGTAGTGGCAAACACAAGAGCATTATCTGTGGCGATGCCCGACAAAAGCATACTCAACTCTTCCCAAAGGAAGGCATGGAACGCATGATTGATTTCAACACCACCGATAGAACTATCACCATCCCTACTCCTCCAAAAGAGGTCTTGGACACCAGGAATCTCGAGATGGTGGTTCACCAACGCTGGGCCATCGCCATTCTGCGTGTGAAAGAGATGAAGGTGGAGGGCAAGAAGACGGTGGTTTCTTTCCTCGAACCAGAAAGTCGCTTGGAGTTCGAGCACCCTTGGCCACAACCTGTCATCGGAGGCGAGCGGGGCAACAGTTCTTTCCTGCTGCGCACCACGGAACAGCGCGACGGCATTGAGCAATTAGCCATCGTCGACGGTGCTAACTATGTGCGTTTCGAAGGCATTACATTCAAGAATACTTGTTGGAATCGTCCATTGCACAAAGGGCATGTCACTCTACAGGGCGGTTTTCCTCTCGTTGATGCCTATAAGCTGAAAGAAAACCCTGGGCTTCCTTGGGACGAAGGTTTGGAAAACCAAGCATGGATAGAGCGTCCCGTCAGTGCAATTACTGTGCGCAATGCTCACCATGTAGATTTCCACTCGGTAGTGTTCGAAGATCTGGCTGCCACAGCCTTAGACTTTGTCGACAACGTGAGCGATTGTCTGGTACAAAAATGCACCTTTGGCAACATTGGCGGAACAGCCATCATGGGCGGTTCCTTTGCTGAGAGTCCGATGGAGGTTCATCGTCCTTACCAGCATCTGGCCGAGCGCTGCCAGCGACTGACCATCCAAGATAACTTCGTTGTCGATGCCACCACCGAAGACTGGGGCGCCGTAGGTATCGCCTTGGGCTATGTACGCGACTGCACCATCAGCAGAAACTACGTGAGTCGCCTCAACTATTCAGGCATCTGTGTGGGTTGGGGATGGACACCTCTCGACACAGGTATGAAGAATAATCGAATCACGGACAACACCGTCATCTATTACGCCCGCCAGCTATACGACGCCGGTGGCATCTACACGCTCAGCAACCAGCCCGGCTCCGTCATTAGCGGCAACAAGATTAGTGCGCCCTACCCTGCTCCCTATGCCACTAACTATCGTGGCTTCTGCATCTATCTCGATGCTCGAACGGACGGCTATACAATAGAAAACAACCGAGTGGTTGGCAGTTCTGAAAAAGACACCCGTCTCATTCGTCGTGATGAGATAGGCGACAACCACCCAGGTCCCAATATTATTTTTAAGCAATGAAACAAACCAACTATCATCTTTTCGACTTCATGGACTTTGACCCTTCGCTGCAGAAGGACGAAGCCCTTTGGAAAGCATATGCGCCCACTGACATCGTGGAGCGCGATGGCGACATCATAGTAACCATTCCTTATCAGAAACAACTGCATCAGGAAGACATGGCGCCCGATACCGCTGCGCCCCAACAGTCTTTCGACCTCATCATCCGTGCTTACGAGCCCGACATGCTCCGTCTCTTCACCACCATGAGTGGCGACGAGATGACGGAGGCCGATGACATGCTGCAGTTCCATCCTGATGTCAAAAAACTGCCTCTCACCCTTCATAAAGGTTCAGTAAGCTGCGACTTGGTCGCAGCCAATGGCAAAAAGCTGGCCACTATCGACCTCAGCGCCCCCAAGCTCGACCCTTGGAGCGACCTTTTGCCGGCACCTCAGTCTGCACCTTTCATCACCTTCTATCCGGATGGCGATGAGACCAAGGGCATTGCGCTCAGCGACGACCATTTCTCGCCTCCCCGCTACGATGCGTTGCCGTTAGGTTTCGTCAGCTGCGATGCGACAAACAACGAGCGAGCCACCATCTCCTTCAAATGCACCCCTAATGAGTGCTTCGTAGGCACGGGTGAGCGCTTCCGCAAAATGGACCTGAGCGGACAGACTTTCCAGTTGAAGAATCAAGACGGACAGGGTGTCAACAACCGCCGTTGCTATAAGAATATTCCGTTCTATATGAGCAGCAGGATGTACGGCTGTTTCTACCATACTTCCGACTATTGCAAGCTCTCGCTGGCCGACCACAGCACCCGTTCTGTGCAGTTCCTCAACGATCATGCCACGCTCGATGTTTTCCTCATCGGCGGCAAGAGTCCTGAGCAGATTCTGCGCAGCTATCGCATGCTGACTGGTTTTCCGCAAATGCCGCCACTCTGGTCGTTTGGCATTTGGATGAGTCGCATGACCTATTTCTCTGCCGACGAGGTGAACGATATCTGCGACCGTCTTCGCCAAGAGCATTATCCCTGCGATGTGATTCATCTCGATACCGGTTGGTTCCGCACCGACTGGCTCTGCGAGTGGAAGTTCAATCCCGAGCGTTTTCCCGACCCCAAAGGTTTCATCCAGCATCTCAAGCAGAATGGTTTCAAGGTGTCCTTGTGGCAATTGCCTTATGTGGCCCAAGGTGCTGAGCAGTTGGAAGAAGCCAAGGCCAATCGTTACATCAGTCAGTCCACGAAAGCAGAAGACACCTCTACAGGCGGTGCTTCCAATTTCTCTGCCCTCGACTATGCCGGCACCATCGACTTCACCTACCCGAAGGCCGTCGATTGGTATAAGAACAAGCTTTTGAAACCGCTGCTCGAAATGGGTGTCACCTGCATCAAGACCGACTTTGGCGAAAACATCCACATGGACCATCAGTATCACGGTATGACGCCTGAACGCCTGAACAATATCTATTCGCTGCTCTACCAGCGAGCCGCCTTCGAAGTCACCCAGGAGGTCACGGGTCAAGGCATCGTCTGGGCACGTTCCGCTTGGGCAGGTTGTCAACGTTATCCGCTGCACTGGGGCGGCGACAGCGCCTCGTCGTGGGACGGTTTGGCAGGCTCACTCAAGGGCGGCCTCCATTTCGGTCTTTCTGGCTTTGCTTTCTGGAGTCACGACGTACCGGGATTCCACAGTATTCCTGATTTCATGAACTCGCCCCTCGACGAGAATGTCTATGTTCGCTGGACTCAGTTTGGTGTCTTCTCCAGCCATATGCGCTATCACGGCACTTGCAAGCGCGAGCCTTGGCATTATCCCCATATCGCACCCATTGTGAAGCGCTGGTGGAAGTTGCGCTATGCCCTCCTTCCTTATATCATAGAGCAGTCTGAGCAGGCATGCCAGAGCGGTTATCCTCTGGTTCGCGCCCTGTTGTTCCATCATCCTGACGACCGTCAGGTGTGGCATATCGACGACGAGTATTACTTCGGCTCTGAGTTCCTCGTGGCTCCCGTGATGAGTAGCGATAATCGCCGCGACATCTATCTGCCCGAAGGCTTGTGGGTCAACTTCTTCACGGGCCAACGCCTGGAAGGTGGACGCTGGTATTACAACGTCGAAGTACCCCTCGACCAAATGCCCGTCTTTGTTCGTCCAGGTTCACTCATCAAGATGTATCCTGACGATGTTGACAGCACGGACGATATGGATATGAGTAAGACGATAACGATTGAAATCGAAAAAGACTATAAAGGTCTTGATATTTTTTAATCTTTTATTTTTTATACAAACGTGGAAAGTCACTACATGCAAGGCCTTGACTGGCTCATTTTAGGAATCTATTTTGCTGTGCTCATCGCCATTGGCATCTGGGCCAGTAGCAAACGTAAGAAAGGTGGTTCATTGTTTTTGGCCGAGCACTCGCTGCGCTGGCATCACATTGGTTTCTCCATGTGGGGCACTAATGTCGGTCCGTCCATGCTCATCGCTTCGGCCTCCGCAGGTTTCACCACAGGTATTGTGTCGGGCAATTATGCTTGGTATGCCTTCGTGTTCATAGCCTTGCTGGCTTTCGTCTTTGCCCCCAGATATTTAGGAGCAAAGGTGCACACCCTTCCTGAGTTTATGGGTCTGCGCTTCGGTCAGTCCACGCGCAACATTCTGGCGTGGTACACCATCGTCACCATCATCATTTCCTGGCTGGCCTTGACGCTCTTTGCCGGCGGCATTCTGATTCGTCAGGTGTTCGACATTCCCATGTGGATGTCAGCCCTTGTCCTGTTGCTCATCTCGGCCTTCTTCACCATGCTGGGCGGACTGAAAGCCGTGGCTTATACCAATGTCTATCAGATGATACTACTCATCATCGTTTCGCTGGTATTGGTCATTGTGGGTCTCGACAAAGTGGGCGGCATACAAGCATTGGTCGACAAGGTTCCCAGCGACTATTGGGTCATGTTCAAGCCCAATTCTGACGAAGCCTTCCCATGGTTGCCGATTGTGTTAGGCTATCCCGTCATGGGCGTCTGGTTCTGGTGTACTGACCAGTCGATGGTACAACCCGTTTTGGCTGCCAAGGATTTGCGCGAAGGACAGTTAGGCACCAACTTTACAGGTTGGCTGAAGATACTCGATGTAGCTCTCTACATCCTTCCTGGTATTCTCTGCTTCGCCCTGTACCCTACCCTTGAAAATCCTGACGAAGCCTATCTCACCATGGTCGAAAACTTGTTCCCTGTCGGTATGGTCGGCTTGGTATTTGCCGTGCTCACCGCCTGCTTGGTTTCAACCATCGGCTCTGCGCTCAATGCCTTGAGCACCGTCTTCACCATGGACATCTACGTCAAGCGTTTCAACCCCGATGCCTCGCAGCGCCGCATCAACATCGTTGGTCGAACAGTTACGGTGGTTGGCGCAGCCTTGGCCATCATTCTGACCGTTGCGATTGATAGCATCAAGGGTCTCAACTTGTTCAATGTTTTCCAGAGCGTGCTGGGCTTCATTGCTCCGCCTATGTCTGCAGTCTTTGTATTGGGCATTTTCTGGAAGCGAGCCACCATGCGAGCTGCCAATTTTGCATTGACCATCGGCACGGCGTTCTGTCTCATTGTTGGTGTACTCTACCTCTGGCCACCCGAATGGCTTTCCTTCCCCTGGCCTCACTTCATGCTGCTGTCGTTCTATCTGTTTGTCATCCTCGTTGTGGCTATGGCCATTATCTCGCTGACCGATAGCGATGAGACCCAGTATGAGATTCCTGCTCCCGTTCGCGAAGGCTGGAGCAAGTTGGCCACGACCCTTTGGATTGCCTTGGCCGTTGTCATGATCAGTCTGTATGTATTCTTTAATTAAACTATCGATATGAAAAAATTCCTCTTATGTCTAGCTTGTTGCTGCCTCACAGCAACATACCTTCAGGCTCAAGGCTTGACCGATATGAGCCATAGCAAGCAAGCCAAGATGCAGAATGTGCCCTTGGGTTCAGCTCAATGGACAGGCGGTTTCTGGGGCGACCGTTTCCAGATGCTTTCCACTACAGGCATCTGGGATATGTGGAACACCTGGAACACACCCTGGGAAGTCATCGACAATCTAGGACTGCATGGCAGCAATGGTTTCCGCAATTTCGAGGTGGCTGCAGGCACCGTCAAGGGTAAGCACCACGGCCCTCCCTTCCACGATGGCGACATGTACAAATGGCTCGAAGCCTGCGCTTCGGTCTATGCCGTTACCAAAGACCCCAAGATTGACGCCCTCATGGATAAGTTTATCGAGCAGGTAGCCCTTGCCCAGCGTGCCGACGGTTATATCCACACCCCTGTGGTTATCTCTGAGCGCAATGCAGGCATCGACAGCCATGCCCTTTCAGAGAATGCGGCAGGCATCGAAATCGGTAAGGACCAGAAGCACGCCTTTGCCTCGCGCCTGAACTTCGAGACTTACAACCTTGGTCACCTCATGACCGCAGGCATCGTCCACAAGCGTGCTACAGGCAAGACCACCCTTTTCGAGTGTGGCAAGAAGGCTGCCGACTTCCTCTACAACTTCCTCACCAACGATGCTGCTGAGCTCTCGCGCAATGCGATTTGTCCCAGTCACTATATGGGTGCTGCCGAGATGTATCGTGAGACGGGCGACGAGAAATACCTCACGCTGGCCAAGGGTTTGATTGCCATTCGCGACAGCGTGACCAATGGCGAAGACCACAACCAAGACCGTCATAAGTTCCGCGACCAGTACGAGGCCATGGGTCATGCCGTTCGCGCCAACTATCTCTATGCCGGAGTTGCCGACCTCTATGCCGAAACGGGCGAGGCTCAGCTGATGAAGAACCTCTCAGCCATCTGGGACGACATCATCCAGCATAAGATTTACATCATGGGTGGTTGCGGTGCTCTTTACGACGGTGTTTCACCCGACGGCACCACCTACAACCAACCCTCCATCCAGCAGATTCATCAGGCCTACGGACGCCAGTTCCAGTTGCCTCAGGAGGCTGCTCACAATGAGATATGTGCCCAGATTGGCATGATGCTCTTCTCGTGGCGCTTGTTCCAGACCACAGGCGATGGCAAGTACATCGACAACATCGAAAACGAGCTCTACAACGGCATCCTCAGTGGCATCTCCATCGACGGCCGCGACTTCTTCTATACCGAGGCGCTGCGCCGCACCAAGGAGTTCCCCTACGTCATGCGCTGGCCCAAGCATCGACAGCATTACATCACCTGCTTCTGCTGTCCTCCCAACACCCTGCGCACCCTCTGCCAGGCTCAGGAGTATGCTTACACCTTGGGCGGTAGTTCAGCCGATACCCTCTATGTCAACCTCTACGGTCAGAACAGCCTGAAGACCAAAGACCTCGAGATTTCTCAGGAGACCAACTATCCTTGGGATGGCGAAATCAAACTCACCGTCAAGAAAGCCAAGAAGCTCTCCACCATCATCCTGCACAAGCCCGATTGGTGCGACAAATACAGCGTCAAGGTGAATGGCGAGAAAGCCGACCTTACCATCACGCGTAAGTGGAAGAAAGGCGACGTCATCGAGCTCTGTCTCGACATGCGTCCCCGTCTCATCGAGGCTAATCCTTTGGTCGAGGAAGCCAAGAACCAAGTCGCCGTCATGCGCGGACCTATTGTCTATTGCTTGGAAGGTCAGGACATCGAGGGAGGTCACCGCATCAACGACATCGCCCTCGACGACGATATCGAACTGAAGGAAGTCAAGATGTCCATCGCTGGCCATAGCTTCATCGCCCTTGAAGGCGAAGCCAAGCTCGTCAACGCCCAGCAGTGGAACAACCAGACCCTCTATCGCGAGCTCACCAAGGCCCCCAAGACCAAGGTCAAGATTCGCCTCATCCCCTACTACGCCTGGGACAACCGCGGCATCGACGACATGTCGCTCTGGTTGCCCCTCGAGCGATAAAAAAGATATGAAACAGATTGCATTCGTTATATGACGAAGGTGAAACAATAAGCAGAGCATGAGGAAACCTTTCTGACCAGCATACGAGGACATAGCCCAAAAGGTTATGTCCTCAGTTTTTCTATCGTCTCGGAAATAAGTTGCTTGATAACCTTTTTTCAGGATTGGCAAAAGCATCAGGTCACAGGGTGCCAGGCACGGTGTGACACGGTGTGTCATATGGATGGATATAGATAATAATCAATCTTAAAAGTATTCTCTTACGGCAAATTCAAATTGTTCGATGAATATTTTCTTGAAAGCATAAAGGTTGTTCTGTTCGTAAAAGATGAGCATAGCCTTCTTGTAATCAATAGAATCAACCGAACGAAAACTAAGTGGACAATAGCCATTAGCTATCAGAATGGCGTTGCTGGTAATGCGGGCTGTGCGCTTGTTGCCATCCGAGAAAGCCTGAATATATGATAGAAGTACTAGAGTGAGAAGCGCCTTCTCAAACACGTTTTCTTTGCCGTTAATCAGGTCACATGTATCATGCAAAGCCTCACGAATCTGGAACTCATTATCAAGAGGATGATAATTGGTACCAGTGATACCCACACGACGATGACGGATACCTCTGTCTACTGATAATTCTTTTGTTAGTAACTGATGTATGTCTTCTATATGGCTTATTGTCAAATGTTCTAGATAATCAGGGTTGTCTAGCACAAATCGTAAAGCATCTTTGTGATTAAGCAGCATCACAGCCTCTTCTTTAGTCTTGCCGTCCGCAGTCTTACTCTCTCGCAGCAGGCGCTCTGTCTCAAGAAGCGAATATGTATTTCCCTCTATCTGCGATGATTTCCAGCTGAGGTCAATACCCAAACGCTCCATCTCTTTGCGGTATTCGTTTTCTGTCATCTCGCTAATGTGCTGCCTGAACTCTGCCTGCAGTTCCTTCAAGAGCACCATCTCATCATCGGAAAAGAGAGGTACCATAGGGAGCTGTTGACGTATCAAATCAAAATTGAAAGAAGTCTGCACCTGTCGTTTATCCTGATCCTGCGAAAAGTATGTATCCAAATTTAGTGGCATCAGCAAGTGAGCCTGGTCAGACAGACGGTATCTAGTAGCACGCGCTTTTCCTTCTACAACGATACTGCCGTCTTTTACGCCTGAAGCTATCATGCGTTTCATGGTGGCATCACTACCTTCAAAGTTTATGCCCTTTGCTATATCATCACGCGTGGATAGTGGATGATAATGCAGAAACTGTAATATTTCTCTTGCTGAATCCATAACTATGTTCTTAAATCGGTGCAAATATAGCGATATATTCCTAATTATCGGCTCATTTTGAGCTTAAAAAAGTATAAAATGCACAGTATTTTTGAGCCGATAGTTATTGGTCACAGGGTGACAGGCACGGTATTACACATCCCCATCTCCGACTCCTACAAAGACACCGTACAACAATATTTCGACGAACACACGCTGGTGTGATTATCTCTTGGCAAACGGCGAATTGCTAACATCCTCAAGGGTGGCCATTGCAAACTCCACTACCTCGAAGTTATAGTTCTTCAGTAGTGAGTGGAACACGTTTGCAACAGTCTCCCTTGGGTTCTTAAATGCGCCACATCCCCAAGCACCAAGTATCAATACCTCTACCCTATCCTTCGCTGCCACATCCAGAATCTTCTTGATGCGCGAGGTAATCAACTCTACATAATTGGCAGGCATAGGTGCCCTCTGCAGTTCAGGCGCAGCACACGAAATCACATCCACTTTATACCATTCGCTCCGTTCCATGATTCTTGGATAGACAGGAGCCGTTCTCTCATCCGTCTTGAATACCACCACGTCAGGCGTATATATCAAGTCATCGTTACCCAAGTAGTCAATTTCACCAACTTCAAACTGGCGCATGTGCTTCTGATAAAACGGCATACGCATGGCTTGCAGACAAGGCAATAGTGTCGAACATCTGCAAAGCGATTCCTCCTGGGCTCCAGAACTAAAAGGAGCCCCACCTATCGCATGGTTATCGGCAAAGTTCAACACTGCCGTTTTCTTACCCTTATAGGCTTTAGCTGCCTCAAAGCTTCTCTTGCCTGAGCAAATATACTTCGTCTTGCTATTCTCAACTTTAGGCTGGTCAATGTTTTCCTCTTGAGCCACCATATACTGTCGCTCTATCGAATGCTTCACTGCCTCTATCAATTCCTCATCCGACTCATAGCGAATCTTGGTGTCTATCATCACCTCCCAGTTAATCTCTCTGTAATTCATCTTATTCATAGCACTATTAATTTTTCGTTTATTTCCCCTCTCTCATAATCCTAAACACATCTAGCATGTGTTGCAGATTCTCTTCGGTCATAGGTATTGCAGATCGCGTTTGCTTGCGCTTACGCTTAACATCCAGGCTGATGTTGAAGTACACCTTAAAGGGTGGTATGGTCGAGAACTTCATGAACTCCGCAGGTGTAAACTCTCGGAACTCATAACCACCATTCTGATGACGGATGGCAATCACAAAACGATAGCACTCTGATGTTTTCAAGGCTTGTTCCCACTCTGTCAGTGTTGCTGCACCAAAGCAAGTGTCATCATGGTCAGTCAACTTAATCTCATAATACCATGTCACACCATTCTTCTGTGCCACGATATCTGCCGGCTTTGCCTTTACCTCTGCGGTATCAAAGCCCTCTTCCAGCAACTTCTCGATAAACTTCTGTTTTACTTCAACGTCCGATTTGAATGCCATAGTCTAATCATTTTAAAGGTAAACAACTCACATTTTTCACCTGCAAATATACACATTATTCTGGAATTTCAAATGATTCTAATACATATGAATAAACCGGATAAATCAAAATATACACATTTTCTACAAAAATATTTCTTTTTTCAAAGTTTATGCGTATCTTTGCAATAGAAAAAAATTACTAATAACTAAATCATATGACTAAATTTGAGCAATTTTTAGAGAATCGAGCAAAAGGTGGCATTAAAGAAGCAGAAGAAATTAACAACCTCATGAGTGACTATCTCAGTGAGAAAGAAATCGTAATTACTCGCATGATTCATGGTATTGGTTGCCATTCCAAATCTATAAAAGAAATTTGTGACATCCTTGGGTTTGAAGAAAACGAGGTAATGCATATTTACCAACATGCCATGGCTATATTGAATGCCTGTTTAGAAGCACGAGAGAGGCGACTAATAGATTGTAAAGGTGTTACAGATGATGATGTCAGGAAACTCAAATTGCATAAGGAGATTACCATTAAAGAATATATCGACAACATCGAAAATGAAATGGTACAAGAACACAAAATTGGTAAACGACAAATGGAACTTTATCATATTGCTAAAGAGAACCTGCCTCTCTATTACATTTTAAGCCCTTTGGACTTAAATATTCTCGACAAAATCCCTCTAAACGAAATCAAGCATGATATTCTTGACCCAGATTTCGACCAAAAATATACAAAAATATATAAAACAACACCAACCCTTGCTTCATTACTAAAATATAAATTCAACTTTAAACTTGGCAAAGTAAATAAAAATGAGATTGCTATCCTACAATGGAGACATTTTGTTCTTAATAATGCCCAAGATATCATAGCTCGCTGGCAGAATAAAGAAGATACAATTCAAAATCCTCATAATACCATTTTTCCATCCCATTTTGATAAGGAAGAACCACTTGGAACGTCATATATGAACATGGTTTCAGAAATGATTTCCTTTTTTGAATCAACATCTTCCAATCCCAAAAATAAATTAAGAGCTCAAGTTCTCAATTTCTTTTTTAATGAACATCTATCACTAAAAGAAATTGTAGACAAGACGAATGTATCTATTACAACTATTAAAGATAATTTTATAGATCTACTTTTCAAAGATGGTAAAGTAAATGATATTTCACTTAACCCACTATTTAAGAAATCGTTAGAAAGCTATATCAAAACCATTTTTTATTCTCCTATGAGAAAAATCCTAGATGAAGTTCAACTTGATGAAGAAAATTTGCTATGCCTCCTTTCGTTATATGGAGCAGAAGTATTTGAATGCAAACAGTTTCATCAAGATGCTATCATTATTCATAAAGGCGACATTATAAGAGCAAAAGAATGTATTCAAAAGTTGTTTAACATATTGGGTGCTTCTATTTTTCCTATATCTAAACAGCAGTTGATGTCACAATTAACAGTTGTAGTTGACTCCGATAAGTGGCTTCCCGAATATGTCGAGAGTATTATCTCAACAAATGATTTGATACATAAAACCGATAATAATCTATTATATGTATCTGATAACCTACTTAAGGATAGTACGCTTCGAATATGTCGAATTATAGATAAATTCCCGAATCATATTGCCACCAAAGAGGAAATTCGTACAGAATATATTAAGCTATACGGGAAGGAACCTTCTAATTTTCAAATCAAGGAAATGGAAGAAAACAATTTCTTTTCTATAAGTGAAGGTGTATATATGTATTCTCCATGCCATAAGCCTATTACAGTTCATGAATTTATGAATGAATATATATCTACCAATATTTTGTTTAGATGGTCCGAATTTATTGAAAAAATCAAAACAATCAATCCCAAAGTAAAAGCACGTTCAGAAAGAACATATACAACAAAGAGATGTTCGGTGTGTTCAAGTGATTCTGATTTACTTGTTCTAAAAGGACACGAAAATGATTATCCACAATATAAATGGGGTGCTAATCGCAAAAGCAATGTAACAAATTTCTTTCTCAAAAAAGCTGTAGAGATTCTAAAAGGACAAAAGGACTATCAAATGCCTTATAATTTATTTATACGTCAACTTAATACTATTGTAGTTAACATTGGTTACTCAGGCAACAATACTGGTAGTGTTATAAAAAACTACTCTAACAAGGAACCTAAATTATTTGAAATACTTGATGGCAACATCAGACTCAATATGGATGTTCTAGAAGATACACCTTTGGAGTATCTTGGGAAAGGATATAAGTATGCAGAATCATATTTAAGCATTTATGCTCTTGCTGTTTCTGAATTGAAAACAAAACCTGGACACAAAATGCTCCGCTCAGATTTTGCGAAACTTGCCAAATCCCAAATATCTGATGATATTGATGTACGTATCGTAAATAAAGCATTTGAAGATAGATTAAAGCCTAGCATGTTATATGTTCATGGCAAAAGAGCAAATGCTTTTATTTGTTTAGACATTAATATTTTTAAGGAAGAAACAAGAGACGAGCAACAATACAAGATTGAAAATAACGACACAGCCAATACTAATGAAACTGCTCCTGTATTGGTAGTTGATACTACACCAAGACATACAACAACTTATCGTAAGGTATTCAACTGGCCAGATATTATATCCATGTTGAAAAGAGAACTTGTATATTATGATAAGCCCTACTTTTTTCAGGGAATTACATCAGATTGTGTCCTAGAGAAGTTTAAGAAATTTATGAGTCAGTCGAACAATGCATATCTTAATGAATTAATTCCACAAGCATATTATGAATTAAACTATGCCCATGTTGATAAATGGAGTTCATATGACTACCGTTCGAAAATCGCACTTGCTTTCGAATCTCTTTTAACTGAAATTTACTTTCAGAATCAGGGCGTTGAGCCTCACACCAAGGGACTGATGGAGATAATGGATCTCGCTTTCCCTGATTACAAGAAAGCAAGAATAAATAGTGATAAGTCTGGATTTAATGGAATATTGAATAAAATATATAACGACCGAAACAGATTTGCACATGCCGTTTATAAAGAACTACCTCCTATGACTTCTAATCTTACCTGCTTCGTTAGTTATATGGCATTATATGTTTATACTGTAGCTAAATATTACAATGGATAGTTCTTTTATGACAAAGCATAATGAGCAGCCAGGCAAATGACTGCTCATTTTTAGTCAAAATCATCTAGAGAATAATTGTAATCTATAAAATTAACTCTACTATCCTTTTTAATCTCAGGATGTTCGTTTAATAATTCCCATTTTTTACTATATGCTTCGCTTCTAATTACGTCATCTTGAGATTCTTCTGCACTTTCATACCACAGATATGCTTTTACATAGTCTTTAAGAACATTTCTATATACATCTCCTACTCTTAATTTTGTAGTATAGTTGTAGAAAATATCAAGTGGTCTAAAAGAATCAAGCAGCTTTTCCATATCCTCATATTGTCCGCTTCTCAAACAATACGTAATTATCAAATTAAGAGGTGTTGTATCTTCTATATCCTGTGCAGCATAACGAAAAATCATTTCAATGGCTTCTTTATATTTTGATTGCTCAGCCAATTTCATAGATTCTAATATTTTTTCTACTTCTTGATAAGAGAATACACTACTGCATATAACATCTCCTTTAGTATCAATATAATACGAGAAATCATTATCAGTAAAACTGAACACTTCTGCAAAACCCGACCCAAAAAGATTTGCATTACACCATTCACATGGAATTACGACATTACCTTCCAAGTCAATATAACCCCATTTCTCTTCATCGTTACAAACAGGTGCCAAACCTTCTCTAAAATCACCAGCTTCTTTCCAAGTACATGGAATTACTACATTTCCTTGCTCGTCTGCAAATCCACATTTTCCGTCGTTTTGGATGATATGCAATTGTTTCATAGTCCTTGAACATTATAGTTTATGATGCAAATATAACTAAAAAAAAAGAAAAATCGCACCTCTCTAAACATTTTAACCATTTTAAGCAAATTTGATAGGAATGACTGCATTCTTAGTGTTTACAGATATATACCATTCTCTCTATAACGCATATAGAATTGTTAACCTGCTGTTCTATGAATCTATCCTCAATAATTGGGAAGAATGAACGCAAAACCATGTCTGCACCATTAATGACACATCTACCGGCAATAACCCGTTCTTTAATCGACTGGACAGTACCTTCAATGTCCTTAATATTATTTACCATATATTCGAGACAAATGTATTGACATACAGAATCTCTAAATAGATATACGCCAAACGTATAATCTTGATAAACTAAAGTTCCTAAGATATTGTCCTTGACGTTTCCTTCAAATCGTGCTACTTTTAAGTTTCCAAGGATGGATAATATTTCTTGTACTCTCATATTTTTATAGGTATTAATTACATATCTGGATCAGCAAAAAGCTGGAAATTGCTGCCTGCATTCCTGAATGCTCTGCGCTTTCTTTCCTCATAGGCATTTTGGGCGGTCTGCTCGTCTGGATACATAGACACTATGTTGTATACATCATGTGAAGGATAATACAAGGTATTGACTTTGAGCAACTGGAGGGTGAAGGCAGGAATGGTGACCTGGGCAAGAAGGCGTTGCAGTGCATCAAGACTAATCTGATTAGCCTCAACACGACCTAACGTGACATGGAGCTTGAAATCGGTACTGAACTCACAGCCAACAGCCTTGAATTCCTCTCTGATGCGACGTACCATGTCCATGAATTCGGGAGTAGGATTGGTGGATGTCAGGTAAACGATGTGTTGGCCGGAACGGGTGGTGAAGGCATCTACTTTGTCGAAGGTTAGGAATGGGCCTACCTTCCACGCAACGCTGTGGGTCATGGGAAGAAACAGATTCGCAAACTGGGGGTGGTCGGTAATGAATGCTACCGTAATATGGAAATGACCATTCTGCCACTTCACATTCACACCATGCTCCGCCATCTTGGCTCTGAGCTGTTTGAACCATTGTGCGTCCTGTCTTACAGGAACTTCCACTTCGATATACTTCTCTTTATCCATAATCTAATGTTTGATTTATTATTTGCCACAAAGATATAAAATAATTTAGAATATGAGGAACTTTTTATATGTATGATTTCAACCTAACATCCTTATTTTTTTCATATATTTGCACTCAGTAACAATTTTCTAATAAACACATTACGATTATGACAAACATTTCTTTTGATCAGTGCCTGACTATGGCAACAGCATTCCTTGCAAACAAGAAGCGTACAAACTACTATGAGACGAAGGCTATCTGCGAACCTTATCCCGACCATGTCACTACCCTAGCTAAGCTTTCGGACGAGGAGGTTCTTAAAATCAGAGACCTCAAGAGTCGCTATGGGGAGGATTTTGTGAATCACCTTGATAAAGTCATCAACGACCCTGATGTCGTTCACGATATGTTCTGTGGCGATGCTGTCGACATCGACCTTGACCACGTCCACCACCAGTATGTTTTCAATATTCGTACTGTTCATGGAGAAGAAGTCTTGTCTCGACAAATCCTGATTGAGCTTTCCGACGAGGAGTACAGTAAGCTGTTGGCGTGGCATCTTTACGACAGTCACCTAGTAATCAATTCTCTCTTCTATCGCGACGAGGAGCTCTGCAAGACGATAATGCACAACTCCATGCGATGGGTCTGCGATGGTGAAGCACCTATGTTTTCCGATCCTTTCGTACTAACGATGGACGAAGCACTTGCTGACGCTGATCTTATCAGACAGGAGAACAACCTCACCAAGAGTCCTGCTTTCGTTGGACTCATCTACTAAAGCGCACATGAAAGACTATAAAGTGGAAAGAAATTTGTATATTAGTGGTGTCTGTTATAGAGATTGTCTAAACGAGCCATTCAGATAGTTTCTTTTATTCATTCAGATAATCTCCACACCCCTTAAGGGATTATCTGGATGAGTCGTTCGGATAGTCTCGATGACCCATGGAGATTATCTGAATGCAGCAAGCCCATATCAATCAAAAATAATCAAATATATTTGGCGTATTGCTGGATTTTTTATACCTTTGCAAATGACACAGAAAGTCGGGATTTACCGATAGTTGCTTTATAAGGACTATATACGATATAGTCCCTATCCCTATAAATAGGGACATATATAGTCATAGATAGACCTGTAGAGGTCTATCAAAGTGCGGGGGTACTTGTTGAGGGGCACCCCGCAGACAAGGATAAAAAGAAATGAGATATAAGAACGACATCGCGCTGGCGGCGACAACGGCCAGAAGCTACAACCGACACTGGAGAGCAAAGAAGCTCTCGTGGGCAGACATCGGCAAGATTAAGTACCTCTTCGACGGGGCCTATGAGTATATGGACGACGTAACACTAGCCTACCGCAAGGAACAGTTCAACGAGTTGCGCAAGGCGCTAGGCTTTAAGCAGGACTCGGAACTGACCGCACTCATAGAGCGGTCGGAGGCTTTCCGTATAGTCCGCAACAAAGAAACGAAGAAGATAGAAGCTTTCATGTCGCCCTTTGTGGGCGACCGCTATGTGCTGACTGACAGTCAGGAGATAGAGGAACCTGCTATTCCCTACGAATTGTTTGACTGCAAGGCTAACGCATTGGCCAATAATAACGATCGCGACAAGATTAGCGAGAACCAGCGGCACCACCAGAAAGGCATCAATATGAAGATGTTGCTGGCAGGCAACGTGCCACAGTTTCATGTCAAACCTAGCGAGGAAGCCTACAAGCGTATTCATGCTGGACTGAGGAAGATTCTAGGAGACGACTGGTTAAGGGAGAAATACTATGGTGAGTTCCTGTATGCTTATATGAAGAAATATAAACTTGACTATATCGTAGCCTATGAGGTGCTCAGCACGTATATCGACGAGAAGTTGGCCCGTCATATGGCGTGTCGTGTGGGCATCGAGAACTGGCCTAGCGAGGCTATTACCAAGTGGGTGCAGAACTACTTCAATGCCAAAAAGCTACCCTTTGTCGTCACGGAGGCCGATCAGGTGCATAACCGCTATATAGAAAAGCTCATGAACCGACCAGACCCGATATTTGCAGAGCCAGTCTAGAACTAGTACGTGTAGCAAAATTTGCGGGTACACGTAGCAACAATTTTTCCTACGTGTACCTGCAAATTATTCACATGTTTGTTACTTCTATCATGCTGCGACCTTCGCCTTTCTTAACCACCTGTATTTTCACAGGGATGCGTTCTTCAAGCTCCTCACGGTGAGAGATAATACCCACACGACGATTGGTTTGTCCTGCTATCTCCTGAAGCTTTTCAAGGGTCTGCATTACAGAGTCAAGGCTCTTCTCGTCAAGCGTTCCAAAGCCTTCATCGATAAAGAGGATGTCGACATTCATATCTGGACGGTTGAGTGAGGACAATGCCAACGAGAGGGCAAGCGAAATCATGAAGCGCTCGCCGCCAGAGAGGACGGTGACGCTACGCACTTGGTCCTTGTTATAGCGGTCGAGTACAAGGATGCTCAGCTGCTCATTATCCTCACTACAAGTCAGACGATAGCGGTCTGTAATCTGCTCCAGATAGATATTGGCATTGTTGAGCAACGGACGCAGGATGTAGGTCTGCACCAGTGTACGGAAACGGGTGCCACCGAAGATTCGGTTCAATTTATCCCAACGCACAAATTGTTGCTTGGCAATGGCAAGGTCATTT
>Ga0310694_10002026_pt1 | contig 21579 bp, 34 predicted proteins | sample 174DNAGHGhighgp2_FD_203884 | JGI IMG/M metagenome (GOLD analysis project Ga0310694, IMG submission 203884) | Sheep rumen microbial communities from Palmerston North, Manawatu-Wanganui, New Zealand - 1742 DNA GHGhigh gp2 (v2) (version 2) | ecosystem: Host-associated > Mammals > Digestive system... | reverse complement strand
AATTCACGATTTTTGCTGCACCGTCGTTTGTTGCCGCTCCGCCGACGAATGCTCCCACCTGCTGGCCCGTAGCCTCGATGTCGGCTTCGTTGATACAATTCTCGAAGGTGGTATATCCCTGGTCAGAGTTGGGATATTCGATGTCGGCCACGAAAGCTGACACATAATTTGTGCCAGTGAATTTGCAGGATTTGTCGATGATGAGGTTACGCACGGTGGTGCTGACGCCACGCGTGCTGCCGATGATTCCCACCTTTTCTGAGCATGTAAACTCGGTAAGGTTCGTAATTCTGTGGCCTTGGCCGTCGAAAATGCCGCGGTACTTGTTGCCAGATGTCGGGCCGATGGGCGTGTGCTGCACGCCGGTGAAGTCGATGTCGGCCGTCAGTTTCAGGTTTGTGTACGTGCTAGGAGCCTTTAGCTGGTTCTGGCTGAACCATTCCAAGTTTCCTGCGTTGGCTATCACGTAGTAATCGCCGTCTTTCTCAGCAGGCTGGAAATGTGCCTCACAGTTTCTCGAGCAGATGCCGTTGGTGTAGTTATGACCAAGTTTTACGGCGTCGTCGGGGCCAGCGTTGTCATACACCGTGCCGGGAGCGGGCGATCCGTCGCAATAAACTTGGCCGTGCACGTAGACCTGTCCGCCAGCTACCGTGAATGGCACGGGTTCGCCCGAGCCTACGATTTGATACCACTGCACTTTGCTCTGGTCGCCGTTCAGCAGGTAGCAGAGTTCGCCAGTGCTGACAATGCCGGCGTCGGCAATGATACCCTGCTTGGCACCTTCCACACCGCTGAGTTCATAGCAGTTGGTGAAGGTCGGCTTGCCTGACTGGATGAAATTCTCCTTGTTGGAGTTCAGTTTCGACAGCGTACCGGTGTTGTAACAATTGGTGATGGTGCAGGTGGTGGTCGAGACAACGTAGCCGCAGAACACGAGGGTGCGGCCATTGGCTGTGATAGCCCCCTTGTTATAGCTGTTGGAAACGATCAGACCCACCTCATTGTTCGGGCTGGTTCCCTGAGCGGCGCCGACAAAGGCGGCAGCGCAGCCGGTGGCTGCCGTAGCCGTAACGCTGGCTTCGTTCACACAGTTCTCGAACGTGACATACGTGCCGCTGGCTCCAGTCATTGCGCCGGCAAAGGCGCCAATTACGTGGTTGCCCTTGAAAGAGCAGGTGGCATCAAGAATAAGATTCTTGACACGGGCGCCGCCCCGAATGTAGCCAAAGAAACCTGCGCCGTTATTCGCGCCGGTGTCCACATTACGGTTGATAATTCTGTGGCCTTGGCCGTCAAAAGTTCCACTGTACGGGTTAGTGGAATTACCGATAGTGGCGTAGTTGGTTTCTGCGTCGAAGGTAACGTCGGCCGTCAGCTTGGCGTTCAGATTCGTCGTGCCACTGTTCACTTGCGAGGCGAACCACTCCACGTCGGCGGCTGTGCCGAGCAGATAGTAGCCTTCGCCATCCTGTGTCGGCTCGCTCTGAGCCCACGAAATGCCCCCCCCGGCAAAGGCCATGAGAAGGGCGATTTTTAATTTTCTGCACATCATAATTAAATCATTTAATAGTTAAAAGAATATTTATTTCGTGTCACAAATATATGTAATAAAGTAATTCGAGCAAAAATAAAACAAGTATAATCGACTATTTGCCCATTAAAAAGTATAATATTTGCACAAAAGTCACTAAAACGCGCACTCATTTGGGCACAAAAAAACACTTTGTATGCACAAAAAACATATTTAACAGCAAAAATAAGAAAAGTAAAAACGCAAGAGGTGACACAAGACGCTTAAAAGCATAAAATAGAGGAGAATAGAAGGCCACGTGGAGGCCCGAAAAATGCGACGCGTGGCGTGGCTTCACGCGACGTGTAGTTTTGGCTCACGCGACGCGTGGCGTGAAAGGTTGCGACGTGTGGCGTGGAGCAACGCTACGTGGAGCAAAAAAAAACCGCCCTGCCCATCGCGGGCAGAGCGGTAATCATTATTGCTTTTAACAGATTTTATTCTGCAGCTTCTGCGGGAGCTTCTTCCGCAGGTGCTTCTGTGGCTGTTGGTGTTTCGGCTGCAGGAGCCTCGGCTGCCTTCTTCGAAGAGCGGCGTGTACGTTTTGCCTTCTTCGGAGTCTTGGCCATGTTCTCGTCGAAGTCCACGAGTTCGATGAAGCACATGGGGGCATTGTCGTTGGCACGGTAACCGGTCTTGATGATGCGGGTGTAGCCACCGGGACGGTCGCCCACCTTGGGTGCAACAACTGTGAAGAGTTCCGTAACAGCGTCCTTATCCTGCAGGTAGCTGAACACGACACGACGCGAATTGGTGGTATCTTCCTTTGATTTGGTCACCAAAGGTTCAGCGTACTTCTTGAGGGCTTTTGCCTTGGCCAAGGTCGTAGTGATTCTTTTGTGCATGATCAGAGAGATTGTCATGTTGGCCAGCATGGCATGTCTGTGGGATGCAGTACGACCCAGATGATTGAATTTCTTGTTATGTCTCATTTCTTTTATTCTTTATCTAATTTATACCTTGAAATGTCGGTTCCAAACGACAGATTCAGACTCTCGAGCAAATCATCAAGCTCCGTGAGCGATTTCTTGCCGAAGTTGCGGAACTTGAGAAGGTCGGTCTTATTGAACTGTACCAAGTCGCCGAGCGTTTCCACATTGGCTGCCTTGAGGCAGTTGAGGGCACGCACGGAGAGGTCCATGTCGATAAGCTTGGTCTTCAGAAGTTGACGCATGTGAAGTACTTCCTCGTCGAATTCTTCGTTGCCTTCCACGTCTGTGTTCTCGAGCGTGATCTTCTCGTCAGAGAACAGCATGAAGTGGTGGATGAGAATCTTGGCGGCTTCCTTCAGTGCTTCCTTCGGGTGGATGGAACCGTCTGTAGTGATTTCAAGAACAAGTTTCTCGTAGTCGGTCTTCTGCTCTACGCGGAAGTTCTCTACGGCATACTTGACGTTTCTGATTGGAGTGTAAATTGAATCGATGGGCAGCACGTTTACATCGGTGCAGTAGATGCGGTTCTCGTCTGCGGGAACGTATCCACGACCTTTGTTGATGCTGATTTCCATCTGTATTGTTGCTTTGGCATCTAAATGGCAAATAACTAATTCAGGGTTTAACACTTCAAATCCTGTCAGATACTTGTTGAACTCGCCGGCCTTGAACTCTGTGGCGTTCTCGACCGTCACGCTAACTTTCTCATTCTCGAATTCTTCTACTGTATGTTTGAAACGCACTTGTTTCAAGTTCAGTATAATGTTGGTAACATCTTCTTTTACGCCAGGCACTGTGGCAAACTCGTGTTCAACTCCGGCAATGGATACCGTGTTGATGGCATAGCCATCGAGCGACGAAAGAAGGATGCGGCGTAAAGCATTACCAATGGTAGTACCAAAGCCACCTTCCAGAGGACGGAACTCGAACTTTCCGAACTTGTCGTCCGCCTCCAACATTATAACCTTATCGGGTTTTTGAAATGCTAATATCGCCATCCTTAATTATTATTTAGAGTACAACTCAACAATCAATTGTTCTTTGATAGTCTCGGGAATGTCGGCACGCTCGGGCTTGTGGAGGAGCTTGCCAGCCTTCTGGTTCTCGTCCCACTCAAGCCAGGGATACTTGCTGTGATTGAAGCCAGCCAGCGCGTCGGCTATCACCTCGAGGCTCTTGGAACGCTCGCGGACGCCTACAATCTGACCGGGTTTCACCGAGTAAGAGGGAATGCCTACAACCTTGCCATCAACAACAATGTGCTTGTGGTTCACCAGCTGACGGGCAGCGGCACGTGTGGGAGCAATACCCAGACGGAACACTACGTTGTCGAGACGGCTCTCGAGGTTCTGAAGCAGGATCTCACCGGTAATGCCACTGGTGCGGGCTGCCTTCTCGAACATGTTGCGGAACTGCTTCTCCAACACACCATAGGTGTACTTGGCCTTCTGCTTCTCGGCAAGCATAATTCCGTACTCAGAGGTCTTGCGACGACGGTTGTTTCCGTGCTGACCGGGAGGGAAGTTTCTGCGAGAGAGCACTTTGTCCGGTCCGAAGATAGCTTCGCCGAAACGACGAGCAATTCTTGATTTAGGTCCAGTATATCTAGCCATAATTCATTCTATATTTTAAATGCACTTTTCAACTTACTATACTCTTCTTCTCTTGGGAGGACGGCAGCCATTGTGCGGCATCGGAGTAACGTCTACGATCTCCGTAACCTCAATTCCGGCACCATGCACGGTGCGGATGGCTGACTCGCGTCCGTTGCCCGGACCCTTCACGTAAGCCTTCACCTTACGCAAACCCAAATCGTAGGCTACCTTAGCACAATCCTGAGCTGCCATCTGAGCAGCATAGGGAGTATTCTTCTTCGAACCGCGGAAACCCATCTTGCCTGCGGAAGACCACGAAATAATCTGACCCTCACTGTTTGCTAAAGAAACAATGATATTGTTGAATGAGCTGTGCACGTGCAGCTGGCCCATTGCATCAACCTTTACGGTTCTTTTCTTTGCAGCAACTGTTTTCTTTGCCATATCACTTATTATTTAGTAGCCTTTTTCTTATTTGCAACAGTCTTCTTCTTACCCTTACGTGTGCGAGCATTGTTCTTCGTGCTCTGGCCACGAACGGGAAGGCCATTACGATGGCGAACGCCACGGTAGCAGCCAATATCCATCAGGCGCTTGATGTTCATAGCAATCTCCGAACGGAGATCACCCTCCACTTTGTATTCGGCTGCGATGATCTCGCGAACCTTTCCAGCCTCTTCGTCGGTCCAGTCACAAACCTTCTTGTCTTTGTCGACTCCCGCCTTTTCCAAAATCTTGGCTGAGCTACTGCGACCTAATCCGTACACATAGGTCAAAGCGATTTCGCCTCGTTTGTTCTGAGGCAAATCTACACCAACAATTCTAATTGCCATATACTATTTGTTTTTTTGCAATAATGATTAACCCTGACGCATCTTGTACTTAGGGTTTTTCTTGTTAATAACATACAAACGTCCCTTGCGGCGTACAATCTTGCACTCGGGAGTACGTTTCTTTAATGAAGCTCTTGTTTTCATATCTTGACTTTTTTATTTGTATCGGAATACTATGCGACCTTTTGTCAGGTCGTATGGGCTCATTTCGACTTTCACCTTATCACCGGGAAGTATCTTTATGTAGTGCATCCGCATCTTACCAGAGATGTTGCAGATAATCTTCTGCCCTATCTCCAATTCCACGCGGAACATTGCGTTGGAAAGAGACTCCACGATAACTCCGTCTTGTTCTATAACAGCCTGTTTTGCCATGCTCTATTTCGAATTATTCTCTTCTGCTTCTATTTCCTCAAACGAGGAGAGGATGTCGGGTTTGCCATCACAGATGGCGATGGTGTGCTCAAAGTGTGCAGCCCACTTGCCGTCGCGTGTGCGGATAGTCCATTTGTCTGGCATCATGTATATCTTAGGCGAGCCCATTGTAATCATCGGCTCTATGGCGATACACATGCCATTCTTTATCTGCGGCCCATTTCCGCGGCGTCCGTAGTTGGGGACCTGTGGATCCTCGTGCATGGCACGACCGATGCCATGTCCCACAAACTCACGAACAACTCCGTATCCATGTGACTCGCAATGCGACTGGACCGCCCAGCTGATGTCGCCGATACGCCTACCGGCAAGGGCTATCTCAATACCTTTGTACAACGACTCTTTTGTCACACGCAGAAGTTCTTTCACCTCTGTCGAGACTTCGCCAACGCAGAACGTATAGCAGGAGTCGCCATTGAAACCATTTAGCAGCGTTCCGCAATCCACCGACACGATGTCACCTTCTTGGAGAGGCTCGTCGTTTGGCACTCCGTGAACGACCTGATCGTTCACCGAAGTGCAGATGGAAGCAGGAAAGGCACTGCCGTAGGGATTTGGAAATCCCTTGAAAGTAGGTTCCGCTCCGTGATCGCGTATGAACTCGTCTGCAATCCTGTCCAGCTCTCGGGTGGTGACACCGGGACGGACGTTTCGTCCCACTTCCGCAAGTGTCATCCCTACGAGCCGGTTGGCTGCGCGCATCAATTCAATCTCTTCCTTCGTCTTTAGGAATATCATGCAGATATAACCTTAACGAGCTGACATGCCCGAACGACCATGAATGCGTCCAGAACTCAGCAGACCATCGTAATGGCGCATCAACAGATGGCTTTCAATCTGCTGCAACGTATCGAGAACCACACCCACAAGAATCAACAGCGACGTACCGCCGAAGAACTGTGCAAACTCGGGCTGCACCTTCAGCAGGCCTGCAAAAGCGGGCATACATGCGATGAGAGCCAAGAAGAGTGATCCAGGAAGCGTAATGCGATCCATTATCTGGTCGAGGAAATCTGCTGTATCCTTACCGGGACGTACACCCGGGATGAAACCGTTGTTACGCTTCATATCCTCTGCCATCTGAGTAGGGTTCAGTGTGATGGCCGTATAGAAATATGTAAAGGCAACAATCAGCACAGCAAAGACGACGTTGTAGAGCCAACTTGTATGGTCGGACAACTTCATCAACACTGGAGATGCAGTTTCACCGTTCGTCACAAGGCTAAGCAGCGTGATGGGGATGAACATAATTGCCTGAGCAAAGATGATAGGCATCACATTGGCAGCAAATACCTTCAAGGGTATGTACTGACGCACGCCACCCACCTGCTGTCCGCCATACATACGCTTTGCATATTGCACGGGGACCTTACGCGTTCCCTGTACAAGCATGATGGCTGCCAGAATAGCAACGAGCAACAACAGGATTTCCAAGAAGAACATAATGAGGCCGCCGCCGAGTGCGTTATTCAGACGGGAAATGAATTCCTGCCAGAAAGCAGTCGGGAGACGAGCGATAATACCCAACATAATTATCAGAGACACGCCATTGCCGATACCCTTGTCTGTGATGCGCTCACCAATCCAGAGAATGAACATACTGCCGGCTGCCAAAATGAACATACTGGAAGCCATAAACAGCGGACCATTCAGAGAAGAATCGATGGCACCGGGCGTCTGCACACGCAGGTTCACCAGATATGCAGGTGCCTGGAACAACAGAATGAGAATGGTAAGGTAACGTGTGTACTGATTCATCTTACGACGACCACTCTCGCCCTCGCGCTGCAGCTTCTGGAAATACGGAACCACAAATGCGAACAGCTGAATGACGATAGAAGCCGAGATGTATGGCATAATTCCCAACGCAAAGATGGATGCATTGGAAAATGCGCCTCCCGAGAACATATTTAACAACGACATCAAGCCTGTGTTGGTCTGATCTTTCAACGCGGTCAAGGCATGGGGATCGATGCCAGGAAGGACGATGAACGAACCAAAGCGATACATCGCTGCAAAACCAAGGGTGATGAGGATTTTCATACGCAAATCCTCAACACGCCATATGTTCTTTAAGGTTTCAAAAAACTTTTTCATCAGGATTACAATTTTGTAACGGTACCACCTGCGGCCTGAATGGCGGCTTCTGCAGACTTGGAGAATGCATGTGCCGTAACATCAACCTTTGCCGTAAGAGTTCCCTGTCCTAAAACTTTAATCAAACCATTTGCACGAGCACAGCCTGCAGCCACCAATTCTTCAACACCAACAGTCGTAAGACCCTTGGCATCTACGAGTTTCTGAATAGCAGCCAGATTTACGGCCTGATACTCTACACGATTGATATTCTTAAAGCCGAACTTGGGCAGACGACGCTGCAAGGGCATCTGACCACCCTCGAAACCAATCTTCTTCTTGTAACCAGAACGTGCCTTTGCACCCTTATGACCACGGGTTGACGTGCCACCCAAACCAGAACCGGGACCACGGCCCAGTCTACGACGGCTATGAGTAGAACCACTCGCAGGTTTCAAATTATTTAATTTCATAGTGAACTTCAAATTTAATAATTGGAAAACTTTTTAATCAATTACCTTTACCAAGTGGTGAACCGTATTGATCAAGCCACGATTAGAGGGAGTATCCTCAACCTCGACAACCTGATTCATCTTCTTCAAGCCCAGAGTATCCAATGTGGCTTTCTGGGTACGAGGAGCATGTATTCTGCTCCGAACTTGCTTAACCTTAATAGTTGCCATAATGAAATTGCTTATCCTCTAAATACTTTGTCAATACTAATACCACGATTTGCTGCAATCGTACGTGCATCACGCATACTCGTAAGTGCTGCAATTGTAGCCTTCACCAAGTTGTGGGGGTTAGAAGAACCCTTTGACTTTGCAAGACAGTCTTTCACACCCACGCTATCAAGTACTGCACGCATGGCACCACCAGCCACTACACCAGTACCAGTGGATGCAGGCATAATCAGCACCTGAGCGCCACCAAATTTGGCAGCTGCTTCGTGAGGCACGGTACCTTTGAGCACAGGCACCTGCACGAGATTCTTCTTGGCAGCCTCAACGCCTTTGGCAATGGCTGCAGTCACTTCACCGGCTTTGCCTAAGCCCCAGCCAATGATACCATTCTCGTTACCAACCACTACGATTGCAGAGAAGGTAAAGGTACGACCACCCTTGGTCACCTTTGTTACACGGTTGATGGCAACCAAACGGTCCTTCAACTCGATATCACTGCTTATCTTTACTTTATTCATTGCCATAGTCGTTAGAATTTAAGTCCACCGTTACGGGCTGCATCTGCTACAGCCTTCACTCTACCATGATACAGATAACCATTACGGTCGAAAACAACAGTGGTGATTCCAGCTTCGAGTGCCTTCTTAGCAGCCAACTCGCCAACCTTAGACGCCTGCTCAATCTTAGGACAAGCCTCCATGCCAAGCGAAGATGCTGACACCAAAGTAGATCCAGTCAAATCGTTTATAATCTGCACATATATCTGCTTGTTGCTTCTGAAGACGGACATACGAGGACGTTCCGCTGTGCCAGAAATCTTATTGCGAACTCTGTATTTAATCTTAATTCGTCTTTCTATTTTACTTGTCATAATCGTACATTTTTAGAATTACTTAGCACCTGCAGACTTACCAGACTTTCTGCGAATCTGCTCACCTACAAACAAGATTCCTTTACCCTTGTAAGGTTCAGGCTTACGGAAAGAACGAATCTTGGCACACACCTGACCAAGCAGCTGCTTGTCACAAGACTCCAGAATAATAAGCGGGTTCTGATTTCTCTCTGACTTGGTTTCCACCTTAATCTCAGAAGGAAGCTGAATCAGAATCGGATGCGTGTAGCCCAGAGAGAAATCGAGCAGATTTCCCTGATTGGAAACACGGTAGCCGACACCTACCAACTCCATTTGTTTCTGATAACCTTCAGAAACGCCAACTACCATGTTGTGAATAAGAGAGCGATACAAGCCATGGAATGCCTGTTTCTGCTTCGTTTCAACCGTTTCGTTAGCTTCGTCGATTTCAAAAGTGATCTCGCCGTCCGAAATGTTAATCTTAATGGCAGGATTAACAGTCTGAGTGAGTTCGCCTTTCTTTCCTTTTACTGTAACCACGTTGTCATCGCTAACGCTCACAGTCACACCTGCGGGAATGCTAATGGGCAATTTTCCTATTCTAGACATAATTCAAATCCTCCATTAATATACATAGCAAAGAACTTCGCCACCGACCTTCAGTGCAGAAGCTTCCTTGTCTGTCATTACACCTTTGGATGTGGATATAATTGCAATACCCAAACCGTTAATCACTCGCGGCATATCCTTATAACCAGTATACTTACGCATACCAGGAGTGGATATACGGATCAATTTCTTGATTGCATTTACTTTGCTTGCAGCATCGTACTTCAATGCAATCTTAATTGTTCCCTGAGGGCCGTCTTCCACGAACTTATAGTTCAGGATGTACCCTTTCTCGAAGAGAATCTTTGTGATTTCCTTCTTCAAATTTGACGCAGGCACTTCCACAACTCTGTGTTTGGCCATAATTGCGTTACGCAATCTCGTCAAATAATCTGCAATAGGATCTGTCATTTTGTTTTGAATTTAATTAATCGGGCCAACCCCGACAATATTAAAAATACTTTTACCAGCTTGCTTTCTTTACGCCTGGAATCAATCCGCTCGAAGCCATTTCACGGAACTGGATACGAGAAATACCGAAAAGACGGATATATCCCTTCGGACGTCCAGTAATCTTGCAGCGGTTGTGCAGACGAATAGGATTCGCGTTGCGAGGAATGGACTGCAGTTTCTGAGCAGCTTCAAATGCAGCTACAGGGTCGCCACCATTCACAATTTTCTTCAAAGCAGCGCGCTTCTCGGCATACTTAGCCACGAGCTTTGCTCTTTTAACCTCGCGGGCTTTCATTGATTCTTTTGCCATATCTATCAGTCGTTTTTAGCGTTCTTAAACGGAAGACCGAACTCTTTCAAGAGAGCATAACCTTCTTCGTCAGTCGGAGCAGAAGTAACAAACGTAATGTTCATACCCAAAATACGATCGATTGTATCAATGTTGATTTCGGGGAAGATAATCTGCTCTTGAATACCCATTGTATAGTTTCCGCGTCCGTCGAACTTGCTTTCAATGCCCTTGAAGTCACGGATACGAGGCAATGCGACACGTACCAATTTCTCCAAGAACTCATACATTCTTTCACGGCGCAAGGTTACCATAACACCGATAGGCATCTTCTTACGAAGTTTGAAATTAGCCACGTCCTTCTTAGAAACAGTAGCCACAGCCTTCTGTCCGGTGATAGCGCTTATCTCGTTCATTGCAACCTCGATAATCTTCTTATCAGCAGTTGCCATTCCAAGACCCTGATTTATCACGATCTTCTTCAAAACAGGAATCTGCATTGGAGAAGAATAGTTGAATTGCTTCATCAATGCAGGAGCGATACGCTCTGCATATTCCTTCTTTAGGCTTGCAGTATTTGCCATAGTGTAAACCTCCTTTGTTATTTAACAGTTACCTTCATAGCCTTACCGTTAGAGCGAGTGGCCTTACCATCCACCACGGGGTTCAGCTTTGAAATACGAATGGGAGCTTCCTGCTTAACAATACCTCCCTGAGGATTCTTTGCACTGGGTTTCTGACTCTTAGAAACCAAGTTGCGACCCTCAACAATGGCACGGCCCTCTTTAACAAGCACCTTCAACACTTTACCTGTCTGGCCCTTTTCGTCACCAGAATTAATGTAAACTGTATCGCCTTTCTTTACGTGTAACTTACTCATTACTTTAAACTCTTTTTAGTTAAAGAACCTCAGGTGCCAATGAAACGACTTTCATATTGACAGCACGCAACTCACGAGCTACAGGACCGAAGATACGGCTACCGCGCAACTCTCCAGCATTATTCAACAGCACACATGCATTGTCATCAAAACGAATGTATGAGCCGTCAGCACGACGGACTTCTTTCTTCGTGCGTACAATTAAAGCCTTTGACACTGTACCTTTCTTAATTTCACTTGATGGGATTACGTTCTTCACAGAAACGACAATCACATCACCTACGGATGCATAGCGACGGCGAGTTCCGCCAAGTACACGAATGCAGAGACACTCCTTGGCGCCGCTATTATCTGCAACAACTAACCTAGTTTCTGTCTGTATCATAATTACTTAGCTCTTTCTACGATTTCAATTACTCTCCATCTCTTTGTCTTGCTCAATGGACGAGTCTCCATAATCTGGACAGTGTCACCCTTATGGCATTCGTTCTTCTCATCATGAGCATGGTATTTCTTCGTCTTTGCAACGAACTTACCATAAATAGGGTGTTTCTCTTTGAACTTAGCAGCAACCACAATGGTCTTATCCATTTTATCGCTGACAACGACACCCATTCTTGTCTTTCTTAAATTTCTTGCTTCCATGTCTAAGGCCATTTTATTTGTTAAGTTCTCTCTGACGGAGAACGGTCTTTAAACGGGCGATATTACGACGCGCAAGCTTAATCTGAGCACTGTTCTCGAGTGGGGAAACAGCATGGTTCAGCAACATCTGATGATAGTTGGCCTGTTCCACCTGAATACGCTCTGCCAAATCAGCAGTAGACATTTCTTTTATTTCAGCTATCTTCATAATTATGCGTTTTTATCGTAATCTCTTCTAACAATAAACTTCGTAGTCACTGGCAGTTTCTGGGCAGCCAGACGCAGTGCCTCCTTGGCAATCTCATACGACACGCCGTCAATCTCAAAAATGATTCGGCCTGGAGTAATGGGATATACATAGCCAACGGGGTCTCCCTTACCTTTACCCATACGCACATCGGCAGGTTTCTTGGTAATTGGTTTGTCGGGGAAAATACGAATCCAACTCTGACCCTCACGCTGCATATAACGCGTCATGGCCACACGGGCGGCTTCGATCTGAGCAGCCGTAATCCAGTGCGTATCCAGAGACTTTATGCCAAAGGAGCCAAAAGCCAGCTGGTTACCGCGCATTGCATTTCCTTTGCAACGGCCTTTTTGCGGTCTTCTATATTTAGTTCTTTTTGGTTGTAACATGATTACGTCTTTTTAGCGGTTTGTGTTCTTTTTACGTCGGAAGTTTTTGCCACCATTTCCTGCAACATTGCGGGTATTGGTCTTCTGTTGAGAGAAGTTGGGCGCCAAATCCTTCTTGCCATAAACCTCACCACGGCAAATCCATACCTTGATACCAAGCAGACCTACCTTTGTCAGAGCCTCAGCCTGATAGAAGTCAATGTCCGCACGCAACGTATGGAGAGGAGTACGTCCTTCCTTAAACATTTCAGAGCGTGCCATTTCAGCACCATTCAGACGGCCAGAGATAAGAATCTTAATACCTTCAGCACCAGCACGCATAGAGTTGGCAACAGCCATCTTAATAGCGCGACGGTAGGAGATGCGGCCTTCCACCTGACGAGCAATATTGTTTGCAACAATCACAGCATCCAGTTCGGGTCTTTTTACCTCATAGATATTAATCTGAATATCCTTATCTGTGAGTTTCTTCAACTCTTCCTTCAGGTTATCCACCTTTTCGCCACCCTTACCGATGATCAGTCCGGGACGTGCTGTACACACGGTGATAGTAACCATCTTAAGAGTACGTTCAATGACAATGCGCGATATGCTAGCATCGCCCAAACGAGCATTTAGGTACTTACGTATCTTTGTATCTTCCAAAATGGAATCGCCGAAGTCCTTTCCACCGTACCAATTGGAATCCCAACCGCGAACAAAACCCAAGCGGTTGCTTATAGGATTAACTTTCTGTCCCATATTCTTATTCTTTATCTTTCTTAGTATCGACAAACAAAGTTACGTGGTTAGAACGTTTCCGGATTCTATAACCACGCCCTTGGGGGGCAGGTCTCATACGTTTAAGAGTAACACCCTCATCAACAAATATTTTTGTGATATAGAGTTCTCCGTCTTCAGCTTTACGCTCATTCTTCTGTTCCCAGTTGGCAATTGCAGAACGCAAAACTTTCTCCACGTCAGCCGAGGCGGCCTTGGCGCAGAACTTCAAAGTTCCGAGTGCCCGATTCACTTCCATACCGCGAACCAAATCAACCACATATCTCATCTTGCGGGGAGAAGAAGGCACATTATTCAACTTTGCAAAATACTGGGTCTTGAGGGCTGCTTTCCTTGCATCAGCAGCTAATTTCTTTCTTTTTCCCATTATATTATCACTCTTATTTTTTCAACAATCGCCTGCTTACTTTTTCTTATTACCAGCATGGCCGCCGAACTTACGTGTAGGAGCGAACTCACCCAACTTGTGTCCAACCATGTTTTCAGTAACGTAAACAGGAATAAACTTATTTCCGTTGTGAACGGCCACCGTATGACCTACGAAATCAGGAGATATCATAGAAGCACGAGACCATGTCTTCACGACGTTCTTCTTGCCACTTTCGTTCATGGCGAGAATCTTATTCTCGAGCTTGACTTCTATATACGGACCTTTCTTTAATGAACGACTCATAATTTACTCTAGCTAACTTGTGGGTTACTTATTACATCTCTCGATAATATACTTGTTGGACTGCTTCTTGGGCGAACGTGTCTTCAGACCCTTTGCATACAAGCCCTTGCGCGAACGCGGATGACCTCCGGACTGACGTCCTTCACCACCACCCATGGGGTGATCGTGCGGGTTCATAACAACGCCACGGTTGTGAGGACGACGACCTTGCCAACGAGAACGGCCAGCCTTACCAGAACTCTCCAATCCGTGATCTGAGTTACCAACACTTCCAACCGTTGCCTTACAAGCGCTCAGAATCTGACGAGTTTCACCAGAGGGCAACTTAATTACGCAATAGCGTCCTTCACGAGAAGTGAGCTGAGCGAAATTACCAGCGGAACGAACGAGCAGAGCGCCCTGACCTGGACGAAGCTCAATGTTGTGGATTACAGTTCCGACGGGAATGTTCTGCAGAGGCAGAGTGTTACCCACCTCGGGAGCAGCATCAGGACCGCTCATCACTGTAGAACCCACCTTCAATCCGTTAGGAGCAATAATATAACGTTTCTCACCATCTGCATAGAACAACAGAGCAATTCGTGCCGAACGGTTTGGATCGTACTCGATTGTCTTAACTACAGCTGGCACACCATCCTTCTCTCTTTTGAAGTCGATGAAACGATAACGTTTCTTGTGTCCGCCTCCAATGTAGCGCATCGTCATCTTACCTGTGTTGTTACGACCGCCGGTAGAACGCTTTCCGCTAACGAGAGATTTCTCAGGTACCGATGCAGTAATCTCTTCGAAGGTACCTATAATCTTGTGTCTTTGGCCCGGAGTTGTGGGCTTAAATTTACGTACTGCCATCTTTATTACTAAATATTGCTATAGAAATCAATTACGTCGCCTTCCTTCAAGGTAACAATTGCTTTCTTAAAAGCATTTGTATGACCCTTAATAAGGCCTGAACGTGTGTAACGGCTCTTGTTCTTACCTGCATATTTGCAAGTGTTAACTGCAACAACAGTAACATTATAGAGAGCCTCCACTTCTTTCTTTATCTCAATCTTGTTTACGTCGGGACGCACAATGAAGCCGAACTTATTCTGCTTCTCTGTGAGTTTGGTCTGCTTCTCAGTGACCAAAGGTTTAATAATACATGCCATAATCGTTCGACTCCTTATTTTATTAAGTTGCCTTCAATAACCCCCAAGGCACTTTCTGCAACAACCATCACATCAGCGTCAAGCACTTTGTAAGTGTTTAACATTGAGGCAGCCATCACAGAGACGCGTTCAAGGTTACGAGCCGACAAATATACGATTTTGTCTGCACCCGGCAAAACAAACAGGCTCTTTTTGCCTGAAACTTTAAGATTATTTATGATTTCAATCATGGATTTGGTCTTCGGAGCCTCAAGTGTGAAGTCCTCAACAACCAAAATCGCATTTTCACGTGCCTTGTATGTCAGTGCAGACCTTCTAGCCAACAGACGTACTTTCTTGTTCAGTTTGAAACCATAATCGCGAGGCTTCGGACCGAAAACACGACCGCCGCCAACCAATACTGGTGAGTTGATGTCACCACGACGTGCACCGCCACCACCTTTCTGGCGACCCAGTTTACGCGTAGAACCACTTACTTCGCTTCTTTCCTTCGACTTTGCAGTGCCCTGACGCTGGTTAGCCATCAACAGCTTTACATCCAAATAGATTGCGTGGTCATTGGGCTCAATTCCGTAAATGGCTTCGTTCAGAGACACCTTACGACCAGTGTCCTGACCTTTGATATTTAAAACACTTACTTCCATTACTTGATAACGCTAACGATTGAACCTTTGAACCCGGGGATGCTGCCCTTAATAAGAAGCAGATTGTGCTCGGGAATCACTTTTAACACTTGCAGATTGTGTGTTGTCACACGATCGCATCCCATCTGGCCACCCATGCGCATGCCCTTGAACACCTTAGCAGGATAAGAGCAGGCACCGATAGAACCTGGTTTGCGCAAACGGTCGTCCTGACCGTGTGTTACCTGACCTACGCCACCAAAGCCATGACGCTTCACGACGCCCTGAAAACCATGTCCTTTGGACGTTGCTATTACGTCAACGAAACTGCTGTCAGCAAAGAGCTCAACGGTGAGCGTGTCACCAAGGTTAAGCTCTTGCTCAAAACCTGTGAACTCGGCCAAGTGTCTCTTGGGTGTAACCCCGGCTTTCTTAAAGTGTCCCATCATAGGCGCAGTCGTATTCTTCTCCTTTGCCTCCTGGAATCCGAGTTGAACGGCATTGTAACCGTCTTTCTCCACACTTTTCACCTGAGTAACAACACAAGGACCTACTTCGATAACAGTGCATGGTACATTCTTACCCTCGGCACTGAATACGGATGTCATTCCGATTTTCTTTCCTAATAATCCTGGCATTTCTGTTATTCTTTAATGATAATTGTGTATTACACTTTGATTTCTACTTCCACTCCACTGGGAAGCTCCAACTTCATCAACGCATCCACAGTCTTTTCTGTAGAGCTATAAATGTCGATGAGGCGCTTGTAAGCATTCAGTTCGAACTGCTCACGGCTCTTTTTGTTTACAAACGTAGAGCGGTTCACAGTGAAGATTCTCTTACGCGTGGGCAGAGGTATCGGACCGCTCACAATAGCATCCGTAGCCTTCACTGTCTTGACGATGCGTTCTGCCGACTTATCGACCAGATTGTGGTCGTAAGACTTCAGTTTGATTCTAATCTTTTGACTCATTTCTTTTCTTTATTATTTGTTTTCTATTTTAGCGGAACTCGCATAAGAGTCGTTTGCTATACGCGTTCCTTGTTTAATTATCCACTAAGGGATAAGGGATAGACTGGTTAAACCAAATCTACCCTACCCTTTATTTCCTCCAGCACAGCTTTGGCAATGCCAGAGCTTACAGGAGAATGATGATCGTAAGTCATGGAACTTGTGGCACGTCCGGAGGTGATGGTACGCAGCGCCGTTACGTAGCCGAACATCTCGGCCAGCGGCACCATAGCCTTCACCAAACGAGCACCTGTACGGGTCGTGTCCATACCTTCAATCTGCCCGCGGCGTTTGTTGAGGTCGCCAATGACATCGCCCATGTTTTCCTCGGGAGTGATAACTTCCAGACGCATGATGGGTTCCATCAGCACGGGCTTAGCTTTCGAGCAAGCGTTCTTGTATGCCTGCATGGCACAAATCTCGAACGACAACTGGTCGGAGTCCACGGGATGGAAACTTCCATCCACCAGTTCCACTTTCAAGCTGTCCATAGGGTAACCGCCGAGCACACCATTCTTCATTGCATTCTCGAAGCCCTTCTGAACAGCAGGAATAAATTCCTTCGGAATATTACCACCCGTCACAGAATTTATGAACTGAAGGCCACCTTCCTTGTAGTCTTCGTCCACGGGACCTACGTTTACAATGATGTCGGCAAACTTACCGCGGCCACCAGACTGCTTCTTGTAAACCTCACGAAGGTTCACCGTCTGAGTGATGGCTTCCTTGTAGTTCACCTGAGGCTTACCTTGGTTGCACTCTACCTTGAACTCACGACGCAGACGGTCAATGATGATGTCCAAATGGAGCTCACCCATACCAGAGATAACGGTCTGGCCGCTCTGCTCATCAGTCTTCACGGTGAATGTGGGGTCCTCCTCCGCCAACTTTGCCAAGCCGTTTGAGAGTTTATCCAAGTCCTTCTGAGTCTTCGGCTCCACCGCGATACCGATAACGGGATCGGGGAAGTCCATCGACTCCAGCACGATGGGAGCACCTTCCTCGCAGAGGGTGTCACCCGTGCGGATGTCCTTGAAGCCTACGCCGGCACCGATATCACCAGCACCAATTACATCCACTGGATTCTGGTGATTAGAATGCATCTGGAAGAGACGGCTTACGCGCTCTTTCTTGCCCGAACGCACATTGTACACATAGGAACCTGCCTCCACCTTGCCCGAATAGACACGGAAGAAAGTCAGACGTCCCACATACGGGTCGGTTGCAATCTTGAATGCCAATGCAGCAGTCTTATCGTCCTCGCTCGGTTTGCGATCTTCCTCCTCGCCTGTCTCGGGGTTTGTTCCGACGATAGCAGGGGTATCGAGAGGAGACGGAAGGAACATGCACACGTAGTCAAGCAACGTCTGCACACCTTTGTTCTTAAACGACGAGCCACACGTCATCGGCACGAGGTTCAGCGCGAGTGTACCCTTGCGGATAGCAGCAATAAGTTCTTCCTCGGTGATCGACTCAGGGTCTTCAAAGAACTTCTCCATCAGAGCCTCATCCTGCTCAGCAGCCTGCTCCAGAAGTTTGCCTCTCCACTCTTCGCATTCGTCCTTCATGTCGGCGGGAATCTCTTCCACGTCATACTCGGCGCCCATCGTCTCATCGTGCCACAGGATAGCCTTCATACGGATCAGGTCAACGATACCCTTAAAGTTTTCCTCTGCGCCGATGGGCACAGCGATGACTGCGGGGTTAGCTCCCAAGATGTCCTTCATCTGGCGCACCACTTCAAAGAAGTCGGCACCCGAACGGTCCATCTTGTTCACATAGCCCATACGGGGCACATTGTACTTGTCTGCCTGACGCCAAACTGTTTCCGACTGGGGCTCAACGCCGCCCACTGCACAATAAGTAGCAACAGCACCGTCCAGCACGCGCAACGAGCGCTCCACTTCGGCCGTGAAGTCCACGTGTCCCGGAGTGTCAATCAGGTTGAATTTGTACTTCTGTCCATTCCAAGTCCAGTAGGCCGTGGTAGCAGCAGAAGTGATGGTGATACCGCGCTCTTGTTCCTGAGCCATCCAGTCCATTGTGGCAGCACCTTCGTGCACCTCACCGATTTTGTGAGTTTTGCCAGTATAGAAGAGAATGCGCTCAGAAGTCGTTGTCTTACCGGCATCGATGTGAGCCATGATACCGATATTACGTGTCAAATGTAAATCTTGCTTTGCCATTTTAATATTTTCTGCAGTGCCAGTCTTTAGAATCTAAAGTGAGCGAATGCACGGTTAGCCTCGGCCATGCGGTGCATATCCTCCTTACGCTTGAATGCGCCTCCTTGCTCGTTGTAAGCATCCATGATTTCGGCAGCCAGCTTGTCGGCCATCGTCTTACCACCACGCTTGCGAGCATAGAGAATCATGTTCTTCATCGAAACGCTCTCCTTACGGTCGGGGCGAATTTCGGTGGGAACCTGGAATGTTGCACCGCCGATACGGCGGCTCTTCACCTCCACGAGAGGTGTAATCTTGTCTAAGGCTTCTTTCCAAATCTGCAAAGAAGTCTTCTCCTCGCTTGCCATCTTGTTCTTCACAATCTCCAGTGCGTTGTAGAAGATTTCATACGAGATGCTCTTCTTACCATCATACATCAGATGGTTCACGAACTTAGAAACCTTCACATCGCCATACACGGGATCTGGAAGGATGACACGTTTTTTCGGTTTTGCTTTACGCATTGTTTTGTTTGTTTTGTGTTTGCGGCTGCATTCTCGCGTTCTTCAACCGTTCCTCCGAACAGTTTACTCAACCTTAGTTTACAAGCCAAAAACAATGTTAATGAATTAGTTTCTCAGAATCACTTCTGTTTGGGACGCTTTGCTCCGTACTTGGAACGGCGTTGGGTTCTGTTGGCCACACCTGCTGTATCAAGCGTGCCACGCACAATGTGATAACGCACACCGGGAAGGTCCTTCACACGACCGCCGCGCACCAGCACGATGCTGTGCTCCTGCAAGTTGTGTCCTTCTCCGGGAATGTAACTGTTGACCTCCTTTGAGTTGGTCAAACGAACACGGGCGACTTTACGCATCGCCGAGTTAGGCTTCTTAGGTGTTGTTGTGTAGACACGTACGCAAACGCCGCGACGCTGCGGACAACTGTCCAAAGCGGGGCTCTTGCTCTTGTCTGCCAACACCGTACGGCCTTTTCTAACCAATTGTTGAATTGTAGGCATTGTTGTTTGTATTTGTTATTTATATATTATGTATTGTATTCAAAGCATACTTCTCCCACGGGCGTTTTAAGCCATTCGGGGTGCAAAGGTACGAAGAATTTGCTTACCTACAACCTCAAAGCAGCAATAAAATGCCTCTCAGGGTGATTTTCTTGTCAAATTTAAGTTTATTTAACTAATACCAACAAAAATTAAGACACAAAAGCGGACAAAACCTCAAACGTCAGTCCGAAAGAGTGTTTTCGAGGCATGAAAACCGACCATCCAGAAGTCCGAAATCTACACCTTATTATATATATAGGAGCAAAACTGGCCGTGCCTCGAAAATAATCTGAAGAAGTGAGATGAAAATCCACGTGTCGCGCCTCCAAAAACCACACGTCGCAGTGAGCACAGCCACACGTCGCAGTGAGCACAGCCACACGTCGCAGTGAGCACAGCCACACGTCGCAGTGAGCACAGCCACACGTCGCAGTGAGCACAGCCACACGTCGCATTTAACAAAACCATGTGTCGCTGTGAGCAAGTTGTGCTTAGCCTTTAAGGATACTACAGGAACGAAAAATCTCCGTCACACTTACGTATGACGGAGATTTGCTTATTCGAATACTGCGCAAGGCAGCGAATATCGAGGTCTACCTTAGAGGCCCAGCTTGCTCTTAGTCTTTGCAGCAGCGTCGGAGATGGCGGCGTCTGTCTTCTCGGCAGCCTTCGTAGCAGCCTCGTCCACTTTCTCTGCAGCCTTGGTGGCAGCTTCGTCCACCTTTTCGTTGGCCTTTGCCTTAGCATCTTCCACAGCTTGCTCTGCAGCAGCCTCTGCCTGACCTTTCACAGCCTCTGCTTCTGCTTTTGCAGCAGCGGCAGCAGCATTTGCCGTTTCCTCTATCTGAGCTGGGATAGACTTCACTGCATCTATCACGCCCACTTCCTGCAGTTTCTGCTCGTTTGTGGTGATGAAGTTTTGCACGCTGGACACCAGTTCGTTCACAGCTTTGTCTTTGCCTTCCTTTGCCAGTTTCTCTGCAGCAGCCACGGTCTCCTTCAGTGCGTTGGAGATCGTCTCAGCATCGCCACTCTCCAATGCAGCACTCAGAGCCTCGTTTACAGCCTTCACGGGGCAACCGCCCTCGCACTCTACAGCTTCAGTGCAGGTGGAATCACATTCTTCTGCGTTAGCATTCGTCTTGTTGCCGCAGGAAGTCAGAACGAAAGTAGCTGCAGCCACCATTAACATCAATTTCTTCATAACAATTCTTTCGACCCATCTTTGGCAATTATTAGCGAGCCGCGGAATGGGATTTCTCTAAATGAAACAATAAATTTGCCTTTGAACTTTTTAAAATAGCGTTTTCTATGTTCGTCGGTGCAAAGTAAATACATTTCCACGACACGGCAAAACTTTTCGACGAAAATTCACTTCATCCTATACCTTAATTATATATATAGGACGACGCATACGAAAAAGATGCAGCAGCCTCCTTTATTTCCAAACCACAGAAAGTTTTTCTTTAGCGTCACCGAAAGCCAACTTTTTTTTGAATTTCCGAAATAAAGTCATACCTTTGCATTCCGTAAAGAACAAAATGCAAGCATGAGCCTCAAGCAACGCGTACTGAACACGATGAAGTCCAGAGAGACCGAAAGTGACTTTGAACTATACGTAAC
>Ga0310694_10002025_pt1 | contig 21581 bp, 17 predicted proteins | sample 174DNAGHGhighgp2_FD_203884 | JGI IMG/M metagenome (GOLD analysis project Ga0310694, IMG submission 203884) | Sheep rumen microbial communities from Palmerston North, Manawatu-Wanganui, New Zealand - 1742 DNA GHGhigh gp2 (v2) (version 2) | ecosystem: Host-associated > Mammals > Digestive system... | reverse complement strand
AATGTCGCCTACCAAGGGTACATAGTAGCAGTGGATGTCGTTGGCGGACATCAAAACGTGCGCATCCCAGGGTTGCTGTTGCACATCTGTGGAACAGTCCGCCTCCATCATGTTGTCGGGCAGGGTGTTTTGCGCAGAAGCTATCCCAAAGACATTAAGAAACACTAACAACAACACGAAATATTTTATCCATGTTAATATTTGATTTGAAAAAGTGTTTGTTTCGCTCATTGTTGCACTCCCTTACAAATAGTGCTGCGAAAATAACACTTTTTTTCACATACTTGGATGCAGAAAATAATTATTGGAAGTTTCTTTTACACCACTCTCGGTCTCTTCATGGTTCAGATACAATGGCATTCTTGAACTCCGTTGCAACCTCACGATTGGGAAGCTTGCGGTATCTACAAATGTTGCTGATAGGTTGGACTAGTGGCGATTTTCAGGTCCTGAAACAATGCTTCGGATTGACATGAATGGTCATAATAAGCGTTCAGCATTTTGCCGCCATAGACTTGCCAAAACGCCGGGCACGGCTGACGCACATAAACTGACGCTCGGAATTCAAAGACATGTTGACTATCTCAATCAGGTCGCTCTTGTCAATGTATTCACCATTTCGCGCCGCGCGAAACCCATCGTTTCCTATGTTAATGTACAAGCCCATTTATTATTTCAAACCATTGTTTAATTTGATGTGGCAAAGATACAATTATTTCTTTCTCACCGCACCACCGTCACACTCGTATGAATCCCTTTTTTCTCATTGCCGTTGACAACGCAGCGGTACTCGATGGCGCAGTAATAAACCCCGTCGGAAATATTGTCCGCGTCCCATCGAAGCTGATCCTTGCTCTGTTGCTCAAAGACTTTTTTGCCCCAGCGGTTGTAGATTTCCATTTCCAGACTAACGAAATCGCCCTCCAGCTGTGGTACGAATGCGTCGTTGATGCCGTCGCCGTTGGGAGTTATCACATTGGGAACAGTGACCTGACAAGGCCGACCGTCGAAGTGAATGGAGTTATCGGCGGTGTCGCACTCGGCCTGTAAACCGCCGTACTGTGCCGGACCGTCGCCCTGGTCGTTGACCGTGACTCGCAAAGGATAGGGATTCTCGGAAGTCGTCAGTAAGGCTACTTCAATGTTCAAAGTCAAGGTAGCACATTCTCCGGGCTGAAGATTCTGAATCATTTCCTCCGTTTGAATTAAACGTCCAGAGGCTGTGTATGTGGACACAAAAAGAGGACCTCCGAACACCAACTCTCCCGTGTTGCAGACAGTCATCACCACTTGGATGATGTCACCGTCGTATGTGATTGCAGGATTTGTGGAAACAGACAAGTTCGCCAGATTCATAAAAGGTCGCCCATATTGGTCCAGTGCGGTGGCCTGTTGGAGGAAGTTGTTGAATGGATAACGCACCACCCCGTCGGGGTCGGTGAAGGCGGTGGCATTGTTGAATAACGATGTGGGGACGGTTAAATCTTTGTTGATATTAGTAACGTTGTACATGTACTGGTTCCACACTGGACGTGCGGGAGCCCAGGGATGTATGCCGCCCACCACCACCAACTGTCCGCCCACCCAGCCGAGCCCGGTTCCCATCTTACCACACACCACAATTTCAGCACGTCCGTCGCCGTTCACGTCCGCCACTACGGGATATTCCTTCCAGGTGCTGGCAGACATGGGCTTGGTGTAGAGGTTGTAAAACGAGATGGTGTCGTTTCCCGTATGGTGGCTTTTGCCGCTGCCGTTGATGATGCGCAGGTTCTGCTCGTCGCGATAGACAATCTCCATGATGCCGTCTTGGTTGAAGTCGAACAGGGTCATGGAGGTCTGACCAGATTGGTCGGTGTGTGTAGCCTGCCATTTGGTTTGCAGTCCTGTTTGCGGGGTGTATTTCATCGCGGTGATACGTGATTGAGATACTGACTGCTGATAGTCTATATAGACAAATTCAAGGTAGCCATCGCCGTCGATGTCGCCTACGAGTGGGTAGCCAATAGTTTTGGCGTATTTGCCGTGCACGAAGAGAATCGCTTCAGAGACTGGATCATAAGCATAAATATAGGCAGAGTCGGTATAATCAGTGGAAGTCCCGTCAATAATTACCAAGACGTCGAGTTGCCCATCCAGATTGAAATCGGCCACAGCAACGTTACCATCTTGCGGCACGCGTGTGGGTATATTGACAGTCTTTATTATGTTCACACTGTTCAGTGACACATTGGTTCTGCTTTGGATATCAACTTGGTAGATGGTGTTTCCGCAAATGAGTTCAGGGATGGAGTCACCGAGAATGTCTGAGGCGAATGACATGGCGCAGCGCCCTTTTTCGATGGAGTTGCAGCGGTAGCTCCTTCCCAAGGATCCGTTGGGGTCTCCGGCGCACAACCTCTGGAGGGTGGCGGCGTCATAGATGGCGTTACCGATGTAAATTTCGGGCCAGCCATCATAGTTGAAGTCCGTGATGGAGACGACTCCTTCGCAGGGGGTGTTCACGTCGGAGGTGGCGAGCAGCTGCCCGTTGATATCGTAGGAGCGGAGTTTGTTGTCGTAGCAATGCAAGACAATGGCACCCTGCATTCCGCCGTTTCCGTCTGGATAACGCACGATAGCCATCGGTCCAGCATAGCCTGCATAAATCTTTTGTGAAACATTGATGGTGCCCAACAGTTGCAAGTCTGTTCCTCGATAGATGCCCACCTGTGTGGTGTAGTGGTCGTTAGTGACGGTCTTGCCGGCAACGATTTCTATAGTTCCGTCGCCGTCAATGTCGCCTACCAAGGGTACATAGTAGCAGTGGATGTCGTTGGCGGACATCAAAACGTGCGCATCCCAGGGTTGCTGTTGCACATCTGTGGAACAGTCCGCCTCCATCATGTTGTCTGGCAAGGTGACCTGTGCCTCCATTTTGAAACAGAGACCCATTAGGCAAGTAATAATCCCCAATTTGACAATATTTTTCATGTTGTGTGTGATTTATAGCACTGTGATGGTGCCTTTAGTGGTGAACCTTTTTCCAAAATGGTTCGAATAGTGAATGACATACTGATAGACATTGTCGTAGAATGTCTTCCCCTTGACTTCCCCATGCCAGCAGAAGTTTTTGTCGTTGGAATAGAACACCATCTCGCCCCAGCGATTGAAAATCATGATCTCGAAGTCGGCTATCTGGTTCCGGACGGTTTCGGGAAGGGAAAAGCCGTCGTTCAGTCCGTCGGATTTGGACGGGGTGATGGCGTTGGGAAGGTAGAGGGTGATTTCCGAAGCAGCCACATGGATGGTGACATGTGTGACGCTGTCGCAACCATAGACACTTTGGTGAGTGATGGAGGTGTCGATACTTTGGCCGCTTTCCAACAGGCTTTCATTTAAGAAAATGCCGTGACGGTCGTAGGCGGTTCCTTCAGAGATGGTCTCTGTGAAATAAAAGTGATATTCAGGATGAACCCGCAACTCCAAGACAATCACACTGTCGCACGCTTCCACCTGAAACACTCGGCTAAAATAGTACGTTCCAGCCTCTTCCGTCTCCGTTGCAGGAATGTCAAAGTTCTCATCCGAGTAGGATTCGCGAACGCAAATATCTGCTATAACGGTGTCCCGTATGACCGGACAAGGATCGGCAGAGAAATGGAAGAAGTTGTCGGTGGTGTCGCACTCCTCCTGCTGTCCGCCGTTTTGAGCCACACCGGTCCCATGGTCGTTCAATGCCACCACGATATTCTCTAACTCGGGAATTCCCGTCAGATCTTCTACAGCAAATTGCACCTGCTGCGTAATGCAGTTTCCAGGCATCAGTGGGGTGGAAACAGTCTCGGTATTGATCACGGTTCCGCCATAGTTGTTGGCATAATAGGTGATATAGAACGGGGCGGCAAGTACCTGACTGCCCGTGTTGCAGAAGGTGTAGGTGTAGGTGAAGACCCCGTTTTCGTAGGAAGAGGTGGTGTCGGCAGTGGCGGAAACGTTCGCCAATGGCATAAACGGTCGTCCATATTGGTCGAGCAAGGTGGCCTGCTGCAGGAAGTTGTTGAACGGGCAACGCACAACGCCCTGCGGGTCGGTGAACGCTGTGGCGTTGTTAAACGATGTGGTGGGCACGGTGAGGTCCTTGTTGATGTTGGTGACATTGTACATATACTGGTTCCACACGGGCCGCGCAGGTGCCCAAGGCTGCCCCGAGGATTTGAAAACATTCAGTTTCGAACTGCCCACGGAGACAATCTCCGCCGCCCCGTCGGCATCCACATCGGCAATGACCGGGTACTGCATGATGGTGGTCTCGCTATACGGGAGAGTACTCAGCTCATACACCGGAACGGTATCGTTGTGGGTGATGTGGTTTTTTCCGCTGCCGTTCACAATCTTCATCGTGGCCTGGTCGCAGATCACCAAATCCAGCAGACCGTCCATGTTGAAATCGAAAGCCGTGAAGCTGTTCGAAAAGGTGTCTTCATTGGGAACCATATCCCACATAAGAGAAAAAGACTGTGTACCGGCATAGTACTTGTAAGCCTGTATTTGGCGATTCGTCGATGCACCGCTTTGCAGCACTATTTCCAACAAGCCGTCATTGTCAATATCTGCTATCAGCGGAATACTTTTTCCTGAACGGTTCGTATTGATACTGAGCGGATTACTGACTTGCCCGTTATGTACGTCCCACACATAGCAATATACTGTCCCTGCTTGCGCATCCGTGTTCTTGATGCTGATGAAGACATCGAGATGACCGTCCTGGTTGAAATCGGCCACCTGCGTGTGTCCGTCAACGGGTGCGCCTCCCGGCGGTGTGACCTGCTGCGCCAATGTCATCGTGTTGCCCGCCGTTCCGTTCGTGTTGGTAATAGACACTTCGTAGATTTCATTGCCTAGTATCAGTTCCGGATGACTATCTCCGTACACATCAGCGGCAAAAGGGGAGGAGAGTTTCCGATGCGTGTACTGGCTGTAATGCGCATACGACAAACCTGCGTTTGTGGTGTTCGCTGTTGCCAGCAGTTTGCCGTTCTCCGCGTTGAACACCTTGTTGCGCACATATACCTCGGGGTGACCATCGCCGTTGAAGTCTGCAAAGCTCACATTCACGGCATATTTGTCCGTACCCGTAGCATAGGTCTCGTCCGAAACCCAAAAGGGCGTGTTGGGTGTCGCCGACGTGATGTCGTAAGCCCGCAGCCGGTTGTCATAACACGCCACCACAATCAGCCCTATGCTGTCAGAGGTACGCACCAGCCCGTAAGCGGCCGCATCGTACTCCGGCACCGGCGATTCCAATGTCAACGTCGTTTTCAGCTGCTGGGTTACCCCGTCGTACACCAACAGTTCAGAGCCCACATTCCCGATATACCCGTCGTATGCGTAGTGCGATTGCCCTGCAAGCGAGAAGCAGAGGATGTCCGGATGACCGTCGCCGTCAAGGTCACCCACCAGCGGAGTGTTCAAGTTGGACACGATGGTTGACGATGACCAAGCATTCACCACGCCCCAAGTCATGGATTCCGCATCCGTGGTGCAATCCGCCTCCACCATATTATCAGGATAATTGTTTTGAGCGGATGCTATCTCAGAAACAGCTATAAACACCATCAGAAACATGAAATATTTCATCCATGTTAACTTTTGTCTTAAAACAGCGTTCATTATACCCATTGTTGTTGTCACTTACAAATTGTGCGGCAAAAATAATGCTTTTTTCTACATATTGGAATGCGGAAAATTCAAAAAGTCTCTACCTCCATCATCCCTTCAATCCGCTTCGTGCAGATTTCCCCCGTTTTGGCGAACTCCGCCCAAACGCGGCGCAAGGGCTTGCCTTGTTCGAGGAAAGTGCTCTCGGGAAGACCCTGCGCTATCAGGGTGCCTTCTATGCCCTTTCCGCCGAACAACAAGGCCAGCTCGGTGATGTGGCCGGCGCCGATCAGATGCCGGTCCTTGCGCCAGAAATAGGAATAGAGATGCACCTTCCCGCCATGGCCGGCATAACAACGCGCGAATTTCCGGGTCGGCTCCGTGAAGACGGCTTTTGACATTTTGTGCAGATAAAGTTCTATTATCCAACGTGTCAGCACATTACTGTCCAGTGCGCTCGCTATCTTTTTGCCACCGAGGTAGGAGGCCGTCTCGCGAGCGTTGGTCCCGATGAGGAGGTCGTGCCGCGGAGCAACCTCGCGCAAACGCTTCCCCTCTTCCTCTTTGGCCGGCAACGGATAGACACCCGCATGGGGAGCAAAAATCATGTGTCTGGCCAGTCCTTTCTCGGTAACATGGTCCGTGATTGCGTGTTGCGCCTCCAAAATCCGCTCCACCGGCGCATCCACCGGCAGCTCGTTCAATTCGTCCAAGATCTTGCGTTCCATCTCCCCTCGGTTCTCCCAAGTCCCTATCGGGTCACTCTGGATGATGGCCCTGCGGTAGAGGCCGTCGGTGCCTTCTGAAAGCATGATGCAACGCACAAGGTCTCCTCCGGCCGATTCCCCGAAAATCGTGACACGGGAAGGGTCGCCTCCGAAGGCCGCGATGTTGGCGTTCACCCAGCGCAGTCCTTCAATGGCATCCAACAGCCCGTTGTTGGCAAAGCCGCCTTCACGATTCTTGACGAAACCCAAAAGCGAAAGACGGTAATTGATTCCCACCACAATGACCCCGTTCTCTCTCGCAATCGGGGAACGGTCGTAAAAGGGGTTGTCGCAACCGCCATTTCGGTACGAACCCCCGTAATACCAGACCATTACGGGCAGCCGACTCTCGGGTGTCGCACCCTCTGGAACAGTGATGGAAAGATACTGGCAGCTCTCCTCCTGCGGCAGGTTCTCGTAATGTATTCCCGTGAGATTCAGCTCGATTGTGGAACAAAGCTGCACAGGATACGGCGCGGGCGTGGTGCATTCGTGTTCTGTGCTTCCGTAGGAAAAAGGCACAGGAACATCGTATCGCTCGGAAGTGGCGTAACGTATGCCGAGGAACTGCGCACAATCATCCGCCATAAACCCTTTGAAAGTGCCGGCTGGCGCATGAACGGTAGGAATAGGCATCATATACTTAATGTTTTTAGTTGGCAAAAGTACACTTTTTCCAACAAAAAAAGAGGAAACTTTCGCTTCCTCTTTTCGTACCGAAGGCCGGGATCGAACCGGCACGAGTGTTACCTCATTGGTTTTTGAGACCAACGCGTCTACCTATTCCGCCACTTCGGCTCAAATCGGCGGCAAAAATACAATTTTTTTTAATATCTCCGCCAAAAATTATTCTCAAAAAAAAATCCTTAAACAGCCTCGAAGAGGCAAAACGCGCGAAGCGCAAATAACCACACACAAGCAAAGCGCAGTGTGGGGTTAACTCTAAAACCGCAGTGTGGTTTTTCTCTATAGCCACAGTGTGGTTTTTTCTCTAAAAGCCGCAGTGTGTGGTTCGGACTATGCCAACTTATCAATCCATCCCTTGATGTCCTCCAATTTGGCGGCCGGAACCTCCAATTTCAGCTTCTTTCGCAAGCCGCCGAGGTCGTTCAGCAGCTTGTTGGGGTTGGCCTGCTTCAGATGCTCCAAGGTGTTGATGCTGAGCTTCCGGAGTGCGGGAATCCATGCAGCATCGATGCCCAACGCGGTGAATTCCTCGTCTTTGCTGACCTCTTGCTTTTTCTCGGGACGCATCTGCGGGAAGAAAAGCACATCCTGGATGGAGGGTGAATTGGTCATGATCATCGCCAAACGGTCGATGCCGATGCCCAAACCGGCTGTGGGCGGCATGCCGATTTCCAAGGAACGGAGGAAATCCTCGTCCAACACCATCGATTCGGTGTCGCCACGTTTGCCGAGTTCCAACTGGTCCTCGAAACGCTTGCGCTGATCAAGCGGGTCGTTGAGCTCGGAATAGGCGTTGCAAATCTCCTTGCCGTTGCACATCGCCTCGAAACGCTCGGTGAGACCCGGTTTGCTGCGGTGTTTCTTGGTGAGCGGCGACATCTCGATGGGATAGTCGTAGATAAACGTCGGCTGGATGAGCTTCGATTCGCAAGCCTCGCCGAAGATCTCGTCGATGAGCTTGCCCTTGCCCATGGTGCTATCCACATCCACACCCAACGTTTTGGCGAACGCAGCCAATTGTTCCTCACCCATCTCCGAAATGTCGGTGCCAGTGAAATGTTCGATGGCCTCGAACATGGTGTAGCGTTTCCACGGACGCTTGAAGTCGATGATGTTGTCGCCGACTTGCACTTTGGTAGTACCATGAAGAGCGAGAGCAATGCGCTCCACCATCTCCTCCACGGTGTCCATCATCCAGTTGTAGTCTTTGTATGGGACATAGAGCTCCATCTGGGTGAATTCAGGGTTGTGGAATCGGTCCATACCCTCGTTGCGGAAGTCTTTGGAGAACTCATACACACCATTGAAACCGCCGACAATCAGCTTCTTGAGATAGAGCTCGTCAGCGATACGCAGGTAGAGCGTCATGTCGAGAGTGTTGTGGTGGGTTTTGAAGGGACGGGCCGCCGCACCGCCGTACAACGGTTGCAGAATCGGGGTCTCCACTTCAAGGTAACCCTTTTCGTTCAGATAGTTACGCATGGTGTTCACCAGCAAAGTGCGTTTGATGAACGTGTCTTTGATATGCGGATTCACGATGAGGTCAATGTAACGCTGACGGTAGCGCTGCTCGGGATTCTGGAAAGCGTCATAGACCACCCCGTCCTTCTCTTTGACAATGGGTAGCGGGCAAACCGACTTGCACAGGATGGTGAATTCCTTCACGTGGATGCTGATCTCGCCAGTCTGCGTGGTGAACACGAAACCTTTCACGCCGATGATGTCGCCGATGTCCAATTTCTTGAACACGCTGTTATACATTGTTTTATCTTCATCCGGACAAATCTCGTCACGTTTGGCATAGACTTGGATTTTACCTACGGCATCTTGCAGCACATAGAAGGAGACAGCACCCATAATGCGCTGACTCATAATACGTCCGGCGATGCTCACTTCTTGGAAAAGGCTGTTGTCCTTTGGGAATTTCTCAAGGATTTCAGCGGTGGTGGCGTTCACCTCGTAGGTGGCGGCGGGGTAAGGGTCGATGCCCAAATCGAGCAAATCTTGTAATTTCTTTCTGCGGATGATTTCCTGTTCTGATAATTCAACGCTCATCGTAATAACTTTTTCAAAATGAGCGGCAAAGATACAATTTTTTCGCATTCCTAAAAATCGTACTTTTGCAGCAAATATTGGAAGCGTGTTGTATGGTATGACCTGTTATTTGTGAAAAGTGAATTGAATATGTGTTTTTTAGGAATTGATTTAGGAAGTTCGTCTGTAAAAGTATCATTGGTGGACGGTGAAAGCGGAGCCGTGCTCGCCAAGAGTTTCGCACCACAAAGTGAAGCACCCATCCTTGCCGTGCATAATGGCTGGGCAGAGCAAAATCCCGACGACTGGTGGTCGTATTTGAAAGAGGCGTTACGATCGACATTCAACTCCGCAAATATCTCTTCGAACGAGGTACAAGCCATTGGAATTACTTACCAAATGCATGGTTTGGTGCTGGTTGATAAAGATTTACAAGTGCTGCGACCCGCGATTATATGGTGTGACAGTCGCGCAGTTCCATTCGGAGAAAAAGCCTTCGAGACATTGGGGCACGACTATTGCTTAAATCATCTGCTCAACTCTCCCGGCAATTTCACGGCGGCCAAACTCGCATGGGTGAGAGCGAATGAACCCGAAGTGTTTGACCATATATATAAATATATGTTGCCTGGCGACTATTTTGCCATGCGTATGACGGGTGATGTGTGCACAACTGTGTCAGGACTTTCTGAAGGAATATGTTGGGATTTTGCTTATAATTCATTGTCGGATAAGCTCTTGTCGTTCTTCGGAATACCTAAGGAAATGATAGCACAACAGGTTCCTACTTTCGGGGAACAAGGACGACTTTCCGAATCTGTAGCTCAGGAATTGGGATTAAAAGCTGGAATACCCATCTGTTATCGTGCCGGCGACCAACCTAATAACGCATTTTCCCTTAATGTGTTGAATCCAGGCGAGGTGGCGGCTACGGCAGGTACGTCAGGGGTGGTGTATGGCATAAGCGATAAAGTTTGCACTGATCCGAAATCTCGTATCAACATATTTGCTCACGTGAATCACATGCCTGAACAGACACGATTAGGCGTGATGCATTGCACAAATGGTGTCGGAATTCTCAACGCTTGGATGAAGCGAATGGTGGCCCCCAAGGTCTCCTACGAACAATTCAACCAGATGGCTGCCCATGCACCGATAGGTTCCGATGGAGTTTCAGTTTTGCCTTTCGGTAATGGAGCAGAACGCATATTGGAGAACAGACAATTGCAAGCATCTATTCATGGTATTAATTTCAACAATCATAATGCCAATACGTTAGCTCGTGCAGCGCAAGAAGGTGTGGCTTTCTCTTTCAAATATGGTATGGACATTATGCAGGCCACGGGCATGAGTATGAGGGTAATACGCGCTGGTCACGCTAACATGTTCCTCAGTCCTATTTTCCGAACTACCTTGTCCACTGTAGCGGATGCGATGATTGAATTGTATGACGCAGATGGATCTATCGGTGCTGCGACGGGAGCAGCTTTGGGCAGCGGATTCTTCGCCTCTGTGGATGAAGCCTTCCGTTCCCTCCGGAAAATAGAAGTGGTGGTCCCGGATAGGAACCACCACGAACAGTATCTTGAAGCTTATTCCCGCTGGGAGCGTGAGCTGAAGCAGGACTTGTTGGCTTATTAATCGGCAAATCCGTTAAAGACATCATAAACATCATCTTTCAACTCATAGTAGGCATTATTTGGTTCTTCCACAGCCACTTGCGTTTTGTTCTGTGCTGAAAACACTGTCTCGTCGCGAGTGATGGTCGGTTCGTTGACCATTCGGTTGAACGTTTCGTCATCATCGTAGTTGAAATTGGCGAAAGGTTCGTGATGGTTTTCGAATTCAAAGAGGCGAGAAGATTCGTTAGGAGTTTGGAATGTTGGGGCTGAAGGAGTCTCAGGTTCCAAAGTGACCTGTTCTTGCGCAACTTTCTGCTCTTGAAGATGTTCCTCAATAGCCGTACTGATGTTTGAAGTTTCCGGATTATCCTCGATGGTATCTACAATCACATCGTCGGTGGTGTTGATGACCACATTTTGTTCGTCTTCGTGATGATTGGAGTCGAAATTGGTGACCACGAGGGAGAGCTTGATGCTGTCGCCCAGGGATTCGTCAAGTCCGTGACCCCAGATGACATGAACGCTTTCGGACTGCATCTCTTCGAAGCGGTCGGAAAGAACCTCCAATTCACCCATCGTGATTTTCTTGGACGGGCCGTAGGTGACGAAGAAGAGGAAGTTCTTGGCATCGCTGATGTCGGCATTTTCGAGCAACGGGCAGTTAAGCACCTCGTCGAGCACTTGTTGAACGCGATCTTCGCCTTGTGCGGTAGCCAAGCCGAGGAGTGCTTTGCCGCTATTTTCCATAATGGACTTTACATCATTGAAATCGACGTTCTGTCCGTAGGTTACGGTAATGATTTCGGCCACGCACTTCACAGCGTTTTTCAGGACATCATCTACTTGCGAGTATGCATTGTCGATATCCATGGAAGTGTAGTATTTCATCAGGTTCTGGTTGTTGACGATGATGAGGGAATCTACATATTTGCTCATTTCCTCAATGCCGGATTCAGCTGCTTTGCGGATTCTCTGACCTTCGAATTTAAAGGGTTCTGTGACTACACCCACAGTGAGAATACCCATCTCTTTGGCGACTTTGGCCACTACAGGGGATGCGCCCGTGCCAGTACCTTTGCCCATGCCTGCGGCGATGAAGAGCATCTTGGTGTTATCTCCGATGAACTCTCTGATCTCCTTTTCGCTTTCATTGGCGTATTTTTGAGCCACTTCAGGCTTGGCTCCTGCACCTAAGCCATTGCCTAACAGCAGTTTTTCTTGAATTTTGCACGCGTCCAAGTGGCATTTGTCGGTGTTGCAGACCAGATAATCCACACCTTGAATGCCTTCGGCGAACATGTGTTGGACCGCATTGCTGCCGCCGCCACCTACGCCGATCACTTTGATGTCGGAACTGTTCTCTTTTGCCCCAAAATCGGGTGTAAAGTTGATAGATTCTGTCATATTTTTTGATTTATTACTTTCGGTTAATGGTTTGGCTTTTTTATGGTTTGGTTTTTTATGAAATCTGTTCAAACAGGCTGGTGAATGTTTGTTTCAGTCGGTCAGCAAACTGATTGAACCTTTTCGGTGCTTTCGGTTCGTCTTCTGGCATAGGTCTCGGTGTAGTTGTCTCTTCTCCGTTGTTGGTGTCAATCTGGAAGTCTTTTGTCTGTTTCTCGATGCCGTATTTAAGCAGGCCGAGGGCGGTTGAGTAGAGGGGTTGCTTGAGTTCGTTGGAGAGAGAGTCTGCAAAACCGATGCCAGGGATGCCGATGCGGGTGTTGAGTCCGAGGTCGTATTGACATAATTCGACGAGATGGCGAAGTTTTGCGCCGCCGCCGGTGAGCACAAGACCCGCTCCGCTTTGAAGCATTTTCATGCAACCGGAGTTTTCGAGCTCTTTCTTCACAAAACCGAGAATGTCGTTGTGTACGCGGCTGTAGATGATTCTGGCTAACTGTTCGTCCGAGATTTTCAGCGGAGCTTGCTGGTGTGGACGAAGGACGGTGCTCACACGATTGGGGTTGCTTCTTTCAGGAATACAACTACCGTGGTTGATTTTCAGTTCCTCTGCAGTGTCTTCGGGAATATTGCAAACTTTGGCAATGTCTTTCGTGATGACAGAGCCGGCGAAAGGTATCACTTTACAGAATTTAGGGTGACCGTTCTGGAAAATCACCATATCGGTGGTGCCGCCGCCAATGTCGATCAAGGCGACACCGCGTTGTTTCTCATCTTCGGAAAGGCAGGAGAGTCCAGAGGCAATCGGTTCCAGAATCAGCTCTTCCGTATCGATATTCACGTTGGAGATGCAGGTATGTATCTTTTTGATTTCTTGGTAGTTGCCCATAATCACCTGGTAGTAGCCAGTGATTTTTGATCCCAGTTCCCCAACGGGGTCGAGGGATTCATGGCACGCGCCGTCAGCAGAATCCTCAATCACATATTTTTGCGGAATGATGGCGATAATCTGCTGTCCGGGAGGAAGGGCGATGTTTTCGACATCGCGTTTCATTGAATCAAGTTCTTCTTGGATAATCAGGGCGTTATGGTCGGATCGGAGAATGTAGTGTTTGCAGTTTGCAGTCCTGATATGGCGTGCGGCGATACCGGCATAGACGCTATCGATGCTCTCGACCCGGGCGTGGCTTGAGGCTAACTGCACCGAGGTCTTGATGCTCTCTTGTGCTTTGAGTAGATTCTGTATAAGACCGAATTCCACACCTTTGGAGGCGGATTTCCCGTGTCCGAGGATTTCGATTTTTCCTCTGTTGTTCAGATAGCCGATAATGGTGGCCACTTTGGTGGTGCCTATGTCGAGACCGACCATGATGTCGCTCGCCATGTTGTTGAATCCGAAATTGTTAGAGTAATTTTTCTCCATACGCGTGGTTTATTTTCTTGTTGCTATAATTCTGTTCTTGTATCTGGCGTCTAATTGGGCATAAGTGTTGTAGCCTTTGTGGGACAGACCATTTTCGTAAACCGTTTTGAGGTTTCGCAGCTTCTGGTCGGCATCGTCCATATTACCGAAGAGGATGGTTTGTCCGCCCACTGCTGTGCTCAGCTCCATTTCGCCCTGACTGTTGAGGTAAATTTGCCGGAATTGCGCCTGGTAGAAGTCGTTCTCGTTGATCTTGCGGGTCAGCGACAAAGCCTCCTGCACCTTCTTGGGTGCCTTCTTGCCGGAGGTGTGTTTGTCGGGAATGTTGCCGTTGACAATCATCAGGTAGTCCTGCATCTTGGCTGTAAAGGGCACCACAGTGCCCTCGTTATCCACAAAATAGTGTTCACCGTTAGGGGTAAACACGTGTAAGACAATCTGTTTCAACGTATAGTCAATGACCAGCTTCTTGCCGGCAAAATGCACAAAATTCACATTGGAAATGTACGGATTGGCCTTCAAAAGGGCGCTGATTTCGCCTAAATCCACCTCTTTGACCTCCTTGCCCAAAATTTCGATTTTCGCCGATGACAAAAGGCTTTCGACATCTTTTTGAGATAGCGTGACGCTCTCGTTTTGTGCATGGGCCACTACTGAAATACGTTCACAACGCTGTTTTGGCATGTGGATACATGCCAAAATGAATACCACTAATAACGTGATACTCAATAAAATACGAACTATCGGCTTGGCGTATTTCATACAAGTTTGCACAATTACTTTTAATCTGACAAAATTAATAATAATACTCTTCTTAAAAGAGAGCATTCTGATAAAATAATAAACACAAAAATGTTGAAATATCGACTCTTTCCCGAAGATGTCTTAATGGTTCCTTTTGTCCAATCCCCACAGCAATTTTTCGCGGATGGTAGAGTAGAAATTGGTGTTGTCGAACAGAACGGTTTGGATGGAAAATGATTCTTGTGAAATGTATAATTTGGTGCTGTCGTTTAATATAATACGCTGAGTGTCAACGCATAATGAATACTTCCCCGCGCGGCCGTTAACGGAAATTTCCAAGGTTTGAGAAGCGGGGATGACCAACGGGCGCACGCTCAACGAGTGCGATGCAATGGGGGTGAGCACCACCACGTCGGTCTGAGGGTGCAGGATCGGGCCGCCACAGCTCATTGAATATGCGGTGGATCCAGTCGGCGTGGCCACAATCAAACCGTCGGCCCAATATGTGTTGATGTGCTTTCCGTCGGTGGTGACGGAGATGGCGTTGATGGAATCGATGTCGGTGGCGCGGATAGTGACATCGTTCACCACGAAATGCGTGCACAATGGCAACGGCTCGCTGCCTTCAATGTGAAGCAGCGAGCGCGATTCCAATGTGTATTTGTTCTCCAATAACATGCGGATGCATGTTTCGAAGTTGTCTTTTTTGATAGCCGACAGGAAGCCTATGCGCCCCGTGTTGATGCCTACCAACGGGATGTTCAAGTTCCCAATCAAGTTCGCGGCATCGATGAATGATCCATCACCGCCTATGGAAATCATAAAATCCACTAAACCAACCTGTTGCAGACTATTACGCGATTCAAAACACTGAAATTCAGCGTTTTCACAAGAAATGTTCTTGTGCAGCACCACCTTACAGCCGTTTTGCTTCAGGTAGGTGATCACCGAATCAATAACAGGCTGTTGTCCGGTGTTGGGACGGCTATAGAGCGCGAAAGTGAGCATTATTTGTACTCCTGAATTTCGATCTCCTTGTTTAGTATCATATTGGCATTCAATGCCATAGCAGCCATTTCGTCTTCACCTGGATAGACAGCCACGGGAGCGATCCATTCCACGTATTTCTTGATGCGGGCGACGACAGGTTTGCCGTAGGCGATGCCGCCGGTGAGGATGATGGCATCGACCTTGCCCTTCAGTACGCAGGCGTTCTCACCGATTTGCTTGGCCACTTGGTAAGCGAAAGCTTCTTCCAGAAGATCTGCTTTGGAGTCGCCGGCAATAGCGGCTTTTTCCACCGCGTAAGCGTCGTTGCTGCCGAAATAGCCTACGTAACCACCCTGGCCTACGAGCATCTTCTGCATGTCTTGTTGGGTGTATTTACCGCTGAAACAAGCCTTTAAGAACTGATTCATCGGCAGGGAACCGGAACGTTCCGGAGAGAACGGACCTTCACCGTCCAGCGCTTGGTTTACGTCGATGACCTTGCCCTTTTCGTGCGCACCCACGCTCACACCGCCGCCCATGTGGGTGATGATGAGGTTGAGCTCTTCATAGCGTTTGCCATTGTCCTTGGCATACATGCGGCCGATGGCTTTGTGGTTGAGAGCGTGGAAGATAGACTGGCGTTCGAACATCGGGTGTCCGGAGATGCGCGCAATCTCGTGCATCTCGTCAACCATCACAGGATCCGCAATGTAGGCACATTCCAGACCGATGTATTTGGCGATACTGTCGGCGATGAGACCGCCGAGGTTGCAGGCATGTTGTCCGCTGTAACCCATTTTCAGATGCTCCAACATTAAGTCGTTTACTTTATAAACACCTGATTTTAATGGTTTAACAAGACCGCCACGTCCCATCACGATGGAAATGTCATGCAAATTGATGCCCTCTGCCTCTAAGGTTGAGGTAATGATGTTCTTGCGGAACTCATATTGGTCGGCAATCGTATCGAATTGAGACAATTCCTCGGTGGAGTGCTTGATGTTTTTCAGGAAAACCTGTTCGTTGCCGTCGAAAATGGCAACTTTTGTGGAGGTGGCTCCGGGGTTGATGGCAAGAATTTTTTTCATATTCATTTTATTGGTAAAACATTATTCTTGGTTTATTTGTTGCCGGTAGGAATCTTCACTACATCGCTGCAGGAGAGACCGGCACTGTTTTTCACGTAGGCGCACACGTAATATGCGGTGTCAGATAACGGCAATGTGAAAGTGGCAGAGAAGGTGTCAACTTGGGAATAGTTGCTGACCTTCACCTGCGTGGTGTAGATATCGTTGAGGTTGGGCGGGCAGAACAAACTGTAGCAGAAACCCTGCTCCATGTAGTAGTCGCAACCGCCGTTGTCTGTGATTGTTGCATTGATTGTCAGTTGCTTGTTCTCGTATTGTGTGCTGGTGATGGTGGAAACTGCTGTGCCGTATTTCGTGCACCCGCAAAGCATGATTGCCGCACAAAAACAGAGTGTCGTTAATCTTTTTATATGTTTCATCTTCTAATAAATTTCAAGGTTGCAAATATACATTTTTTTTGGATTAAAGGCGTAAGATGAAAGACTTGAGACTTGGGTTCTTAGCTTTTTTCAAGTCGTAAGTTGAAGTCCTAAGTCTCAAGTCTAAAAAAAATGTATCTTTGCGGCTTAATAATTTTAAAATCCAAATACTATGGCATTAGCAATTAACAACGAAAATTTTGAAACCTTGGTGAAGGGCGACAAATTGGTCGTCATTGACTTTTGGGCAACTTGGTGCGGCCCGTGCAGAAGCATTGCTCCTATCGTGGAGGAGGTTGCCGCAGAATTCGAAGGCAAGGCAGTGGTCGGCAAGTGCGACACCGACGAAAGCGGCGACATCGCCATGCAGTTCGGCATTATGAACATCCCCACCTTAGTCTTTTTGAAAAACGGCGAAATCGTCGATCGTCACGTTGGCGTGATCAAGAAAGAGGAACTGGTGGCCAAAATCAACCAACATCTGTAAACTTAAAATCCAATAAATATGAGTATAGCTGGTATTATTTGTCTAGTCGGCGCACTTACCATTGTGCCGTTTATCATTTACTATGTGAAGGAAGCCAAAAACCACCCGAAAGGCCTCATTGCCGCGGCATTGAGCAACATGGGCGAGCGTTTCGGTTACTACATCATGAACGCTGTGCTGCTTCTCTTCTTAGTGTCAAAGTTCGGCCTTCCCGATGGAACCGCCGGTGTCATTTACTCTGTGTTCTATTTCGGCATCTATGTGCTGAGTTTGGTGGGCGGTATCATCGCCGACAGAACGCAAAACTACAACAAAACCATCCAATGGGGTTTGATTATCATGGCCATCGGCTACGTGGCAATGGCCATCCCGTTGTTCAGCAAAACCGCTGACGGCGCCATTCTGGACAGCGGCGCCGGTTGGGCCACCATCCTGACCATCACCTGTATGGCTCTGTTGTTCATCGCTTTCGGTAACGGCCTGTTCAAGGGCAACCTGCAGGCTATCGTCGGTAAACTGTACGACGAGTTCGAAGCCGAAGCCGCCAAAAAAGGCGAAGAGGCTTTGGCCGAGGCTAAAAAACGCCGTGACTCCGGTTTCCAGATTTTCTACGTTTTCATCAACATCGGCGGTTTCTTCGCTCCATTCATCGCCCCGTTCCTCCGCGAATGGTGGCTGAAAGCGCATCACCTTGTCTATAACGCCGACATGTCAGGTCTTTGCCACCAGTTCCTCGCGAACGGTCAGGAGACCCAGAAGTTCACCGAGACCATGGCCGCTGTGCTGCAACCCGGCTACAACTTTACTGACACCGCCGCTTTCTGCTCCGACTACATCACCGTCTTCAACCAAGGCGTGCACTTCTCCTTCATCGCTTCTGTGGTTGCCATGATTATCTCTTTGGTTATCTTCATGGTCAACAAGTACAAATTCCCGCAACCCGCCAAGAAAGAACATGCTCAGGTGGTAGAGTACACCGCTGAAGAGAAACAAGCTATGGCCAAGGAAATCAAACAACGTCTGTATGCTTTGTTCGCAGTGCTGGGTATCGCCATCTTCTTCTGGTTCTCTTTCCACCAGAACGGCCAATCCCTGTCCGTGTTCGCCCGCGACTTCGTCAAGACGGACGCCATCGCCCCTGAAATCTGGCAGGCCTTGAACCCCTACTTTGTCATTGTCCTCACCCCGCTGATGATCATCTTCAACAAGAAAGTCACGATGTCCACCCCGCGTAAGATCGCTTTGGGTATGGCTATCGCCGGTATGGCTTACCTCTTCCTGATGATTATCTCCATCGTGAACAACTATCCTTCCGGTACTGAATTCCGCGCCATGGATCTCGCTCAAATGGCTGCCGCCGGTCTTGCCAAAGCCGCTCCTTGGGTGCTGTTAGTCACCTATTTCTTCCTGACCGTTGCAGAATTGTTCATCTCCCCGCTGGGTCTTTCGTTCGTCTCCAAGGTGGCTCCTCGCCACATGGTGGGTCTGTGCCAGGGCTTGTGGCTCGGCGCTACCGCTATCGGTAACCTGCTGATCTGGCTCGGCCCTGTGATGTACAACGCCTGGCCGATCAAATACTGCTGGGCTGTCTTCGCAGTCGTCTGCTTCGTCTCCATGGCTATCATGCTCGGCATGGTGAAGTGGCTCGAAAGAGTGACACAATAATTGGAACCCATACCATATTATAGTATAAAGAGACCTGTCGGGAGACGGGTCTCTTTTTTTAAGCAAAAGGGAAAAGGCAATAGGCAATAGTAAGGGATGCGTCGCATACGTTTGCGTGTGAGGACAGCTTAATAAAATGTGCCTATTCATAGGCATTTTCTGCAGCTTATGTTAAAAACAATCAGTTAATTTACAAAAAAGCAACATTCAAAAATAATTAAAAATACAAATTGAGACATATCGAAAAAAACGTATCTTTGCCGCGTTGATTTTATTACTCATAAAATAGAAGAAAATGGAAGAAACCATTAACACTGACCCTGTTGAAGAGGCTCGCAGGTATGTTGCCAATGCGATGGAAATCATTGAAAAATCCAAGTATGATCCAGAGACAAGATCGTATAAGGACAAAAAGTATGTACGGATAGCGGGAGACACCCTTTGGAAAGGCTGTCTTATTGCTTTGGATGCTCTACTTCAGATTCGGAAAGGAAAAGGTCGCCTATCCATTGAGAAATACAAGGAAGCCGCTGGTAAGCGAGACAGGAAACTGCTTCAGTTCATCAATCTCGGTTATGAGACCATGCACCTTGTCATGGGTTATGATGGAAACAAAGAGGGGAAAGTCTGCGAAGCTGGTTTCGAAAGAGCCAACGCCATCATCGACCATTGTGCCAAGCTACTTCCAACTCCCGTCTGCGCGTGACCAGTTAAAAACTGACGTTTTGTCGGATGTCAGTGACGATTTGTCGCAAAACAGCATTGGCACGCGAGTTGCATAATAGGAAGCGTCGCTGAGGCGAAAGCGGAAGCGGCAGTAAAAATGAAAAGTCTAACAAATTAAAAAATGGAGGTTTATTATGTTACCAGTAATGTTTAAAAACAGTTGGTTTCCTACAATGTTCGAAGAATTCCTTAACAACGACATAATGCCTCGTGCCAATACAACCGCACCGGCAGTCAAGGTGAAGGAAGATGAAAAGGCCTATACCATGGAAGTGGCTGCGCCGGGCATCAAGAAAGAGTTCTGCCGCGTGAACATCAACGACGATGGCAACCTGAACATCGCCATCGAGAACAAGATGGAACACAAGGAAGAAGAGAAAAAGCACCATTATCTGCGCCGCGAATTCTCCTACACCAACTACGAGCAGAGCTACACACTGCCCGAAGATGTTGACAAAGAGAACATTTCAGCCAGGGTGGAGCACGGCATCCTCACCGTCACCCTTCCTAAACTGACGAAAGAGGAAGTCAAACCCGCACGCGCTATCGAAATCCAGTAATTTTTAGTAGGTACGCCAGAATATGACGTCTCAATCCTCTCAGGCGGCACCCTTTCGGGTGTCGCCTTTTTTTTGGACGTATGCGATACGTCACTACAATCTGTTTAATAAAAATTGTACATTTGCCGTCTCATTATTCTAAATAAAACCTATCCTTATGAATAGAAATCTCTTATTGAAATTGAGTGTCGCTATGGCCTTATGCTGTAGTGTGTTCATGGCTGAAGCCCAATGGTCCGTGGGCATCAAAGGCGGATGGGACTATACCACCATCACGCGGTCGAACGCTGATCGTATCGACGAATCCTATTCCGGGTTCAGCGGTTACGATGCCGGTATTCAGGCACGCTATGGCTTCACCGACTGGTTTGCGCTTCGAGCCGACCTCAGCTTCATGCGCCGCTCGCATCGTATGGACCGGAATCTCAACTACTTGGATCCTGTTTTCACCAACCATCACAACTATTACCTGACGTTGCCTGTGCTGGCCGACTTCTCCTTCGGCGGGGAGATTGTCCGCGGACATGCATACGCCGGTGGTTATATGGGTTACTGGCTTCGCGAACGTAGAGTTGGTAAGACCTACTGGATGACAGATTATTTCGTCTATTTTAACGATTTTAACGAAGTACGTGAATTCACGAGTGAAGATGTCCGCTTCTGCGCGGGCCTCATCGGTGGAATAGGTCTCAGCTTCAAACTGGACGATCATTTCAATGTCAACCTCGATGCCCTCTACTACTACGACCTTGTCAGTCACCGTCGCAGCTCCCCGCACCTCCGCGACCCACGATATCTTAATACGTTGTCCGTCACCGTAGGAGTCAACTATCAATTTTAAAAATATAATTCCTTAAACAGCCTCGAAGAGGCAAGACGCGCGAAGCGCAATTAACCCCACACAAGCGCAGCGCAGTGTGGGGTTAATAAAGAAGCCACACAAGCGAAGCGCAGTGCGGGGACAAACAAACCACACAAGCGAAGCGCGGTGTGGGAACCACAAAAAAACCAAAATAAGATGAAAAAAATAATCACAATAGCAGCAATAATAGTCTTGTTAGGCACCTCCTGTCGCAAACAAGCCGACTACATGCCCTACATTGGCGAAAACGGAGAATTGGCATACAGCACCTACGCTGAACAATTTGACTACCTCTGGAAAGTCCTCAACACAGGATATGTCTTCTGGGATGTCGATACCACGGATTGGGACGCGATGTATGACCGTTATTATCCTGCCTTCCATGAACTTGACAAAAAGTACGAGCAGGTTGGTTATGTAAAAACGGAGGAGTTGGAACAGCTTTACACCAAAATCGTGGGCG
>Ga0310694_10002024_pt1 | contig 21585 bp, 17 predicted proteins | sample 174DNAGHGhighgp2_FD_203884 | JGI IMG/M metagenome (GOLD analysis project Ga0310694, IMG submission 203884) | Sheep rumen microbial communities from Palmerston North, Manawatu-Wanganui, New Zealand - 1742 DNA GHGhigh gp2 (v2) (version 2) | ecosystem: Host-associated > Mammals > Digestive system... | reverse complement strand
TATAGAGTTTATCAGAAGAGCTGTATATGCCCAATTTTTCGATAGTTATGGCCTATATGGACGGCAATAATTCATTCCGCAGAAGGAATTTGTTTGCGGTAATCGACCGTTGTCTTGAACTGATGCCTGACGCCGAAATCGTAATAGCCGAGCAGGGCGAATCGAGCCAGTCCGAGAAATTGTCCAGCTACAATCCTCGCATGAAACGCATCCAAGTTGATGAAGGAAAGCGTTTCCACAAGACGAAACTGCTGAATGAAGCCATCAAGAATACGACCAGTGACGTGATCGTGATGGTCGATGCTGACAGCTACTTGAACGATGTTGCCGCCAAGTCTATCGATGAGGGTGTGGAACTGCTCAAGAACAACTGCGCTGGTATCGTATATCCGTATGACGGTGTCGATTATCTTAACGAGGGCTACACGAGGAAACTTCTGGACGGCGGCACCATCAATTCAAAGTTCTGTTTCCATGGTGTACATATACAGCGCCAGACCGGCCTTTGCAACATGTACTTGAAATCCTCTTGGGAAAAGGTGCGTGGGTTCGACGAGGAATTCTACGAGTGGGGAGCAGAGGACGATGCGTTCACTTACAAGATCAAGCGAGCTGTCGGTCCTGTAATGAGGATGCAAGGATACATTTACCACTTGTTCCATCCGCAAGTAAACACTGCTCCGTACATGGAATCGATGGTGTACAACAATAACCGCAAGCTGTGTGCGTGCATTCGTCGTATGACTAACGAGGATTTCGACAGCTTCTTGGCAAAGAAGGTGTCTTTGACCGAACTGGTAGAGAAATACGACAAGAAGAAGCGTCTGAATGTACGTCTGCAGTGGCCTTGTACTCCGCAGACACTGCTTACGGTCGATACGACTATCTATGACATCGACTACGACGGCGAAATGAGCTTCACCAAGATCCTCAATGCCGTTATGGTAGAGGACGGTGCAGCCTATATTCCTATCTTTGTGCATGAAATCTTCGACGAGATCCCGGATTTGTCTCCAGAACAGCGCAAGGAGATCGATGACTATGTCGCACATGCCAAGAAATTGGCTGAAATGGAGGCTGAATGATCTTTTTTGGGAAAGATTTGGGTGCGTTTGAGGGAGAATCTAAGTACGACTTGCTTGCGGTGGCCGTAGCGAGGTCTATTGGGCATGAAACCAGGTTTGCAGCACCAAATGTTGTCCCAGATTTGGGTGTGACTCAGTTCGGCGACGGATTGGTGAGGCGTGCCGAAGGTAAAAAGAACGTCTACATTTTCCATGACTGGTATGACGCTTACAGAAACAAGGTCGGAAAGTATGACAAGGCGATTTTCTTAGGAAAATTCGACCATCCGTCGTTCGAAAAGTCGGTTACGTTGGATTCATATCCGGTATCGCATCGTGTTGCTCGCCCAGAAGACCCAAAGGGGCAGATATTGATTTGCGGCGAGTACGAAGAACATTGTCACGACTGGATAATTGACCATGTAAAGACCATTTTATCCGAAAAATACATGACGGTTCGTATAGCGTGCCCGTATAACGGTGATTCGGAGGATCATTCTGGGTTCTTTAAAATGCGGAATGCGTTGGTTCAGCTCATGAGACAAGAACGTGACATTACGGACAGTCCGTTTGCCTCTGTGGGACTGCTGGGAGAGTACATGTCGTCGGCAAAATACATACTGCATTGTGGAGGTCATCGAGGTATGGTACACTCGCTGGCGGTAATTACGAAGAAATGTTGTTCTTACACTGGCGACGACTCGTACCGTCCGTCGACGATAAATGAGCTAAATGCCAGGTTGTTGCCGTTTTTACGCTGATTTGCTATATTTCGGGTAACCGAGGTTTTACTTTGTAATACAAATGTTGTGAAGAAGGAAGTAGAATGTCTCATAAAAAAATCATTTCTGTACTGAAAGTGTTACTTTTTGGTGCGTTTGCGATTAATCTAGTTAGAGTATTTATTCGCACCTGGAAATACGGTGGATCCAAGTCAAGCGTGACTGTCCAATATGATGACGGGATACCAGAAGGGATGGATGTGTAATGGCGAATACTGACAATATCAGTTCTAGGCTGCTTGACGATATCGGCAGCATGCTATTGAATATCGAGATCGACAGCGATCTCTGGGTTGGCAAGGATGCGAAGGCTAAGCTTCGCTACTTGAAGAACAAGCTATCTGGCGACACTCGCCGCAAGCTGATCAATGTCGGTACGCACTTGGCGGAAAGTGTCATCGACATCGTGAAGGATAATGCAACCGGAAAGCTGCGTGACTATGCAGACCTTGCTGAGACTGCGCTGAACTTGAGCAAGGCCAGCATGATCGTGAATAACTTGTTCATTTCGCAGAAGTACGAGGTGCATACTGACTACGATGAACTGGCAAAGTTCATGGGCTACAAGAATGGTCAGGCTATCCACACGACGCAGATGGATTCTACGTGCGATATCTGCAAGGCTCTCATCGAAATGAAGCCGGAAATGCAAGACAAGTACAAGGTAAAGATCGTGAAGACTCACCGTCCGCCTTCAACTGGAAATCAGACCGTTGGCGAAATGGTGACGGTGTACATGCTTATCAAGTACCGCAAGGTGAACGTCGGCGTGGAAGTCAACTATTACGACCAGAAGAACAAGGACAACAACGTCACGCAGAATTCCGGCTACAGCTACATCAACGTCGGCGTGTACAATGCTGACATGTTCGGACTTACTGACGACATTGATCCGGATGACGACGAGGAAAGCGTGGATATCTTGGACGATATCGTGCATATCATCTACGCAAACTACATTTCCTCTATCGATATCAAGAAGAACTTGATCAAGATCGACGGCGGTCATTTCCATACTGAACCCCGCCGCAATATCAACTTCGACATTCACAATATCGACATCGCCGACATGTCACGTACTTGCCGTGCGGTGTTGTCTTCCAAGCGTCGTCGTGGCTACATTCTGCAGGGTGACCCCGGTACTGGCAAGACGGTGTCCATCCACAAGCTGGTGATGGAGTTTACAGACGTTCCGGTATTCTGGATTTCATCTGACTCGCTTAACGATACTGGAAAGATCCGTAGCGTGTTCCGTATTCTGAACATGTTCCCCGGCTCTATCTTCGTGTTCGACGATATTGACGGCAACGACTTCAGCAAGAAGGACAACCTCACTACGACGTTCATCACTTGTATCGATGAGACCAACTCGAACAAGTTCTCTGGTGTCATCATCATGACGATCAATGACCCTCAGAGAATCAACTCTACCATTAAGACTCGTAACGGTCGTATCGACGAAGTTATCCACGTCAAGAACCCGGATTCTTTCCCACTGGTGCTCGACGTCATTACGCAGCGTTACAAGTGCCTCGGTGCTACCAAGCCGGACTGGATGGTCGAGACGAATGAGGACTTCGCCAAGCTGATGCAGACGATTATCGACGCAAGTTTCACCCATGCCCACATCGCGGGCATCATTAGCGACCTTGTCGACCTATATCCGGACGGATACGGCATCGACGACTTCGCTTCTGCGGTGAACAAGCGCATCCAGAGCATCGCAAATGCGGCAATGGTGACGGGGTCTGACGGACACATCGTAACCGCCAAAAAGTAAGTAAAAAATAATTTACGTCGGAACCGGCTCGGTTCCGGCGTTTTTATTGTGCCCGGCTGAAGCGGTATCTACATATGGTATAAATATCAACAAGATATCAACAATATATAGTGGTTTACCGCTAATTTGGGGCCATTTGGGGGTTTGTTTTCGGATTTGATTTTTGCTAAACTTGGCAATACTGAAAGAGTAAATTTAACTGCCGAAACGGCAAAAGAGACGTTATGTTAATACATGTAATTAAGCGTGACCATCGTAAGAAACCATTCGATACGAAGCACATTTATGACGCAATCGAGGCAGCTTTTAAGGACTGCACTACCCAATACACAAACGAAATTCTGGACGGCCTTGTAGGTGAAGTCGTCGACGACCTGTCGGCTGGCGGAAGGAAGTCCGCAAAGGTCGAGGACATCCAGGACACCATCGAAAACGTGCTCATGGATAGCGGCTACAATTGTGTAGCCAAGGCTTTTATAAAGTACAGACAGGACCGTGCCCGTATCCGTGAGAATGAAAGCGGCGTGTATGCCATCATTCGTAAGCTGAAACACGACAAGATGGGCAGTGCCAACATCTTGAAGGACAATGCCAATGAATCTGGCATGACGCCGGCTGGCATGTACGGTAAGATCGCCAGCGAAACTAACAAGCTGTACAACTGCTTGAACTCCATGAGCCGCAAGTATTCCGAGGAACACGCCGACGGTATCATGCACATCCATGACTTGAACTTCTATGACCTTTCCTTTAACTGTCTGTTTGCCCCGATCGGCAAGTTACTAAATAGTGGATTTGATTCTGGTACTGGATTCTTGCGTAGAGCCAAGTCTATCCAGTCAGCTGCTGCATTGACAGCCGTTATTCTCCAGCTGCAGTCTAATCAGCAGTACGGCGGTATCGCTGCAGACAATATCGACTTTGACCTCGCACCGTTCGTAGACGAGTCGTTCCGTAAGAACCTCGCTCGTGAACTGAACCGCTATGCTATGTATTCCCATGACCAGGAATACGAAATGTTCCTCAAGCACCACGCAGAGACCGAAGAAATGATGATCAAGCGTGTTGCCAAGAAGCTTGCTGAGATCGGCATTACCATGGACTTGCCGCTGGCTGATCTGTACAACGTATACCGTCCGGAATGTGTCGCTACCGCTATCGAATGCACCGACATTGACACGCATCAGGCAATGGAAGCGCTTGTTCACAATCTGAACTCTCTGCAGTCTCGCTCCGGTAACCAGGTGCCGTTCTCTTCCCTTAACTTCGGTATGGATACTTCCAACTGCGGTCGTATGGTAAGCAAGAACCTCATGCGTGCGCAGTACGAAGGCATGGGCGACGGCCTCACCGCTATCTTCCCCATCTTGATCTTCAAGCTCATGAAGGGCTACACGAAGTACGCTGGCGATCCGAACTTCGACTTGTACAACCAGGCAATCGAATGTCTCGCTCGCAGATTCTATCCGAACTTCGTCCGTGTCGACTCCTCCTTCAACAAGCCGTACATCAAGTACGAGACCAAGGAAGTCGAGCTGTCTGGTGGCAAGCTGATTTCTCATCGTGGCAATAACGATTCCCTCATGATTACCGACGAAACCGACATTGAGACTCCTAAGGGCGAATTCCCTGAGTATTCCGTCAACCTCGGTATTGGTGACAACTGGGATATCATCAAGTGCAAGGGTCATCAGGCTACTCTACGCCGTGTCATTCCGAACACCACCATCGCTACGATGGGATGCCGTACACGTGTTATCGGCAATATCAACGGTGCCCAGCAGACTACTGGCCGTGGCAACTTCGCATTCCACACTATCAACCTTCCTCGTCTCGCTATTGAAGCCCACTTGGAGTCTACGAATGTCGAGAACCGCAAGAAGATCTTCTACGAAAAGCTCGATGCCATTCTCGAAGATGCGAAGGGAAGCCTCCTCGAACGTTTCAAGCTCATTTGCGAGAAGACATACGAGAACTATCCGTTCACTATGCAGCAGGGCGTCTACTATACGTCGGATGACAAGCCGCATGATGTCAACGACAAGATTGCCGACGTGCTGAAGCAGTCTACTTTGAGCATCGGTTACATCGGTATTGCCGAAACCGTCAAGGTCATCACTGGAAAGACCTTCGGTATCGACCACGACGTTGATGATTTTGCTATCGAGATCGTTAAGCACATCCGTGAATTTACTGACGCTTGCCAGAAGGAAACCCACTTCAACTGGAGTACGTTCGCTACTCCGGCGGAAGCTGTCGCTGGTCGTTTCGCCACGATCGACAAGAACAAGTTCGCCAGGGAAGTCAAGGACGAGGACGGTCACACGATGCTCGTCGCCAAGAACAAGAAGCTCGCCGATGTCGATCTGCAGCGTCTGTTCGGCAAGGGTTACTACACCAACTCCCACATGATGGACTTCTCGCTCAATACCAGTCTGGATAACAAGATCAAGACCGAAGCTCCGTTCCATGCGCTCACCAACGCTGGCCACATCTTCTACTATAAGCTCAATGGCGACCTTACCAAGAATACCGCCGCTGTAAAGGCTTGTATCGATGCCATGTACGAAGGCGACTTGGGTTACTTCACTTGCACAATGGATAGCGACGACTGCTTGAAGTGCGGCTTCCACGGCATTATCAACAATTGCTGTCCTAAGTGCGGCTGCAGTGACGAGAACTACTTTGTGCGTGTCCGCCGTATCACTGGCTATCTTACCGGTTCTCCGAGAAAGAGTATCATCAACTCTTGGAACGACGGCAAGATCAAGGAACTCGGTGATAGGAATAACATCTAATGCATTACGGCAACATCGACTTCATGAGTATCGTTGACGGCGAAGGCTGCAGAGTCAGCCTTTTCGTCAGCGGTTGCCGTAACCATTGTCCTGGATGTTTCAATCCTAAGACGTGGGACTTCGATTTCGGTCAGGAATTTACTCCGATCGAGGAAAACGAGATCATCGAGGCGTGCAAGCAGCCTTACATCGACGGTCTAACGATTGTTGGTGGTGAGCCGTTCGAGGAAGAGAACCAGGCTGGCCTCCTTCGTTTCCTCAATAGGTTCAAGGATGAGTGCCCTAATAAGACGCTTTGGATGTTCACTGGGTATGTTCTGGACAAGGACTTGCTTCCGGGCCAGAGAAAACACGTAGAAGTGGTCACAGACCGCATTCTCGACTTGGTGGATACATTGGTCGATGGGCCGTTTATCCAAGCCCAGAGAGACCTTTCCTTGCGATTCCGAGGCAGTAGCAACCAACGGCTTCTGTCGAGGGCTGAAATCGCTGAAATGCGTAAATAAAAAAGGCGGCTAGATGCCGCCTTTCTTCATAGAAATCTGTGGAAACTTTCTCCGTATTAGTTTGATGCTGTACGGTTTGAACGGTTGCTTGTTCAGTTCGTCGATGGCTGTCCAGAATCCTTTGTAACCGTATGTGGCGATGCCGGAACGGATGTATTCTTCCTCGTCTTTTACGGTTTGAGGTACGTAAGGTTCGTTCATGAATGTATTCATGGCATAACTCCTTGTGGAAGATGTGCTCGCATGCTTTTCACCATTCTGTTGTACAGCGGGTCGAAACCGAGAAATGCCGCATAGGTAACTCCAATCCAGATGAAACCGCCTACGTCGCCGAACTGTTCAAGCATGAATGTGCCGAATGCGAATGAAATAATCGTCATTATCACGATTACGGCGTATCCGACTAAAGCCTCCCACATGAAGTAGAAGAAACGCTGGAAGAATAGGAACTGTTCAGCAGTGAGTTTTGCGTTCGGATTGATCATTTGGAGTCCTCTGGTACGAGTTTCTTGCGGATATTCTCGATTCCTGTAGAGATTTTCTTGAGCCAAGCTGCGTAGTCGGTGGTCGGGAACTCGGTTTCGAACATGATGTCCTTCTCGTTGCACTTCTTACGGATCTTGGTGATGATTACCGAGAAGTTCGGTTCGTCGGTGTACTTGAACGTGATCTTGACGCCCTTGCCCTTGAACACGGCCATGTACTTCGAGTCGCAATCAACTGAGTAACCGTTGACCGACATGAGGTTGTCGATGGCCAGACGGTGAGATTCTGCGTTGGTGCAGTCGGCAAGGAGGCGAGATTCCTTGTCGTCGACGAAGCTTACCACCTGTTTGACGACTGCGTCGACGGACATTTCCCTCATAACGAGCGATTCTTTTCTTACGCAGTTGTAGTTGTAGAAGGATACACGCACGTTCACGTGTCCGTTTGGCACGCTGAACGCAATGACTACACGTCCGGCGAGACGGATGTTGTTAGCGGTGTAGTTGATTTCGATCGAGCGTTCGGTCAGCATCTTTGTCGGCCACTTGCCGAGTTTGTCGAGTCCTTCCTTGATGTCGCTGATGTACTTGTCAAGCTGCATATTAGCCTTCCTTTGGTAGTGTGGATACCAGTTCGATATCGGTTCCGAAGAGTTCACGGATATCTGATGTAATCGAGACGATTTGTTCTTCGACCTTGGTGTCTGCGGCAATCTTGTCGATTGCGTCAAGCTTTTCGACAAGCTTTGGGAAAATCTTCGGCATGGCGTGCTTGCGGGTCTTGTACACGTTGTATGCGTTAGAGATGCCGTTTAGCATTGACTGTCCGCTGGCGCACTTGATGAGTGCTTCCGTGTCGAAGTCGCCGAACTTGAACTTCATCTGCATGAGAGTCGCCTTGCCGTCCTTTGCCGAGTACTGTCCGTAGAACTCGCCGAACTGCTCACCGGCGGCGAACTGTCCGTGGAAAGAGTACGTGTACGTACTGATAACCTTGCGGACTTCCTTGATGTCGTCGATTTCCACCTCGGCGTCTGTTTCAAGCGCGTACGAGATTGCGGCAATGAGTTCCGTAGTCAATTCGATCTTGAAGTTTGTAGCGTCAAAAACCATATTCGGTTCCGATTTGAATTACAAATTATAAATTACTACTTTCTTCTCTAAATGATGTAATTTGAATGGTACGGCAATGCGAATGCGTGCCATGAACCGTAATTTTTGCGTGAGAGGAAATTAAATGAGATCACGAGACGAGATTAAGGGTTTTCTTAAGGACATCCAGAAACAGAATCTGGGTATGGTGGAACGTGCGAAGGCTTTTGCCGAGTTCGCCCACGCAGGTCAGGTCGATAAGGGCGGACAAGCCTATATCTATCATCCTACGAGAGTTGCCGAACTTACCGCTGAAAAGTACCACGACGATATTCTGACAGCCGCTGCGTACATGCACGATGTGGTGGAAGACGGCGGATTCACCGTGAGCGACCTTTCTCTGTTCTTCCCGGTAGCCGTATGGAAGACGGTGGAGCTTCTGACACGTGGAAAGTCCGATGGCCGTGACGTGTATATCGGTCGAATCGGAGAGAACTTACTAGCCACCAAGGTGAAGCTGATGGACTTGAAGGACAATATGGACTTGTCCAGGCTTACTTGCGTGACCGACAAGGATTCCTTGAGACAGGATCGCTATGTCAAGGAATACTGGGAACTTGACAACAAGTTAATAAAGATGGAAGAGAAACTGACTCCGGAAGAAATGGAGTCCGAAACCTACGCCGATCTGTACATGTAGACTTTGTGATGTGTGGGAAAAGGGAAAGGGCCGATTGTTCGGCCCTTTTTCTATGCTTCTTCTTGTTCTGGAGCTTCTTCACCGCCCTCATCCGGTGCTGGAGCGTCTTCGGCGGGTGCTTCTTCGCCGCCAGCTTCTGAGGCACTGCCTTCATCGCCTTGTGACTGCTGTGCGGCTTCCTTCTGTTCCGCCGCCTTCTTGGCTTGCGCCGCCTTCATCTTTTCCTTCTGTACTTCCTTGGCGTCGAGGCTCTTCAATGTGATCATGATTGCCTTCGCCATTTCGGATACATTTGTCATGAATTCGTGCTTCTGGCAGAACTTTTCGATACCGGCCTTGATATAGGGTAGCAACATCTTTAGAGTGATGCCGTTCTTTCCTCCAGCCGATTCGGTTACCGTCTGTCCACGTCCATTGATAGCGTTCATTGCGTACTGGATGGTTTGCTTGAGGGCACCGCTTTTCTTGAATTCTTCGGCTATCTGGTCGGCATCAAGTGACTGCTTGCTTTGAGACGGTTCGTCTGTATTGACAGTGTCTGCAGATGTTTCCTTTACGTCATCTGGTATGCTGACTTCAGTAGATTCTTCGCCTTGCGGTTGATTTTCGTTTGTCGGCTTGTCCGGAGTCGGTGTGCCTTCGGTTGACTGTTCTTCGTCGGTGCCTTCGGTGTTTTCAAGGGAAGCGTCTTCCGGTGCTTCCTCGGTAACGTCCGGATTGCCTTCTTCGCCTTCGAAAATGAAGCATCCGCCGTTGCGGAACGCCTCTATAAAGTCTGCGGTATCGTAAAATGACATGATTGCCTCTAAATTCAGTCATACGCAGTTTATATGATATTGGGATTATGCCAAAGGTATAAACTGAAGGAAAAGCCGTTTGACGAGAGTTCTATGGAAATTAAGACACATGTATTGACGAATGAGCAGCATCTGAACGACACCCAGAAATTGACGGCTCGTAAGAATATCGGCATCAAAGTCGAAGACGTTAAGAATTCGGCTGGCGAGTCGTTGGTAGACGAGCATGGTGTTGTGACTATTCCTGACGGTGTTGCTGTTGATCCGGAATTGAGCCCTACAAGCACCAATCCCGTACAGAACAAGGTCGTTACTGCTGCGTTGAACGGTAAAGTAGATAAGGTTGCTGGAAAGGACTTGTCTACCAATGATTATACGGATGAAGAAAAGAATAAGCTCGCTGGTATTGAGGCTGGCGCTGAGGTAAACGTACAGTCCGATTGGGGACAATCTGACGAAACTGCTGATGACTTTATCAAGCATAAGCCGACTATTCCGACGGTCAACGACGGTACTCTGTCGATTCAAGTCGGAACTGCCCAAGCACAGACCTTTACTGCAAACCAATCTGGTGATACGTCGGTTACTATTCCTATGGCTAGTCAGAACGCTGACGGCCTGATGTCGTCTACCGACAAAACGAAGCTTGATACTGTTGACTCCGGTGCAGAAGTTAATGTACAAGCTGACTGGGATCAGATCGATGAAGATGCTGATGACTTTATCAAGCATAAGCCGACCATTCCTACCGTGAATGACGGTACTTTGTCGATCCAAGTTGGTTCTGCCCAAGCACAGACCTTTACTGCGAACCAATCTGGTAATACGTCGGTTACGATTCCTATGGCTACTCAGCAAGATGATGGCATGATGTCGTCTACCGACAAAACGAAGCTTGATAATATTGAAGCGGACGCAGAAAAAAACGTACAAGCTAACTGGACGGAAGAAGATAGTAGTGCCGATAGCTATATCCAAAATAAGCCGACCATTCCTACTGTGAATGACGGTACACTCTCGATTCAAGTAGGTACTTCCGCAGCGCAGACATTCACTGCTAACCAAGCTGCTAATACGTCGGTTACGATTCCTATGGCTAGTCAGCAAGATGATGGCTTGATGTCATCTACTGACAAGACGAAGCTTGATGGTATTGTCCCTGGTGCCGAGGTCAATGTACAGTCTGATTGGGATCAGACCGATGAAGAGGCGGATGACTTTATCAAGCATAAGCCGACTATTCCGGTGGTGAACGACGGTACGCTCTCAATCCAAGTAGGTACTTCCGCAGCGCAGACATTCACTGCTAACCAAGCTGCTAATACGTCGATCATCATTCCGTTGTCTAGTCAGCAAGATGATGGCTTGATGTCATCTACTGACAAGACGAAGCTTGATGGTATTGAGCCGGGTGCAGAAGAAAACGTTCAAGCTGACTGGGATCAGACCGATGAAGATGCTGATGATTTTATCAAGCATAAACCGACTATTCCGGTGGTGAACGACGGTACTCTCTCGATCCAAGTAGGAACAGCCCAAGCACAGACTTTTACTGCGAACCAAGCCGGTAATACGTCTATCACCATTCCGTTGGCTAGTCAGCAAGTCGACGGTCTGATGCCATCTACCGACAAGAAGAAGCTTGATGGTATTGAGCCGGGTGCAGAAGAAAACGTACAAGCGGATTGGGCGGAATCTGATAACACATCGGATAGCTTTATCCAACATAAACCGACCGATTTGTGGCACGGTACGCCTATTGACCGAGAAACTGGTAACGTAGTTACTGGTATTGAACGAGGTAATGACGGTGTTCCTGTCATTCATCGTAATGCGACTGTGATGGCGGTTCCGGTTCCTGATACGCCGAGTACAATTTTAGGTTATAGAGGCGATGGTACGAGCGATCCAGATCCGGATTGGCATGTAATTGCAAAGTCGACATTTGGTGCATCTCCGGAAATTCTTGATGAACAGACTGGTGAGCCGATCTTAGATAACGATGGCGAGCCGATCTTAGATGAAACTGCTACCGATCTGTGGGCTACCTATGATGGCACTGGCTTCGGTGCAGAGCGTGCTATTGCCGACCGTGCTGGTAACGTGATTGACGAGACTTATGCCACCAAGACCGATATCGCTAACAAGGCTGACAAGGTTTCTGGCGCAACTAGCGGAAACTTCGCTGGCCTCGATTCTAACGGCAATTTAACTGATTCTGGTGTAAATGCGTCTTATTTCAAGACTACGCAAACTGCTGTCAATGATCCGACTGTTGATGGTGACGGAATTTCCTTTATTGATTCTATCTCACAAAATACAAATGGTGAGATTACTCCTCATAAGAAGACTGTTCAAGACGCCTTGACGACTCAAAAGGGAGTTGTGCAGCTCGCTGATAGCGTGAGGGCACAAGTTCCTTCTGATACAAGTTTGGTTCCTACGGAAGCAGCTGTTCGTGCGGCTATTGATTCGGCTGTTTCGAGTGCATATCATCACGCTGGTACCAAGAGGGCAGCCGAATTGTCGTCCTCATTGTTGGTTGCAGCGAATGAAGGTAATGTCTACAACATTTCCGACGCTGGTACAACGACAGCTGACTTTATCGAAGGCGCTGGTCACGTTATCCGTGTAGGTGATAATGTCGGCGTTTGCCAAGTTTCTGATGGCGTGTATAAGTTTGACTTGCTGTCAGGCATTGTGGACTTGTCTAATTACAAGACTAAGCAAACCGCTGTGCTTGATCCAACCGCATCTGGAAACGGTCTTGAATTTATTGACAGCATCAGCCAAGACGCCAACGGCGTTATTGTTCCGACCAAGAGGTCAGTACAGGCAGTGGTCGCTTCTACAGCTGGAGTCGGCGGAAATGCTGGTGTGATGAGTGCCGCCGACAAGGAAAAGCTCGACGGCATCACCGACTACGTTGTCAGTGCATCCGTTTCTGGACGTACCCTTACATTGACCAACAAGAATGGCCCTGCCACTACATTTACCGACACCGGCGATACGAACGTAATCGAAAGCATTTCGGTTAATGGAACCGCCCAGACTGTTACCAACAAGAATGTTGACCTCACTATTCCGGACGCCGCTAACGACGCCACGATTACTATTGAAGTCGGTGGTGCAGCTTCCGGCGCAACTGCTCCGGTGGCTGGTGACTTCTCTACCAACCAAGACACCGCCGAAACGATTACTATTCCGGCTGCCGTGTCGGCAACCCAGAATACACCGGCCCAGCCTGGTGTGATGAGTTCCGCCGATAAGGAAAAGCTTGACAATATCGCTGCATTCTCTTCTATCCAGGTTACTAGCGGTTCTACTACCGGACAGGTTGATGCCGATAGCGCAACCGAGACTCTGAACCTTGTTGCTGGTGATAACATTACGATTACTGCCGACAACACAACAAAGACTATCGAAATCAGTGCGTCGCTTGGTGCGGAACTCGGTTTCCTGAGCGGTTCTGCTACGGTGAACGGAATCGTCAATAACGGCGATGTCCTTACCGATCCGTTGACCGGAATGGTCAACTCCAATAACGGTAGGTTCATCATCGACACAGATACAGACGATGGCCACGTATATCTGTACGCATTGAAGTCAATTCCGGACTTGGTGAACGGCGTCGACTTGTTCACTATTTCCGTGAACAGTAACGTGTCCCGCACTACGGCGAACGGATTCTATGGTGTCGCTGGTCTTGAGATTCTACACAAGGACAACGGTAACTCGCTGATTACCGAGTCTACAGAAAGCTACGCCTCCCAAGTAGGTGAATGCTCTGTTGACTTGACTGTGACTGTTAAGAACAGCACTGGCACTGTGACGACAATCGACGGAGTCGACTATTACGGATACTTGATTCGCTATGCTGGAGACTCAACCGCTAGTGGTGACGCAATCAACGTGGTTACACGTATCTCGGTTATCGAGGAGACGGTCGGTATCGTTGAGTATAACGGTTCGCAGAGTTCGCTCAGTGCTGGTAACGGTATCTCTATCGATAACGATACCATCAACGCGAACCTTGGCGATGGTCTTGGCCTTGATGCTAACAATAATATTGAGGTCAAGGTAGGTGCTGGTCTAAAGATCGACACAAGCGGTGGCGTGGCTACGGTGGCCATTGACAATGTCACCGAGGAAGTAGTCGAGACAGTTCAAAAGCTGGGCGAAGACCTTGACAAGAAGATTACAACGACATTCCCTTATGCACAGATTACGACGATGTCTGACTTCATGACGTATGGTACTCAAGGCGAGAACCGTATGTTTGGTCAGCTGTTCTCCGTGCCTATTACTTCCGAGCTTCGAGTGGACGACACTGTGATTTGCGTTAACGCCCTTCAGTCGGCCCCTAGTATCGACGTGGTGTTCGGTATATTCGAGTATGACTTCTCGGCCAACAACGGCGATGGCTCTACTTACTGGCTGGCTGATACTGGCGTAGTCCATGTGGCTGCCGGTGACAATGCGTTCCCTATCAAGAACCTCATCAACGACGTTACTCGACCGAGTATTGAGCTGAAGAGCAGCTGTTTGTACTATGCCGTGTGGGCAGTACATAACACTGGCGCTTCCAACGGTCTGGTGTTGGCTTCGTGTCCTGGATATGGAGCAAACTACAACGCAATTCCTAGGTATACTGTAAAGACTAGTGGTGCGTCGGTTCAAGTTAACTGGGCTGGCGACGGATGTCTGCGTAACTCTTGGTTCTCTGGATACAACGAGGACAACACTATTCCTCGCTTGTTCATGATGGTTCGTAACAAGTCTGATATTCAGCCTAGCGGAAACGATCCGTTCATCGATATTACGGACTACGATCTGAACGACCAGTACACCATCAACCAGATATTCGGTAGCACTGCACCGTCCGCAGACGGAGCGGTGTTCCAGAAGGTGATTCCGGCTAGGGCAGTGAACATAACGAAGTTCGAATGGGCTGATACGAAGTCCACCGTTACAGCGACAAGCTCCAGTCCGATGGTTATGGACAACAGCTTCGGTACTACGCTTACTCTGGCCGACGGTATGTTGACTACGGCACAGAACGGCGATTACTATGTTCATACGTTCACGCTGACCAATGCGCTCGCAATGACCGCTGGAACCGTGTACTGGCTACCGGCCCAGTATAACACTGTTACCGAAACCGGAATGAGTGACGGCGGCGACAACAAGCTTGTCCAGTACAACACGAATGTGGCCCGTAGGGACTTGCAGATGATTGTCGACATGGCACAACCGTCTGGTTCTGGTGAATTTAAGGCTTCGCAGATTGGTGTCTACCTGAAGCTGTATGACGATAATAACAATTCATGGGTGATTTAATAGAGGTGTATCATGGCTATTGAAAATCCAAGTGTACTTTACGTAGAACAGGCGCTTTCGCCAGAACAGAAGACCGTTGTATGTGAAAACATAGGTGCGGTAAGGACTATTGCTGGCAAGGGTCTTTCTACTGAGGACTTTACCACGGCGGAAAAGAACAAGCTCAGCGATGTTGAATCAGGTGCCGAAGCGAACGTGATTGATGCTATTACGGTTAATAGTGAATCTACAACTATTAGCAATAAGACCGTCGATATTCCAGCGGTAACCGCATCTACTAGCGGTGTGGGTGGAACGTCTGGTGTGATGACGCCGGGCGATAAGGAAAAACTTGATGGGTTGGTGTCCAATGTGCAGTCTGACTGGAATGCTGCATCGGGATCCGCCGCTGAAATCTTGAATAAGCCTACTATTCCGACTGTCGATCAGACCTATAGTAGTTCATCGACGAATGCCCAGTCTGGTGTTGCTGTTGCCTCGGCTATTTCTGGAATTGCTGACGTTCCTCAAGTTGGCTCTGGTGATGATGGAAAGGTATTGAAGGCTTCATATAGCGGTGGTGCTGGTTCCTACTCCTGGCAGCCAGAAAGCGGTGGTGGCGGTACTACATATACGGCTGGAGACGGCATTGCGATTGACTCGTCGAATAATATATCCGTTGATATTGCCTCGTCTGGCTCCGGCCTTGAATTCAGTTCAAACAAGCTCAAAGTAAATGGTAACGCATCTCAAGCTATTGAAGTAGGGGCTAGCGGTGTCGGAATCAAGCTTGCGACTGGTTCCGGTCTTGAGTTCAGTTCTGGGTTGAAGGTGAAGACCGACGGTACGACTATCCAGACAAATGCCAGCGGAGCTCTTGAAGTCATGGGCGGTGGTGGTGGCGGTGGTGAAGTGAACGTCATCGAAGGCGTCAAGCTCGACGGTGCCGCTTCCGTCCTTACTCCGGATGCGTCCAAGATAGTAACTGTTCCGAATGCGGTTGCGACTGGTGAAAGCGGGGCCACTAATGGCTTGATGACTGCCGACGACAAGAAGTCTCTCGGTACTGCCGTCCAGTACAAGGTAAACCCACAAGAAAGTGGTACGCACGTGCTATTGGCGCAGCAGATATATGTTGTTGAAAGCGATGCCCAGATTGTCGCGATTGCTAATAACGCTAGCGAAATCAATGGCAAGGGTACTTTGTTCTTCAGAATAGGAACCGCAGTTACGTAAGGAACGAAATTATGGCTGATATTCCATATGTAGGCAAAATTGGTTGTGTTTTCCCAAGTCGAGGAAACCCGCACGCGGATGTTCATTCGATTCAGTATTTACCCGCTAGCGGCAATACACGTAGTTATATCGACTGCGTGTATGCGCTCCCGGCTGGTGCGACGATTTCGTCCGTGGCTGACTTGGAACAATATGTCGTGTGGAAACTAAAGCCTTTTGTTCCGTACGACAATACTTGTTCAATCATCATCACTGGCGATGACACTACGCAGAAGTTTACTGTCCAAGTAATGAAAAATAGCGAAGATGTTACGTATAGTTTGGCGAAATTTAATGGATGGGCCTATATCATCAACGATGTACTGCCAGCATATCGTTTGTTCGTACATGACATCCCGTATAGTCAAGTGATTACTGACTGTACTGATTTTTCAGTTACTGAATTGATCGATGCATACAAGGAAGCCGAACATATCAGTGATACAAGGTATGATGATACCAAGGGAGAGTATTCGGTTGATGCAAGTGCGATCACATCCAAGGCTGGCGGTGCTTTTCCGTCATCTGGCGCGATTGGATGTCAGCATACGGTATCGGTGCCGTATACTCTTACGGAAGACATGTCGACTAACGATGTATGGATGGTTGTTAAGCAAAATACGAGCAATACGCCACTGGAAATAAAGACTATACAAGTCGCCACGACGTTTACTGGTGCTGGTGCGACTTCGATTTACGTATATCATTCTAGTGGCTTGATGGTGTATAAATATGATAGCAACTGGTATACGCCGTCTGTGACTTCCAGGACGATTGGCGGCAATACTTATAATTATGTAACGATTGACTTGACCGCTCTATCCACTGGTACGTTCAGACTGAAACGTAATGAAACTTATTATATAAAAGTGAAACACGCTAGCAACAACGATAATCACTATTATTACAGAAATGGTGGAATTCTTGGTATAGTTGGCTACACGACGGCGACGATCAATACGCCGAACCAAACATATGACATTTCCTCGTTGACGTACGAAGGTATAAAGAGTAGTGAGGCGGATATGCTGGCCGTATCCACAGCGAATCATTATGCTCGGTATACAGGCCCTTCGAACTGTTTCTCGTCTAACAACGTGTACAAATGCAAGACTACGTTTACGTATGCTGGACGCACATCAGATGATGTTGACTTGCTTGCAATGGCCGATGGGGCTATTGGAATGTATGAGGGTGCGTCTGGTGCGTTGAGTCTTGGAAATCACCCATACAAGAAAACTGGTGCAGCTATTTCGGTGACGGAAACGGATACTCCTAGTGATATTTATACGGAAACTGATTCTACTAAAATTTTCAAATTCACTGGAAATACGACTGCGGATATATTCGTAAAAGATCGTTTCTATAGTTGCAAAACTGTTCTAAGTATCACTGCTGAACTAAGTACTGCACCAGCAGTTGGAACCGTTACTCTAAACGATGTATATTTAGTTCTTAATAGTTTTAACTATGGTAATTACGGTAGCCACTATGCATATCCAGGGATCTATCAAGTCTCTACTGTGACTGAAGACGACTACGAAATGACAAGACTGAATTCTTCAGATTATATAGTTGACGAAACTGACAATATGAAAGCCAAGTTGACTGAAATAAACAGCAATAACATATCTACGTATTATGACCAGATGGCTTCGGTTGATCTGACTGGGGTGACTATAAACACTGACCATAAGCATGAAATTCTAATGGGGGCATGATGATTTACATTCTAAAGAAGGATACGTATAGCTTTGTTGGCAGATACGACAACATGAAGTTTGCCAAGGAAATGCTTGCTAAACTACAAATTGATGAAGATGATTGCATCTTCACGGAGGAAATCGGTATGAGATATGTGAGCCGAATCGCTACTGTCGATGGCAAGATGGTATATATGAACAAGGAATTCTGGACGAAAGAGGCTCCGGAAATCGCGAATGACTACGAGAATCATACGGTGTATGATGTATTCGATATTTCCAAGCCGGAAGGCGAACGTACTCCAGTGTCATTAGACCGTTTCAAACGCGAACTGAATCAGAATGTCGACATGGTTAACGCCATGGACGGAACTGCTGGCGAGATCGAGTACAATATGGACGTAGGAATGCAAATCATTTCGCTTCTTCGAAAAGAGTGCATCGATACCGTACTGAATGCGGTTACTCCAGAAATGATATTGTATAAGACACGCGATATCGTATTGGCGCTTGTGTCTGGATCGTTCCGAGAAGCGAAAGGACTCGTGGAGGCGATGGAAAGCGATGAGTTCTTCACCGAAGAACGCATTCGCAAGTATGCCGACATGCTAGCATCCGCTGACGCAATTACATACCTCGGATGATAAGCCGCTTTTAAAAAGAAAGACCGCCTTACGGCGGCCTTTTTTATATCCAAAACAGATAAACTTATGCCAGCTACACGAGCTTGCGTATGTCTAAGATCAAGGTCAGTTCAGTTACTAAAGGCCAGCCGCCGTGTCCGGGTCCGGCACCGAAGCCGATCCCTATGCCACGCCCAGCGCCTACCGATGCTCCGAGGCCGTTTCCGCCTCCTCCGCCGTTCTTTATGCCGGGGCCTTGCTGTCCTAGCGCTACACAAGTCGTAGACAACATTACCGTGCAGTCCCTCGATCCGGAGAAGATCGAGGTCGTAGAGGGCACATACCTCGGAATGAAGGCGTTCGGTATCGATGCCAAGACGTTCGAAGGCATCGGTACTACAGGCATGGTTCCTATGCCGAAGGAAGGCGACGAGGACAAGGTACTCACGTCGAACGGTGAATGGTCTGAATTCGTCGTTGAACTTCCGCAGTCGGACTGGAAACAAGAAGATTCTGAACAGCCTGACTACATCAAGAATAAGCCTGAACTGGCCAAGGTTGCCACTACGGGCTCGTACAATGACTTGACTGACAAACCAGTAATTTTGCAATCTGACTGGGAACAGAATGATTCCAGTAAGGTTGACTATATCAAGAATCGTCCTGACATTGAGACGATGATAGCTATCGAGCGTGACCGGGCTACCGAAGCGGAAACAACGCTCCACACAGAAATCGTTACCGAAACCGAACGGGCAATCGCTGGCGAAGCTGCCGCAACCACCGAGGTAAAGTCTGGCGAAAACGCTACTGTAACCGAAGAAACGGCAGCAGACGGTCACCGAATCTACACGGTGAATGCCGACGGCAAGCCACAGGTACAGGCTGACTGGGAGCAAGATGACGATACACAAGACGATTTTATCAAGAATAAGCCTGGTGTATATGCTGGCAGCGATGCTGGATTGGTTCCTTCTGGAACTGGTGCCGTTCAAGAGAAGTTTTTGAGAGGTGACGGCAAGTGGGCTACGGTAATTACCGATATGCCGGATTTTGACGGTGCTACGGAAACCGAAGACGGCGTACGTGGTGTCGTTCCGGCTCCTCAAGCTGGCGACCAGAATAAGTTCCTCTGTGGTAACGGCAGCTGGGCTGACGTAGAAAACACTCGTGAATGTACTGTAAACGAAATGAATGGTTGGTTGGACGAAGTAGACCAAGAGGCAAATAATGGCTAACGAAACTCAGATTTATGTAGGAAAACTAGGTGCACAGACTCTTTACAAGCGTCTGAAGCAACTTATCGGTAGGATTACTACTTACAAGAAGGTGCCAGCTGATGAGCAAGGCCACCCAATCGAGAGTAATCCGGATTCTCGTACCATTTACTTGGTCAAGGACGAGAGCGTTGTCGGTGAAGACAAGTTCTTCGAATGGATCTGGACTGCTCCGAATATCTGGGAGTGCATCGGTACGACTTCTGAACCGTGCAATTCTTGGAAACAGTGGTCTGAGGATAACGGAAGCACCGGCGTAGATAATACCATTTATATCGGTAGCAACATCACACTCAACATTTCGTCAACGGTAGCACTAGGACATGACAACTCAGCAACGTATGACAATGTCAGCGAACCGTATGAAAGTTCATCTAATATCTTGCTAGGTTCGCAAAACGAGGCTATCGATTCCAAGTATGCATTTCAACTCGGCACGAATAACACTGTAGACGGAGAAACTAACCCATCGACACAGTTTCCGGTTGCGTTAAATATAGGCAACCACAATGAGATCGGACATTCCAACAACACAGTTAATGGAGAAACTGTACCAGTAAAAGACGCCGAAGGCGTAAATATAGGTAAATCTAATTACGCGTTCGGGTTTGGTATCAACCTTGGCCAAAGTAACCGAGCTACCAATGCAGGCGTTTCTATCGGCGAAAGCAATTCATCGGACGGCAGTGGCGTTTCTATCGGTAGGAATTCTGCATCAACCGGATGTGGTGTAGCTTTAGGCCAAAATGCCGCCGCGTTCGGGTCGTCATTTGCCGTCGGTTACCACGCAACCGCTACAGATAATTCGTTCGCAATTGGCGAAGGTACTTACGCCCATAACGGTGGCTATGCCATTGGCCAACGTGCAATAGCTGGGCAAGCGTCGTTTTGCGTAGGATTTGGTGGCACGTATGTCCAATCATCTCCCACCCGGCAAGCTACTGCAAATAATGCAGCTATCTGTCTTGCAGTTGGCTATAACAACGGTGCATATGCGAGCGATAATTCGATTGTTCTAAGTACACATCATATTGCGGATACGTCGCCAAACAGCAATAACTACGCAGATGATGGTTCGATTATTGTTGGTTCAAGAAACTATGCCACTAGTCGTGCGGTTGTTATCGGCGACAATAATTACGGTACAAACTACGCACGTATCATTGGTAATAACAATAACGTGCCAAACAGTTCACTTGTTTTTGGTTCCAATAACGACAGTTATGGCGGATACGGCGTGCTTATCGGTCGATCCAACACTATTAACGGAGGTACAACTACCGCATACAATGCGGCAATAGGTTTACAAAATACGGTAGAAGCAGAAGCCTTTGCCATCGGTCGCGAAAACGTACTCGGTGGGTGGTCATTCGCGCTCGGTGTG
>Ga0310694_10002023_pt1 | contig 21592 bp, 19 predicted proteins | sample 174DNAGHGhighgp2_FD_203884 | JGI IMG/M metagenome (GOLD analysis project Ga0310694, IMG submission 203884) | Sheep rumen microbial communities from Palmerston North, Manawatu-Wanganui, New Zealand - 1742 DNA GHGhigh gp2 (v2) (version 2) | ecosystem: Host-associated > Mammals > Digestive system... | reverse complement strand
AGCCACCATCTTAGCGAACATTTCGCCTTTTTCTTCCATATACGTATTGGTATCGTTGGCCCAATTTTTAATACCTTTTAATTGGGGGGTCGTCGCATTGTCAAAATCGGAAGAGGTAGCACCAGTGTCGGCGTCCGTACCGCTTTCAATGCTTAACCCGCCGGATTGTTGGGATGAGGCCAAGAACGCACGTGCACCCTCGGTGTTGGAGGCGTCGCCCCGTCCGGCCAAGGTCGCCGCGTCGGCGGAGCGTTTGGAAATATCTTTCAGTTCGCTTTTAAGCGAGCCGGATTGACTGCCCCCGCTTACAGACGCATTGACCGCGCCCGCCGTAAAGCGCGACGAACTGCGTGCGTCCGCGCCGCCTAACGAAACAGTACTGCCGGGCATCGCGCCGGAAAAATTATAAGACGAGCCGCTTGACTTGCCGCCGGACGTACGCGACGAACTGCCCCGCGAGCCGGAAGAGGACGAACTGCCCGATGAAAAATCGCCGTAAGATGCGTTAATACCGCTACCCGAGGCGCGCGCCATAGAGGCCGAGCCGAGCGACGCAATTTGCGTCGGTTCAGCGGTACGTCCGCTTGCGGAAGAAGAATAACTGTCGTCAGTGCCGCTGTTACCGCCGCGCGGCGAATAGGAACGGCGCGAGGGAGCATTTTTTCCGCTCTGTCCGTTCACACTAGCCGTTTGACTCAAATCTACATCACGGCTTTTGCCAAGCCCCTCGGTGTCAGATAACTCTCCCCCTTTACCGTCAAACGCGGAGGATACTTTAGCGTCTAAATTATCCGCTCCTTTAAGGCCAAAATCTCCGGCGGGAATAGTGCCTTGGGCCGCTTTGAACGTGCCGGACTCGTCGGAAACGCTAATAGAAGTCAACCCGGTACGGTCGGCCGATTGGCGCATACCGCTATAGTCAAAATTATTGGATACAGACGCTAACGAGCGCACTTGCATATCTTGCGAATCGGAGGGCATGACTAAATTTTGCATCAGCGTCGCCCCGACAATTCCCACCCCGGCAGAAATGATGAGTGCTTTTTGCGTACTCATAACCAGTTTGCCGGACTTATTTTTAAGCAGGTTAAACCAATTCATAGTTATTCTCCTATTGTTCTAAAACTATCTACGGCATTTTTTACGCCGTCACGCGCCCGCTCTTGCTCCAGCAACTGCCGCTCGTAAGCGGCTTGCCGGCGGATGCGCTCTTGTCGGAGTTGAAGTTGTTGTTGCTGTTCTTGCCGGCTTTCACGAATAATACGATATTCGTTCACTACGGTAAAGATACTGCCTAACAACCAACCCAACACTAATATGATAAATACAATACGGGGAATCACATTGTATTTATTCCAAGGTAAAATAGTTATTTTTCCAATTTTCATATATTAACCGCTTACACTTAAAATTTAGGCAACGTAAATGGCTTAGTCAACAGTTCCGGCAAATCAATATCCAATCCCCAGTTTGAAAACGCCTCCGGATTTACAGTACCTGTATTTACACCGCCAAAGATATTGAGCAAGCCATCACAGAATTGTTGGAACTTGTCACTGACGTTATAGAACAAGGAAATACCGGCCGCGACCACACCTACAATACCGGTTATACCCGCCCATGTGCTCATCCAATCGCCGCCCCATTTATCCGCATACTTCGCGGCATTGACGATAAGCCCCACAGCCAAAGTAAGTACCGCTGCACAGGCAATACCAAACAGCACCCAAAACACGACTGATACCCACGGAATTGTCGCCGCTTGCGCCAATTTAGCAAACCAAAACATCAACGCAATCCCCGCAGCAATACCCCCCGTAGCCAATAACCAACCGAGCAAGAGATTTTCTCTATCCTCGTTTTGCTCAGTTAATGTGTCAATCGGCTCTTGCAGGGCGCCTTCAAGTCCGCGCAGGTGCGTGTCTACATTCGTGGAAAAATCTTTAGAGCCCTTGCCGTCGCCCGTGTTTACGTGGTCGGCAGAAATCATGATCCCGCCCGAAATCTGCGTACCGGCGAGGAACACGTTGGCCTCGGTATTGTGGCGGTTTTTGTTAGCGGCTACTTCGGCCGAGCGTTTTTGGAAAAATTTCAAATCGTCTTTTCCTTGTTGGCTGTTGCGCCCGCCCATGACGGTAGCATCTTTGCTTTTGCCCATACCGCTACTATTGCCAAACGACGCTTTGGCCTTGATTTGCGAGCCCTCTTTTATACTATTCATTACGTTTTGGGCATTGGCTAACGCACCCATAGCCGCGGTCATATCGCCGCCCTTTGAGGCATTTTTACCGCTGTTTTGCACCACAAACGACGAGCCGCCGCCGTTGCTCGCCCCACCGCCTGCACTACTACTGCCCGAGCGCCATCCGGGCGTTGCACTGGCAAGCGTGGGAGTACCTTTGCCGCCTTGAGCCGCTTGCGCGTCTTTTTCGGCTTTTCCGGCCGCCGCTTGGGCTTGCTGTTGGGCCGAGGACATCATATTTTGAATGTTAGCCATTTGCTGGCCCATAACACCGCTCATCGCCCCCATGGGGCTACCCGCTAAATTCTGCTCGTTGGCCACGTTTGCGCCCATACCCAGTCCCTCGGTTTGACCGAGTTGATAGGCCGGGGTATTCACTTGAGACAGACTCATTTCGCGCTCGTTTTCGGCCAGTTCTTGCGCGGCGCGCTCGGCCATTTCCTGGTTTTCAAGCAGTTTGAGCGTTTTGGTGGAAACTTGCATGGTGGAGCCGGGCTCCCCGGTACTGCGCTCCAACTTGCCGCCGTATGCGTTGCCGACATAGTTGCCCGTGTTCGCCCCGGACACATAGACAATTTCCCCCGGGTTGTATTGCCCCGCCGGGTTAAATGCCATATTATCATCGGCAGAAGTACCTAAAAATTGATAGGCCGCCACCCCCGCCACACCGACAACGGCCGTCAGCCCTACCGCCTGCAACGCAGACAGGGCCATTTTGCCACTGCGGTTTACTAATTTCGTTAAGATGTTCATAAAGTCCTCCTAAAAATAATAAATTTACTTATGCGTCTTTACTTTGTTTCCGTCTTTGTATCCGATTTGCCAAAGTCCCACGACTCTATCCACGCATCTCCCGCTTTGCCGATAAAATTAAGCACCACATCTACAGCCCCCATTACGAGAGCTTCCCAAAATTTGTCCTCAAGACTTTTTTCTAAATCTTTTTGTTTTTGTTCCGCTTTTTCTTTGGCTTTTTGGCCGGATTTGTCTAACTCGTTTTCCAAATTGCTCAAATCCGGCGAGGCCGGGGCCTCCGTATCAATAGCCAACCCTTGCGCTTCCACTTTACTTAAATCAACAGCACCGTCGTCGCCAAAGGCCTCGGCACCTTTTACCTCGCCGCCCATCATGGCCCGCTTGACGTTGCCGCTTTTGCCCTCTTTAAGACGGGCCGCCGCTTGACTTCCCCGCGCAAATTGATACAACGCTTTACGCGCATCTTGGTTTTTGAATTGGACGGGTTGCTCGTTCCCTTTATCTTGGCTCTTATACGGCGAGAAATCCCCCCGCGGTGCCCCCCACGAACCGCTAACTCCGCTACCGCTTGCGTGCCCTATACTGCCTGAGCCCAATTTGTTTACTTGTGTGGGCGACGCCGTGCCCCCACTTCCGCTGTAACTGCGCCCGCTATAGCCGCGCGTAGAACGGGAAGAAGAATCATCAGACGACGAATAACCGGACGAATTTCCGCCGGACGTATCTTCTTGCGCGTCTTGTTCCGCTTGGGCATCTTGGGCTTGGCGCTCCTCTTTTTGCGCGGCCGAGTATAATAACGTAGAATTATTCCCTTGCATATCGGGATATTTGGAAGAAAGCAAATACTGCTCGGCCTCGTCGCTCACAAACGGCATTTGTGCCAAATCGTACCCACGCGAATCTAAACCGTTAAACGAGTCGTCTTGCGCGCCGCCCATAAACGAGGATAATGTAATCAGCGCCACCACAAAAACAACCGCTACCGCACCCCAGGTATAGGCCTGCTTGCGGTTCATGGAATTGGCTTTCTGAAATACATTCCCCGGTTTTAACTTAAACATATTTATCCCGTTACATAATAATAAAATTACTCTTGCTGACCCGCCTTTTTTGAGGCACTCACGCACAGAGTTGAACACATCGCTTCTTATTAAAGTATAGAGAGAAAAGAGGATTCTGTCAAGTGCTCGCCGCACGGGCGGGAGGCCTTGAACCTCTTTTAGCGTTTGGTGCAATCACTCTGTCAGATGGTTTATAAGTTAGTTTGTTTCGTGTGCTCGCCGCACCGGGCGGGAGGCCTTGAACCTCTTTTAGCGTTTGGTGCAAAATTTCGTCATACGGTTTGTATGTTATTTTGTTTCGTGTGCTCGCCGCACGGGCGGGAGGCCTTGAACCGCTGTTTGCAAAATTGTTATCTTCTACAAAATAGATTTTTATGTTAGTTTCGGCTTACGTCGGGCTCACGCCCGACCTATAAGAACTGGAACAAAAATGATTATTTCCCTAGCGGGCGCATATACGGGGAGGGACGCTCGTTGTGACCGACGTATTTTTTCACTTCAATCTGGCCGCCCGTTTCGCATAAAAACGCGTAGCCCTTCAAACACATATTGTCGTTTTCACACACGCGGTCTTTGTTGTAGTTGCACAAAAAACGTACGCGCGGCGGCCGGGTGTTAGCAGTAAGCGTAACTTGCGTCCACGTGCCGGAGCGTTGTATCTTCATTTTAAGGTCGCTTAAACTTAAAAATTTGCGCATACCGGGGTTGTTAAATCCCAGGTAACTTTCCACTTTTTTTTGGATGTCTTTTTCCAAAAAACGCCTATCCCACGTGCGTTGGTAATAATCGGTTTCGTGCGATTGCAACTGAAAACGCCGCGCCGCATAAAAACCCGCCACTTCCATTTTTTGGCTGAGTACCAAAATACCGAAAATTTTAATAATAAATAAAATGAAAATTACAAAGAACGGAAACAGCAACACCACTTCGGTAGTGGCTTGCCCTTTACGTGAACGGAATATAGAAAAACCTTTCCTCATTACGGCTCCAAACGTACGTTGTATTTCGGTAACGGATTAGGCCACACGCAGTTGTTACTGCCGCGCGGACACGTTAATTTTACCCGGTTGCGTACGTACGGTTTATACTTTTGTTCCAAATTGATATTAAAAATGTTACGCGGTAAACTAAACGGTTGTTTGAGTAACACCCCGCGCCCTAACGTTTTTAATTTACTGCGGCTGGATTGCTCCAAATACGCAAATTGGAATAAACGCTCCTGTATGAGCGTTTCGGAGTTCAGTTCCATTTCATCTCCGCCATGATAAGAACCCATCCTGCTGGAAAAACCATAATGAAATACAAACTTGCCAATATCCATCGGTTTGGTTTGGATATCTAAAAACTTGCGCAGTTGCGCCGCACTTTGACGGGCACACTCCGAACGTTTACAGTTGGAAACGTTAAGATAGTATCCCTCGCGAAACATAAGTTCGTTTTTACTTAGTTGTTTATACGCATAATCCTGCGACTTGTAAATCGCCCCGACGTATATATACGTTTCCAAATAGAACTGTAAAGCCATCATTACCACGGAGTCTTTGGTATCGGCACCGTCTGTAAAGGCAAACTTATAATCTTCCACCAGTTTTTTACTGGTAATGGGCAGCGGCTCGGGCAGTTTTTGGGGATTTTCTTTATTCCACCCGGAACGGGAAAATTTATCATCCCCGACATGCTCACCTACTTTGTCATAATAGCGCACGCCCCAGTCATTAGATTCAGCCGTGGGCGGTTTATTGAGCCCGGCCTCATTCTCGTACTCGGGCCCAATGGAAGGAAACCCCCCACCTTTGTAAAACACATCAAACACGTCAATGGGAGGCAAATTAGGTTTAGAATCTTTGGGCTGAAGTATGTGGCTACTTTCTCTGTCTGCCAATACCGACTGCATGACGCGGTAAGGTAACGGACCGTTCACCATGGCAACCGCGTTTAAGTACGTACTGGTAGAAGATACTTGCGAATAAGCCGCATTATCCAACGCAAACTGGTTGCGGATTTTAGCCACCGATACTTTAGCCGTCTCAAATAACAGATAAACCACTAACACAAAAATGGGCGCAAGTAACACCGCAGGTAATAAAACCTGTGCGTTGCGCTCGTGCCATTTTCGGCGTAAATACAAGAGGTTTATCATATTATTGAGTCAGCAATTTGCCGATAAAAGTAAATAACCACCGCACAATATCGTTGTGAAAAGCCGTAAAGAACGCCGAGATGACCACCACAATACTGGCCAACATCAGTACATACTCAATAGTGGCTTGCCCGTGTCGGCTTGCCACACGCTTTTGCAACGCTTTTATGCGAAACAATTTATTCTCCGTCATCCTCCGGAACAACCGTTCCTTCGGAGGAAATTAGCCCTTTCTCAATGGCTTTGACTACCGCTTCCGTGCGGCTGCTGACGCCCAGTTTATGGAACGCACTGTTCAAATGATTTTTAATCGTTTTAACACTGCAATCTAATTCTTTGGCAAGTTCTTTATTGCTTAACCCTTTACCCAAAAAATCCAACACTTTGATTTCCGTTTTGGTAAGCGTAGCTTGCGTAGGAATTCCCGTATCGCCCATCTTGCGAATTCCGTGCAAGAGTTTGCCCATGAGTTGTTGCGGAATCATCAGTCCCTCGCTGGTAAACGTTTTAATGGAATTAACCAGTTCGGCCGCCGGCAACATTTTGGACAAATAACCGTTTGCCCCTGCTTGGATAGCGTCCAACACATGGGCTTCGTCCTCAAAACTGGAAAGCATCAGCACGTTGACTTGCGGGCAACTTTCGCGGATTTGGCGCGTGGCGTTAATACCGTCCAATTTGGGTAAACGGATATCCATAAGTACCACGTCGGGTTTTAATTTTTTTGCTTTGGCAACGGCTTCTACCCCGTCAGCCGCTTCGCCGACTACTTCCATCCATCTCTCTCCCGACAAGACATCTTTAATGCCTTCGCGGAAAAGCGTTTGGTCATCGGCAATCAGTACAGTTATTTTTTTCTTTGCCATGGTTACTCTCCCTTACTTAAAATCAAACATTGACAACGGGCAGCGTAAAGTTAAACGACGCTCCCTTGCCCAGCCCCTCGCTATGGGCCCAAATGCGTCCGCCGTGGTTGATGATGATGTCTTTAGCGATAGACAATCCGAGCCCCAACCGGCCGACACGGTCCTTCGCCCCCACCTGAATAAAACTGGTAAACAGGTTGGGCGCTTGCTCCGGATCAATACCGTCCCCGGAATCCGTTACCGACACTTTAGCATTTTTTTCGTCTATTTTGCTAACTACAATTTCAATACTGCCGCCGTCCGGCGTGTGGCGAACGGCATTTTCCAACAAATTGGAAATGACTTGGCGGATGCGTTTTTCGTCGGCAAGCACGGGCAGTAACCCGCAACTTTCAAACGTCACGCGGATGTTGCGCTTGGCGGCTTTGGCCTTAAAAATTTCCGCCGTTTTCTTGAGACTTTCGGTTAGTTCAAAACGCGTTTTTTCAATACGCAGTTTCCCTTTTTCAATCGCCGCCCAGTCCACTAAATCTTTAATTAAGTGTTCAATTTGGCTGATAGATTCTTCCATAAACATCATCTTTTTGCGTTGGTCTTCATCGGGATTCATTTTTTTACGCAACATATCAAAACTCATCTTCAGCGTCATCAGCGAATTGGACAAATCATGCGACACAATAGAAAAGAATTTTGATTTCATATTGTTTAAGCGATCCAAATCCTCGTTACGGGTTTTTAATTGCGCCAGTAACGCGCGGTTGCTTTCTTCCAAGAAATACTTATCCAACGCACGGTTGATGGTACGTTTTAAGTAATCAAAATCTACGGGCTTAATCAAAAAATCATATACCGACTCTTGCATCGCTTCCATAATGGCATTAAGCGAAGCATAAGCAGTAATCATAATAATTTGCGACTCTTTGTTAAATGCACGGATTTTGCGGATCAGTTCCATGCCGTTTTCGTCGGGCAAATTGTAGTCCATCAAAATAATGTTGAAAAATTCGCTCGCGCACAGATCCAAACATTCCGCAGCCGTAGCGGCCTGATAGACTTTGTAGCCGTCCATCTCCAGCAAATCAACAAGCGTTTCGCGTAGGTTATTATCATCATCTACAACAAGAATTTTAACGGGTTTTTCCATAACGGGTATCTCCTATATTACGATAAATTTTAAGATAAATTTGAAAACAAGAGCCGCGGCCTTCTTGGCTGGAAATAAAAATTTTTCCTTGGTGGCGGCTGACGGCTTTGCCCACCACCGCCAAACCTAAACCCGTACCGCGGGCTTTGGTAGTAAAGAACGGCGCAAAAATCTGTTGGCGGATTTTTTCCGGCACGCCCGGGCCGGTATCGGCTACGTATAGACACACAGTATCGCGTCCTGCTTTGGTACCGACGGTCAGCGTACCGCCGTTTTGCATGGCTTCTACAGCGTTGGAAAGCAAGTTACAAATGGCTTGTTTCATTTCTTCCATGTCAATTTTGACAGTAGCCGTTTGAGCATCTAATTTTTCCTCCAACGTAATGTTAGCCGGCAACGGATACGATATCAAAATGTCACGCACATAGCGGTTGATATCTACTTTATTCAAAATCGGCTCGCGCGAACGGACATAGCCGAGAACCTCACTGATAATACTGTTGGCCTGTTTGATTTCCGCCTCAATAATCCCGATTTGGCGGGAAATTTTTACATCGGGGTTTTTGACTAACATTTTAATCAGCCGCGTGGCGTTACTGATAACGGCGAGCGGGTTTCTAATCTCGTGGCTGATAATAGAGGCCATTTGTCCCATCGTGGCTAACCGTTCATTACGCACCAATTGCGCGCTGGCGGCTTGTAGTTCGCGCGTGCGTTCCTGTACGCGTTCTTCCAATTCTTGGTTAGCGGCCGCTAACTCATTTTGAGCGGTCAGTAATTGGGCGCGGCGCGTGTGTAACGCCTCGGACATTTCCACAAACACTTCGGCCAAATCGCCGATTTCGTTATGCGGAATATCCACGTCCTCACGCCGGATTTCATATTCCCCCTCCCGCAAACGCAACGCCGCTTTGCGTAAACGTTCCAACGGGCGGGTAATCGGAATAATAACCCCGTAACTGACCCCCAAAATAAACAGTAGCATAATTAGCGCAAGCCGCAACACACCGCCTAAGGAGTGAATAGTACTTTCAAAAATCAATTTGGAAGCCGTGTTGGCCGGCTGGGCCACATACACTTGCCATTGTAATGAGGGAATATGCGCCGAAGCCACCAAAAAACGGCGTCCGTTAGCTAAACGGACTTCCCCGGTGTTTTCTCCGGCCAGTTTTTCACGTATTTGCCCGACTTCACTTTGTAACGCCTCATTGGAAAGTGTTACTAAACCGTTAGCCCCCCCGTTATAACCTACCACTTGTTGGTCTTTGTTTACGACAAAGGCCTCCATTTCCAACGGATACGATTGTAACAATAACTGCCCTAAATTTTCTAAACTTACTTCCGCCGCCAAAACGCCTAAGACGCGGGATTTATCTAAATTTTCATAAACCGGAAATGCCATTAACAACAGCCACCCCCGTTGCGAAGAAAAAACCACCGGCCCCGTATAATTCGTACGACCCGTTATACATGCTTGAGAAATATCTGCCCATAAATTTTCATACTTAAACACCTCATCGGGTTGGCCGGACGATAACAATTTTTGCCCTTGCGTGTTCCACAAAATCAGCGACGATACTGCCGGCTCTTTTTGGCGTAAATAATCTAAATCCTGTTCGTTTAAGAACGCATGACCGCCAAAATCGGTATGTAAATCAATAAAAACGGTAAAAAATTCGGATGTATGGGAAATATAGGTTTGTACGACAGACACCAAACGGCGGGCCACCGTTTGCTGTTTTTGAAAAATTTCATGCTGTAAAAGACGGCTGTTCACCCGCGTCAGGTGAATGCCCAAGAAAATAAACGGCACTAGCGAAATCAGACTCAGCGCCAATACCGCATTAAAAAATAAGCCGCGAAACCGTTTTTTACGCATACCTTACTTTTTGGGAAAACGGGGGCCGGATATCAATTCCGGTCCCCGCTTTTTACCTATCAAAACGCTACTTAGCAACTGCCGGACGGGGCGGCCGGTACACCGGAAGCCGCGTTCGGGTTGAAAAATTCAAAACCCGGGATTTGCGAAGCCATATCCAGCCCCATTTGTACTTTGCCTTCCCAAAGGATCGTCGGAGAGGCACTTATACCAAATTCTTTAGCGTATTTGGCTTCTTCTTTGAGAAGTTCCAAACCCTCGCTGTCAAATTTCTTCATAATTTTTTTGACATTGATGCCTGCCTCTTCCATGGCTTTATCCCAACGGCTGGAACGGTAATCTTTGTTGCGAATTTCCAAGTATTTCCAAAACTGCTCCGGATAGTATTTGGCAATTAACAACTGGCGGACATTTTCTTCCCATTCGCCCGACCCATGCAAACTGTTAAAACCTCTGTCGGCGGTGTAATCTACAATATAGCGCACGCGGACGGTTTTATCTTGCGGGAACGTACCGTTCTTTTTGGCTTGGATAATAAAATCTTCAGCACGCACACCATAAGGGCATTGGGACATCACAAACAATTCCATTACCCCCGCTTGGGCCGGTTTGTTATTGTATACCCCTTGGCGGGTTTGGTGCGGCAAAACAATAAATTCATCCGTTTCCTGCGCCGCTCCGTATTGAATGGGTTGTTCCATTTTAGCACGGATGGCTTTTGTTTTCTTGACCAAATAAAGCGGCAAGAAACTGTAATCAAACCCTTTGAGTTTCGGGTCGTTAGCGGCCTGCGTGACAGATACATGTACGACCACCGGCTCTACTTCCAAAAACTGCCCCAACCCTTGGGTCAGCAAGACATCTTCTTTGCCGGCGGTATATTCGTCCGATTCCACCACGATAATTTCCGCTTTCGGTTTGGCCTGCGTTTTAGCAGACGTATTTTTTTGGGCAGTAGCCGCTACGGCCACGCCCGCAATCACTAATGCAGCCAGTAAAACATATACTTTTTTCATACAAACGGTACTCTCCTAATTTATTTATCTTCCAATTCAACTTGTACCCCGCGGATACCTAAGGCACATAGGGCATTGTAAGCGAGCAAGAAAAATACGGCAGAAACCAAAAATAAAATGGTCCCTTGTATGGCCCGTAAAATGAGCCCTACCGCATACGCCGTATTAAACACTACATCGGGATTAAACATTTCCAATAGCGCGCTGATGAGCATGACCACAAAAACGGCTAACGGAAATACCGAAAACAACACCGACAAGACAGGAATTTTTTTAATTTCTACTTTCATAATCTTCTCCTAAAATTTATTTTTCCGGCTCTAATACAATCACGATACGGTTTTTGCCTGCATCATCGGGCAACTGAACCGCTTTCACTACACATTGTACATTTTTATTTACTACAGAGCCACGCAAAACTTTCGTCGGGTTTTCCATGGCCTCTCCCACCACTTGGATAATTTCCTGTTGGCGGCTGTCAAACAAATCTAATAAGTGTACCTGTTTTTTGCCCGGGATATTTAATTCAAAGTTAGAATAGAGAATGTTATTATTCTCATCTACCACCATCGCCCGCGATCCTTTGGGCACGGTAACGGCCAAAATCGTTTTCCACCAACGTTGCTCTTTCTCCAAAGACATAATTTCCACGTTTTCAAGCCCTTTTATTTCGCCGCGGATTTTATCTAACATGGCTGAAAGGGAGCGCCCCAAATCGCCAATCTCATCGCGACGTTGCGACGGCTCTAATTCCAAATTATTCATAGAAACCGCGTCTATATTATCCCGTAATGTTCCTAACGGGCGGATAATTTTTAAGAGTAAGAACAAATATAATACAAATCCAATCAACAGCATCATAATAAACACGCCCACCGCATAGCGTACCATAGATGCCTGAATTAACCGTTTGGCATTTTCGCGAGAGACGGTTACGTTGACCACCCCCGCCACCACATTATCTTTAGCCAGCAACGGAATAGCCACGTCATAATAATCGCCTTTACCGAATAACAATGCGCGCGGCAGACGGTCGCGTATGGCTTGGACGACCGCATTGGTTTCAAATCCGACCGACGTATTATAATCGGAATAGGACATCCCTAAAAACTTTGTATTTTCATGCCAACGGATAGAGGCGTCGTAATTTAAGTAAATAAGACTCTTGATACGGTCGTCGTTGCGGGCCAATCCTTTCATTATTTCGGCTTCGCGGAAAGTGGCCTCTTTGGGGCGCGAGGCCAACATTTGCACCAAAGCAGGCGCGCGGTAACGCACCATTTCCACCATTTCGTTTTGCAGTTTTTTATCAAATACAAATTTGAACAAATTGTAATAAAAAAGACCGCCGATTACCGAAGCGTATACGGCCACCAATACAAACCATAAAAGCCATTTTGAAGTTAATTTCATGCTATACTCCTATTCTTTCAATAAATCTTCCACTTTACTCAACCCCAGTTGCGCTTGCACATTCGTAGGGTCTAACTGCACGGACTCCAACCATAACTGCCGGGCCGTGATGTAATCGTCATGATTAAAAGAATTAAGCCCCGCTACATATTTCGCCCGGGATGCCGCCTGCGCTTCAAAAGCAACGCTAGCCACCGCCGTTGCTGTTGGCGCCATCTCTTGCGCCGTTACGTCCGGCGAGGGGACTTGAGTTGCCGCTTGCGCCGGTTGCACGGTCTCTTGTGCTAATTGCGGCGTCAGAGGCTGCACGGAACAACGGGCTTTTAATGCCACCATACGTTGTTCACAACGGGTCTGTTCCTGTGCTACGGCTTCATCAATGCGCTTTTGGGTGTGATGCACAACCGAAAAAACCAAAGCCCAAGAATAAATAAAAATGAAACCGACCAACACCCCCATAATACTAAACGTTTTCATGGTGTTTCCTATTTATATTTTAACAGTTCGTCTACCTTGCGTAACCCTAAATCAGCATCGCTGTTGCCCGGGTCCAACTGCTTAGCCACGATCCACGCTTGACGGGCACGTTCAAAATCGTCATTATTAAAAGCATCTAACCCCTCAATGTATTTCGCGCGCGATGCTGCACTGGCTTCGGCCGAAACTCGGTTTACCGTTCCTCCCAACGTCGGCAACGTTTCATTTATCCCGCTGGAGGATGAGGTCGTAGTAGTGGTGGTCGTGGTGGTAGTAGTCGTACTACTTACCGGGGTCAAACCTCCCGTCGCCCCCGGGATAACCGTTTGCGACATCCCCGGCACCGGGCTGTCTATAGTAACAGTTTCAATTTCTTCGGGTTTTTCCTCTACTTCTTCGGCGGCTTGAGCGGCTTGTTGGGCCTGTTGGGCAGCCCGCTGTGCTTGGGCAATACGTTGTTGTTGGGCCAAACGGACACTTTCTTCTTTAGCATTATGGGCCTGTTTAATCAAATTATCCATAGAATTGCCGTCGGCACCCCACTTTTTAGCATTGGTCCAGTACGAAACGGCCTGGTCAAATTTGCCCGCATTATAGGAACGGTTTCCGGCGGTATAATAACCGGCCGCAATCTCGTTCTTGAGTTGGGACATATATTTCTGCACCCGCGGATCGCCGGGTTGGATTTTTGTAATGCGTTCAAACACAACGTAGGACTCCACAAACTGCCCCTTGTTGTAGAAATCTAACGCTTGTTTCATAGATTCTTCTACTTGCTGTTTGCGAAGTTTATTTTCCGCATCGGCAATTTTAGAAACTAATTGCGGGTCGTTCTTACGCATTAAGAGTGCATTGTACCACGCATCTAACGCTTTCTGATAATCGCCGCTTTTTTCGGCCACGTCGCCGCGGCGGGCATATTCTTTGGCGATATCGTAGTCAATTTTGCGTTTCCACGATTGCGCTTTGGCGTTGCCGGGCTGAATCGTTAAAATTTCGTTTAATTTATCGTTGGCTTCCACGAGGCGTCCGCTGTCATACAAACGGGAGGCCTCCTGAAATTTGGCCTCAATTACCTGCGCCTCGGAAGTAGTCCCGTACGTACCCATATTTTGCGACTGGCGGGCCAGCGTTTGGGCTTGCGTGAAATTGGGGTCAATACTTAAAATAGTTTGCGCCATTTCTTGAGCACGTTGGTAGTCGCCTTGTTTATAGAGTTGATAGGCATTATCGTACACCATGCGAAGCGTATAATTTTGGATGCGTTGTTTTTCCAGTTGGACGGTAGACAAATACTGTTTGCGTTCTTCCACGTCGTTAAGCGTACCCATGGAAATTTTGCCTAAGTCCAAAAGCATCCCCGCTTCTTTGCCGTGTTGGCGAACGGGAATTTCCCGATTAAACGTATTGGCCGCCCACAAGGTGGCAGCGCACGTAAAAGCAACTGTAAAAAGTATATATTTTTTCATAAGTAACCTCTAAAATCCTAAACCGCCGCTGACAAGGCCCATAATCATCGGCGCTAAAATTAAAATAAAAATCGTCGGGAAGATAAAAAAGAACAATGGGAACAACATTTTAGTAGAGGCCTGCGCCGCCAACTTTTCGGCCCGGCTTAAGCGGCGGGCGCGTAAGTCGGTAGAAAAGTTGCGCAGTAAGTCTACTAAACTGGTACCCAACTCGTCCGATTGGATGATTAACCCCACGAGTGAGCGTACTTCCTGCACGCCGGTACGCGCGGCAAAGTGCTCTAACGCTTCGCGGCGGGAGTAACCGAGTTTAATCTCGTTAATGGTTTTCTCCAATTCTTCTTCCAAAATTGTTTTTTCTTTGGCTACTTTAATAATACGCTCAAAAGCGGTTAAGTAGTCTAAGCCGGACTCAATAATCAGCGCCGCCAAATCTACCGTAGTGGAAAAGTTACCTAAAATCTCGGCTTGGCGTTTTTCAATTTTACTTCTGATAAGTACGTCCGGCACATAAAAACAAAGCGGTACTAAAATTACCGGCCACAACGACTGCAACAACAACATAAGCGCCGCCGGAATCAGTATCGCACACCACATTTTACTATATAAAATATCCACCGGTTGCGGCTTATCCGGTCCGCCCAACTGCATGTGCATTTCTTCCAAACTGTCTTCTACGTTTAGGTTGCGCAAACAAAATACGGCAATTTTATCCCAAAATTTTTCTTCCGGTTGCAACCGCGCAAAACTGGAGGTAGACTTAAAGCGTTTGACAGCAATATCCACGACTTCGTCTTTCTTCTCGCGCGGGGCCAGCAAGCCAAACACCGCCATAAACGCGGCAAACATACCGATAGCCAATAGCAATTTTAAGCCGACTGTAAAGATAAATGTGTTCATAATTACACCCGTACCTCACCCATTTTCTTGAGTACTTGCATACCAATACTAATCCAGATGATACAGAATAGAAATACGAAAATCCCAACCGGGCTAACATAGAACGAAATCATTTGTGTCGGATTGAAAATAAACATTACTAGCATCATTACAAACGGCATGACGCTGACTACGATAGACTGGATTTTTTGTTGGGCCGTCATGGCCTGTAATTTTTCTTCCAGTTTGCTTTCTTCGCGGATGTTTTCCACCAAGCGCGAGAAAATGACCGTTAAGTTTCCCCCCACTTGCCGCTGAATGATAATGGCTTTGACAATGTAGGAAAGCATACGGCTGTCCACACGCTCGGTTAAGCCGTCTAGTGCTTTTTCAAAAGGAGTTCCTAATTGGTAATTTTTGACCACCAGCCCAAACTCGTCGGCAATCGGCGGTTGCATATCGCGGCTGACCAGTTCAAACCCTTGCACAATATCCATACCCGAACGAAGCGAGTTAGACAGCAAAATTAAAGAATCCATCAGTTGAGCATTGATTTTGCGCCCGCGGCTCTTTTTCAAAGCGTCCAATACCGCCATCGGCATACGGATACTGACAACTCCACCCATAAATACCACGAGTAAAAAGACAAACACGCCTAAAAATCCGCCCACGACAAGCCCCATAAATAACCCGCCCAACGCAAATAGGGCAATCGTACCGAACACGATATATTTAATATCAATGGTGACAAACTGGCGGTTAAAATCTTCGGCCCAGACGGTACTTTTTTGTTTATATTCTTCCCATACGGCTAAAATGTTATCGCGTTTGTTTTCCAACAGTAAAAATACGGCAAGTCCGGCCAAAGCCGCGCCGAACAGAGTCATTAACAGAATAGCCGAGCGTTCCCCCGCATTGGAGCGGTAAATTTTGGGGTCCGGCGGATAAACGGGAATGGCCGTATCAAAGAATTGGCTAAATAAGTGGTTGGCTAACGTAACCACCGCCATCACCGATTTGCGGTATTTATCTTCACGCTGGGATACCGGGCTGGAAAACGACTCAATGGTGCTGAAAAATTCATTATTGATTAACTCAAACGTAGAGAGCATGGAGCGAGCGCGCCCTTCCATACTGTCTTTCATCACAAGCAGTTGTTTACCGCGCAGTAAATCTTTATTTAAGAAATCCAATGCTTTGATCAAATTCAACCGGTTTCCCACATAGCCGCGCGAAAGTTGGTCCAACACGACGGGTTGGCTGGGGTCTAACGATTTATCGGCCCTGTCTAAAAATAAATAGACGTTTGAAAACGCCTGACGCCACAAGTCCACCTCGCTGGAAGTACCTTCGCCGGGCGTATAGACGACTTTGTTGGAGTCCATGCGGGTCAGTTCTTCCTTGAACCACTCGGGGATTTGGCATTTTCCCCCACGACAACCTCTGGGAAGCGGCCCGCATTTTTCCACGGGAGGCATCGTATATACTTTTTTATCGTTGGCTAAATGTACGTCAAAAATTTCAGCCAAAATACTCATTTTTTCGCGCGCACACTGAATGCTGTTGCGGTTTTTGGCCGACAACGCACGCCCATAACCCGGGTTGCCTGCTACCAACAGCAAGCCCAAAGTTACACCGAACAAGATAAAAAAGCGAAGTGTTTTCGTCATAGTATTAGGCCTCAGGGCCGGAAGGCGGAGTCGGCCTAGCCGGCGGTGCCGGCGGCGGAACATTTCCCGCTTTGGCTTGCTGCACCCGGTGCACGGCTTTTAAGTCCGGCTCGCCGTTTTCATCAAGCGGCACAGCACCTTTGGTAAAGACCGCCTCATCTACCGGTTGGCCCTTGGCGGCAAATTCTTCATAAAAAGTCGGCAAATTACCTGTCGGGGCAAAGACCCCTTGTACCTTTCCGTTTTCATCTACGCCCGTCTGCACATAGCGGAACAGGTCGGTAGATTGGATTTGGCCGTTTTTTTGCCCGTGCATTTCGGTAATGTAAGTAACTTTACGCGACCCGTCCGAAAAACGCGACAACTGGACAATCATATTGACGGCCGAAGAAATCATTTCGCGAATCGCAGAAATCGGCAAATCGGCTCCGGTTTGCATACACATCGCTTCCAAACGGGATAATCCGTCGCGCGGGGTGTTGGCGTGAATGGTCGTCAGCGAACCTTCGTGACCGGTGTTCATGGCCTGTAACATGTCTAATGCTTCGCCGCCGCGGCACTCCCCGACTACGATACGGTCAGGACGCATACGCAAACAGTTTTTGACTAAATCTTGAATCGTTACCGCCCCTTTGCCTTCCACGTTTGGCGGACGGCTTTCCAAGGATACCCAGTGCGGCTGTTGCAAGCGCAACTCCGCGGTATCTTCTACGGTAATGATACGCTCGTCATCGGCAATATAGCCGGAAATGGCGTTTAAGAACGTCGTTTTACCGGTACCGGTACCACCACAGACAATAATGTTTTTGCGAATTTTCACGCACTGTTTAATAAATTCCATACACTCCGGAGTGATCGTACCGAAACGGTAGTAATCTTCCGGGCCGAACGGTTTGGCGGAGAAACGGCGGATAGTGAGCGTCGGGCCGGAAACGGCCAGCGGCGCGATAATGGCGTTCACACGCGAGCCGTCTTTCAAACGCGCGTCCACGAGCGGAACAGATTCGTCAATACGGCGGCCGAGCGGCGCTACGATACGTTTGATAACCTGTACCACTTGTTCATTATTTCTAAATTTGTATTTGGTTAAGGTCAACTTACCTTTTTGCTCAATAAAGATTTTGTCAAAGGCGTTGACCATAATTTCGGTTACAGCCGGGTCGCGCATTAACACTTCCAGCGGCCCTAACCCTAAAATTTCATCTAATAATTCCGATGAGAAACGCTCGCGCTGTTCGCGTGAAAATTGCAAGTTGGGTTGCTTTTGTAAAATATCATCCACAATGGCGGCCACGCGTTTGCGCGTTTGGGAACTGGCGGCACTTTCGTCGCTAATAGCAATATGCTCAATTTCCAACGTGCGAACAACGTCTTTATGGATTTTTTGCTTCAAATCGTCCCAAAACGACAGTTGGGTTTTCGCTCCGGGTTCATCATCAAGAACATGGCTGGCCGAAACGGTATCTTTACCGTCGTTAAACAGCACGGGCGACCAAATTTCTTTAGACGCTTGGGCAAATTCTTCATCACTGACCGACGCCACCCAATCTTTGGGAGCCGGTTGCAAATCGCGGATTTTGGCAAGTACCAAACGCAGCCCTTTGACCCACTCCGATTGCGGGTTAGTGATAATTTCTACCTCGCGGCGGTTGGACGTGGCCATCACATCGGCATCCCACGGTAAAAACACATCTACTTCGCGCCCGAGTTGAGAATAGAACCGTTCCATTTCTTCGTACGGGATAGAGCCAGGCATATCGTAGCCGTTGCAAATCACGCTTACGCGGTCTAACGGATAATGTTGTTCTTTATAATCGTTAAAAAGTTGGACGGTAGAATTGATGTGGGTGCGCGTCGCGTTAGACACCCAAAACACTTTATCGGCGATATCAAACGCGAAGGCCTGCATCGGGAAACTGGAATCTACGTCTAAGAAAATATCAAATGTTTGCGACAGGCGAGACAAAATCGGAATTAAAATTTTCGGGCTAATCGCCGCCACTTGGGCGCGCGTATTGCCCAACGGCAACAACCCTACGCCCCATTGGGACATAGAGATTTTACCGCGTAACAGTCCCCCCACTACCGCAATAGACGTATTGCCTAATACTTTAAGTAAGTCCGACACGCTGACCGGGTTGGAAATATCCAAATAAAAACTATGTTCTTGACGCGCGAGCGGGTCAAGCGGGACGATCAGCACCGGACGCTTTTGTATACCCGCCCAACCTAGCGCCAAATTGAGCACGAGCGTTGTTTTCCCCGCGCCTTCCTTCGGACCGGCGAAAGCAATTATTTTTGCATCCGTTTTTTGGGAGTCTTGTTCAGCCATAAATTACTCTACGATTTCTACCGTAATGAATAAGAACAGCGAGCGTTGCTCCTCGGTAACGTCTTTGTTCTTAAATAAAAGCCCGATAAGCGGCAAGCGTCCTAAGAACGGCACGCGGTCCTCGGACACGTTGCGTGCACTGCTTTTTAAGCCGCCGATAACGAGCGTTTCGCCGCTGTTAAGTTCCACGTGGGTTTCCACGTCGCGGTTGGTAAACGACGGTGCCGTCGCCGTACCGATAACCACCGTACGGGAATAGTCCACCGTAGAAACGGCTAACTGGACCTGCAAATCAATAATATCGTTTCTTTCGGGAATAATCGTAGGAAGTACGTTAAGTAAAATACCGTAATCTTCCATTTGCGAGCCGACCCCTTGGTTATTGACAACCGGTATCGGCACTTTACCGCCGACGGAAATTTTCGCGCTATTGCCCGAGGAGGTAACAATCTTCGGGTTGGAAAGCACTTGCGCACGGCCTTCGGTTTCCATCAAGCGAAGGCGTGTGGTAACCGCGGTTTTGCGCTGAAATTCTCCGAGCGATAAAATACCGGGAATTTCCGCTTCTTCAAAATCAAACAACTGGTTCCACGCAAACCCTTTAACGCTTTGCATCGTACCGCCGATTTCCACCACATCGGCACTGACGGCTACGAGCCGCGTTTTTTTAGCGTGCGCGGGCACAACACCCAACGCCGCTACGAGTAAAACTGCCAGAGATATATTTGTAATAAATTTCGTGTTCATAAATTATCCTGTTTAATTAAATAATTTTTCAAAAGTGGCAATTTCCATTAAGTAGTTATTTACGTCGCCGTGCGAGCGCAAAATAACGGAGATTTCGCCTTCTTTTTGGGCAAGCGCTAAATACTGCGCATCGCGCGGAGATAACGCGAGCGAGAGCGTGGAATTGTCCGAATAAGCGGCGGCTTCTTCATCTTTGTTCTTCATGGCATTAGCCGTACGGGCATCTAAGCCCTGTCCTAAATCGGCCCCGACGCCCAACACCTTCACGTTTTGCAGCAGCGTTACGGCGATGGTTTGGCGGGTGCCGGTTTTCATGGTGGCTTCCAACGTAAGCAAAACGTCCACGTTGTCATCGGGCTTAATCATGCTGGCCGTGGCCACCGGTACGGAAATAATATAGCCGCGCATCTGCACCGGAATTTTGCTAGAAAGCCCGGCTTCCGGCGAGAGCGAGGTAATTGCATACTTAGAAATCTGGTTGCCTTTGGGAATTTGAATGCGCGCAACGGCGTTTTCAATGGCCTTAAAATCAGCATCCGTAGAATAGGTAAACGCATCTTTTTGCAAATAAGCGGCCGGCACCGGAACGGGGCGGATAAAATCGCGCTTAATGACTTCGCGCTCTTTAATATCGCGAATCGGCACCAAGACCTGCTTGATATTTTTAGCCGCATTTAATTTCTTTTCGGCGCTACTGACAATCATGGCATAAACGATAGCCGCTAAAATGGCCACCATCAACGGCAACAAAACTCCTTTCTTCATTTTATCTCCTTAAAAATAACTACTGTTAATTTTTTCAAATCTATTTTTTATCCGAACTTAAATATGCCTTTTCTACCGGCATACGGGTAACCACTTTTATTTTACGGATACCTTTTTTGCGCGGCTCGTCTGCGAGCACATAACTCGTCCCCGGAAAAAGCAAATGCACCGGGTAAGTAACCGTAACGACTACATCTTCATGACGGTGCTTTGAGTACATCGGGTCCACGCCGGTATTTTCCACCTTTACGTTGACACTTACACTCCCCGCCTTACTGCCAAACACCGACTGTTTGGCTTGGTTAATTTTCTGCGTAATAACCGTTCTATCCGCGCGTGCGCTGGGTTTTTTAACGGCTACCAGCGCGCCGATACGGGCAAATTCGTAAGAAGCGTGATTGACAATCACCGTGTGGTAAGCCAAATTGCCGTATTCCAGTACAAAGAAAATCATCAGTACGAACACCGGCATAATCAGCATGAGTTCCGCCGTAACCTGTCCCCCACGCTTCTTACCGAATTTGAACATAAAACGACCTTAGTCCATTCCTTGCACGCCGCCAAGAATCTTGGCTTGGACTTGCTCCCACAATTGCGGGAAGAATTTTTTAATAGCCATACCGGCGAGCCCGGCTACGCCGACGACGACTACGAGCATAAGCACGTATTCAATCGTGTTTTGCCCGTCTTTTTTCTTTAAGCATTCCAACGCTTTGGCTTGAATGCCGTTCATTTT
>Ga0310694_10002021_pt1 | contig 21608 bp, 15 predicted proteins | sample 174DNAGHGhighgp2_FD_203884 | JGI IMG/M metagenome (GOLD analysis project Ga0310694, IMG submission 203884) | Sheep rumen microbial communities from Palmerston North, Manawatu-Wanganui, New Zealand - 1742 DNA GHGhigh gp2 (v2) (version 2) | ecosystem: Host-associated > Mammals > Digestive system... | reverse complement strand
ACTGCGCACCACCGACCGCGGAATGACGTTCGATACAGTGTTTTTCGGCAAAGGCGAACACTGGATCAATGGTTTCTGCTTCCACAGCGACGGCCGCCTGTGGATGGGTTCGTCGCAATCCACAAGCCCAGGGGTTCTTTTCTTTTCGGCCGACAGTGGCCGCACATTCACCACTTTGCGCGAAAGTTTCGACACCACAGTGACTATCACAGCAATAGAGATGGCAGACAGCATGACAGGAATGATCGGGACAAACAAGAACCAACTGTATGCCACCAGCGACAACTGGCGCACCTACAGACGACTGCCGACACCGAAAGACCAGCTGCACAACAAAATACACTTCAAACACAACAACATCAGCGAAATATGCATGTGGAGAGACACCGTTTATGTCAAGCAGAGCGGTATGATGTTCTGCGCCGCACTGCGCTACACTACTCGGCCGTGTGAGGCTATACGCAGAGATTCATGTACCCCACAGTGGCATCCAGTGCCCTATCAGCAATGTATGGCCGACAGAAATGATGGTGGGCTATGGACGACGGAACAGGAGGATATAAAGTTTATAGGCGTTGCGGATGATATGATGTATATTTCGTTTTCCGACGGAGTGGTGCGTGAATCACCTTTTGCCAAGACGGACACGTGCGAATACTACACCAAACAGCGACCCATCGAAGAAAACTGGGGCTGGCTGAAACTGGGTCACGGCCCCCGGATGTGGGGCAGCGACCGCAAAAGCGTCTATCTGACTGACAACCACGGTTGGTACCGTATAGCAAGGCTGAAAGCCATCACCGCTATGAAACCCGACACGACGAGCGACGAACATATCATTCTGTGCCTCGCCGACGGCAGCCAACGCCGCATCGACACATCAGGACACATAGAACCATACCACTTCGACAATCCTCTGGAAAGCTTCACAGCCAAAGGACTGCAAAGCCTGACAATCGAGACCAACAGTCATGGTTGCTTCCACTACGACCTTTACAGCATCACCTACCGCCGCAAAGGTGACGAGCTGTACGTGGCGGAGAAAAATTTCGACAAAAAGAATGCTTTCAATCAGCACTTCCCCGTGGCGCAGATTGAGGAGGCATTGCGCAGCCTCAGCCGACGCTACGATGCCAGCCCCACTGCCAGCGACTTCGGACTCGAGGACACAACAACCGATGTCAACGCCATACTGAGAGAACCCTGCTTGTACAAGTCGACAAGCGGTTATGGATACAGCATCAAATTAGTGAACAACATTGGCGACACAGTGTCCATCTCTGGCAATTCATCAGCAGCCAACGAAATCGGTCAGAGAACCCGCTTTCCATGGTTGCTGCCGATGCACGTAGACAGCAGGACAGCCTTTTTCACCACCTACCAACCATGCCTATGGCAGGCATTGAAGCCAATGATACCCGACAGCATGCTACTAAAGAACTATCTGGACAACAACACATTGACGCCAATCTATAAATTCCGTACCGGCGACTTGCTGTTCTGCTCGAAGCAGAATTCGGAGATGGAGAAAGCCATAGGCAGCAGCACCGGCGAGTATACGCACGTGGCCATTGTGGAGGTGGACAGCATCGGGCGAGTGTGGATCATCGAGGCCAATGGCAGCGAAGGCGTGCACCGCATTCCGTACAGCAGATGGAACTATCTCATCTTCGGTGCCGATGCTTACCGCCTCAATGAGCCTTTCGACACCACAGCAGTCATCGAACGCGCCAAAAGCTTCATAGGTCAGCCCTACGACGACTGCTTTCTGCCCGACAACGGCATGATGTACTGCTCGGAGCTGGTGTATGAAGCCTACCTCGCCGATGACGGCAGCCACCTGTTCAAAAGCAAACCTATGAATTTCCGCGACAGCCGAGGCAAAATGCCGAAATACTGGAAGCGCCACTTCCGCCGTCTGGGCATTGCCATTCCCGAGGGTGTAGAGGGGACAAATCCTACCGACATGTCGAAATCCCCGTTGTTGAAAAAAGTCTTGTAGTCATGTTCGGAGAGTTGTTATCATTGCTGGTGGCGGTGTCGTTCACGGTGACGGCGCTGTTTGCCGAAGTGGGTTCCAAACGTATGGGGTCGCTCCCCTTCAACGCCGTGCGCATGTCCATGTCGCTCATCTTTCTGGCCTTGGCGTTGTGGCTGATGCTCGGCGTGCCGTGGCCACGCTATGCCGACGGCGAGACATGGTTCTGGCTTTTGCTTTCCGGACTGGTGGGCTACGTCATCGGCGACTACTGCCTGATGCGTGGCTATATCCTCATCGGCTCTCGCTTCGGCCAGCTCTTCATGACCCTCTCCGCCCCTACCGCCGCGGTGCTGGGTCGCCTGTTCATAGGCGAGCAGATGCGTCCGCTGGCGCTCGTCGGCATGGTAGTGACGCTCAGTGGCATAGCCATGTCGGTACTCTCGCGCCGGGAAGGAGGTGGCGCGGGGCTGAAACTGCGCATATCGCCCCGAAGCGTCCTCATAGCCGCCATGGCGGGCATCTGCCAAGGTGCTGGGCTGGTGCTGAGCAAGATAGGCATGGAACATTACTACGCCTCGCTTGCCACGCAGGGCATCGCTGACACCACAGTACCGGCAGAAGCGTTGCTGAGACTACCGCTAAGCATAAGCATACCCTTTGCGTCGACGATGATACGAGGACTCATGGGGCTTGCCGGCTTCCTGCTCCTCATAGCCCTGTTCTCGAAAGAGGGGCTTGCCCAGTTGCGCCGTGCCGTCGGCGACCGCAAGGCCGTGGCATCCGCCTTCGCCTCCATGTTTTTCGGGCCCTTCATCGGCGTGAGCCTCTCGCTGATGGCCACGCACTACACGTCGACAGGCATAGCACAGACACTCTTCGCGCTGACGCCAGTCCTCATCATAGCCCCGTCGGCACTGTTGTTCCACCAGAAAGTGACACCGCGCGAGGTGATTGGCGCCATGGTCAGCGTCGCCGGCGCAAGCATGTTTTTTCTTTGACACAGTACGATAAAACGAAAGGCATCCCCGCTGGGAGATGCCTTTCCTCTTTACAAAAACAAATTACGTATGAAGACTTGTCGGTTGTGGCTTCCGTCCGTCAAGACTTGCCCATAGGTGATTCTGCGGCGCCCTGGCGTGCCTTGCTCTCGAGTTCCAGTTTGCCGATGCGCCACGTCAGGCCCAGGCTGACGAAGCGGCTGTTATAGCGCTGGCTGCCAGTGGTCTGGTACTGTGGCGCGATGACGTTGTTGCCCCATTCCGCCATACCGAAGACATCGTTGGCGTTGAGGTAGACACTCAGCTTGCGGTCGAAGAAGTCGGTGCTGACGCCAAAGTCGATGCCCTTGTTGGCGACAGAGATGCTGTATAGCGACAGGCGTGGCGACATGTAGCGCGCATTGGCGAAGACCTCGAGGCGTTTCCACAGCTTGGCCCACACATTGATGCGTGCATTCCACGACAACTTGCTGTCGGTGAAGTCGTCGTAGTTGTAAGCATAGTTGAACACCGACGCGTTGAGACGCACATTGAGGAACGGCGTGGGGCGGTAGGTGATGTTGGCCTCGACGCCCTCGGTGTGGCTGCTGCCGATGTTGACGGGCATGACGTAGTTGACGGGTCGCATGCCGAAGTAGGGGTCGTAAGCTGTATTGACGAGCGTGATGCTGCCCGTCTCGCCACTGTTGGCATGCATGTAGGCGTTGATACCCACGGTGCCGAACTTCATGAAGTACTTGTTCCATGCCGCCTCGACATTGTAGGTGTGGCTGTGTTCGAGGTCGGGGTTTCCTACGGTGTAGCTGTCATCGTCGTACTGGCGGAACGACACCTCCTCCTCGGCGGTATTGTGCGAATGGCGCATGGTGAAGTTGAGGCTGAAGTTGTTGAAGTTCTTTGTGGAGTAGCTCAGGTGGATAGAGGGCACATAGTCAAAGTCGGGCAGATAGACCTCGGTGGGCTGCTCGCCGTAGACATTGTGTCGGTAGCTGACCCACGACAGGCACTGTCCTCCGCGCAGGCCCAGTTTGGCGGTGAAGCCGCCCCAGCGTTTCAGTACGGTGACGTAGCCGTCGATGTCGAGGTGCTTGCTGTTGCCTTTCATGCTGCGCAGTCCTATGTTGTTGAAAGTGCCCGTGGTCAGGTCGAGGCTGTCGAGCATCTCGAATTCCTTCTCCAGCTCACTCTCCACGTCGATGCCCATTTCCAGTTCCCATTTGTTCTTCAGCGGCAGAGTGTAGTTGGCGCCGACCGAGAGCGATGGCGTGTAGCTGCGGTTGTTGGCGACACGTGTAAAGTCGCTCATCGTTGCCGAGCGGTAGTCCTGCACTATCGTGTCGTGGCTGCGGCTCAGCCATCCGTTGCCGTTCATGGTGATGGAGAGTTTGCGGCCCGTGGTGTCGTAGCGGTGTTCAAACCAGGCGCCTATGTAGCCGCCACCCCAGAAGCTGTGGCCGTCGTTCCGGTAGTCGTAGCTCCAGTCCTGCAGCGTGGGCGAATACTCGTAGTGTTCTCTGTCCACATGCTGGAAGGTGGGCTGCCAGTAGGGGTATACGCCCGCCCAGGCGGCCAGATTGGTCTTGTCGTCAATCTTCCAGTTGAGGTTGCCGCCCATGTAGCCACCACGCGACTTGTTGTAGCCGTCGTCATACGACGAGGTGCGCCGCAGTGTGTCGCCGTTGGCGTCGAGCATCGTGGTGGTCTTGTCGCCCTCCCAGCTGTGGCGTGTGTAGTCGCCGTTCAGGTAGAAGTTGAAGTCGAACTTCTCGTTGGCGTAGACATAGCTGAGCCATGGCGAGACCGAAGGCGTAGTACGTGCCGTGGCGCCCAGACAGAGCAGCTCGTTGCGCTTCACAGTCTGGTTGGTGACGATGTTGATGACGCCGCCCGTGGTCGAGTAGCGCGCCGAGGGGTTGGTGATGACCTCGATACGCTCTATGGCGTCGGCCGGCATGGTCTTGATGTACTGCTTCAGGGCCTCGGCCTGCATGTGGCTGGGGCGGTCGTTGATCCATATCTCGACTGAGGAGACGCCGCGCAGCGTGATGTTGCCCTCGGCGTCCACCTCCACGCCCGGAGCATTCTGCAGCGCGTCGCTGATGGTGCCCGTCTTTATCGATGGGTCCTCCTTCGTGTTGTACAGGTTCTTCTCGCCGTCCATGGCGTAGAGGGGCTTCTCGGCCGAGATGGTGACAGTGCTCAGCACCGTGGAGCTCTTTTTCAAGCCTATGCGTCCCATGTCGACAGCCCCCCTCACCCCAACCGGCTGAAGATATGTCTCATAGCCCATGTATGAGATGCGGATCAGGTATTCGCCCTCGGCGACAGCCTTGAAGGCGAATTCGCCCTTGTCGTTGCTCGTGGTGCCATAGGCGAACGTGCTGTCGCCAGAGTGCAGCAGCACGCAGTTGACGTATGGCAGCGCGTTGCCGCTGGCACCGTCGGCAAGGGTGCCACGCACACTCTGGGCGTTGGCGTTGCCAGCCGCAATAGCCAGCAGCGCAACGACAACAGCCACAATAATCGAATGTCTGTTGAATGAAGTCATGTTTTGATTTTTTCTATTAATATCGTCTGAGACATTGAAAAACTTACAGGTGTCCCGAGATTTATTTTTCCAAATCGGAGAACGAGAGCCCCAACATCTTCATTTTCTGCACGAAATAGGGCAACTCCTCCTCCATGAATTCTTTGCGTTGCAGCGCAAGGATTTTCCCTGTGGCATCGGGCGACACGAAATAGCCCAGTCCGCGCTTGTTGTATATTATCTCAGCCTGCTGCATATAGTCGAACGTGCGCACTATAGTGTTGGGGTTGACGCCAAGCTGCACCGCGATGTCGCGCACACTCGGTATGCGCTCCTCGGCCTTCCACTCGCCGCCCACTATGCGCTCGCACAGCGTGTCAGCTATCTGCTGGAATATCGGTTTCTGTTTCTTGAAGTCCATAGTTGTTGATTATTTAAACTTTGACTTTGACCTCAACCTTGACAGTCTGATGCGTTTTGAGGTCACGGTTAAGGTCAAAGTTGAAAGTCGAGGTTAATACTGCATTTTCTTTAATCGGCAGTAGGTGAAGAACGAGAGCAGAGCCGCAACAGCCAGATAGACAAGCAGATTGCCCCAGTACCAGATATTGTAGAGCTGTTCTTTGCTCTTTGCGCCCAACCATTCGCCAAGCCGTATGAACCAATTCTTGTGTTCGGGCCAGTCTATGCTGTTCACTATCGGCGCGGCAATCATCACAAGCGCAAAGGCTATAAGCAGCAGCCAGAGGACCGTCTTGATGAACTTGTTCTTCTTGAAGATGGTGTTGGCAAACATATAGACCGAAGCCACAGCGAACACCTTTACCGTCCTCATAACGAAGCCGCGGAAGCCTGAAGCGATGCCTATAAAGCCTCCAGCAAAATCAAACACGGAGTCGCGCTCCCACAAGAAATCCTTGAAGGGGCCAAAAGGCAGGGCCGCCAGCAACGTGTCGACGGCATACGCGCCTACAAGCACCACCAGTGGGCTGACGACTAAGCAGTAGAGCATCATGCTCCAGAACTTCTCGCCCAGCGTGGCGGGCAACATTGCGAAATAGTTGCCGCGGCCTGTGAGGTTGCAGCTGTTGTATATCTTCATCGACGATATGGCGGCCGCAAGAACCACCGCAAAATCAATGAAGTTGTGGCGCACAAACACATCCGCACTATCTATACCAAAGGCCATGGCAAACAGCCATATTATGGCAGGCAAGCACATCATTATGAGCAGGCTGAGGCCATAGAGCTGGTATGCGCTGTGGAAGTCGCGGACGACGACTTTGCCGAATCTGTTGAAATTGAATTTATCAGTCATAATAGTAAGTTTTTAAGGTTAGACAAAGAGGTTTTTGATCATAGCGGCATTGCGCAGCACAGCGTTGAAGAGCCCCTCGATGTTCAGCTGGCTCTCGCCCTGTCCGTTGTTGGGCAGCACGTTGAGGTAGCCACCCGGCATCATCTCGCTGTATAGGGCGTCGGGACGCTGCTGACCGCCGTACTCGAAATACAGCTTCTCGGTGATGCGCTCCACCGAGGCGTTCAGCAGCACGCTGCCCGTCGAGATGATGACGATAGGGTCTATCAGGTTCTCGACATCCTTCACCTGATGCGTGGAGATGATGATGGTCTGCTCCTTTCCCACCCTCTCGCTGAGGATGCGGCGCAAGTCAGCCTTCGACGGTATGTCGAGGCCGTTGGTAGGCTCGTCGAGCAGCAGATAGTCCGTGTTGAGCGACAGCGCGCAGGCCAGCAACGCCTTCTTCTGCTGGCCGAAGCTCATCTCCTTGAACTTGCGCGAAGGGTCCACCTTCAGCTCCTGCGACAGGCGGTGCAGCTCGGCGCTGTCCGACTTCGAATAGAAGGGCGCCAGATCGGCAAAGAAACGCTCCGGCGTTGCGCTGTCGGGCAATGGCACCTCGTCGGGCAACAGGAAGATGGATTCAAGGAAACTGGGGCACCGGTCAAAACTGGCCTTCCCGTCCACCGTGCAGCTGCCCGCCGTCGGGCGCAACAGGCCGCTGATGGTTTTCAGCATGGTGGTCTTACCCACTCCGTTCTCGCCCAGCAGGCCGTAGATGGCTCCACGCTGGAACTGCAAGTTGATGCCCTCGAAAACAGGCGTCTTCGCATAGGCAAAGGAGAAATCTTTAAGTTCAATCATAATCGTTATTTTTTATTTATTTTTCTGATTTATCGTTCTTTAAACTATGCTTATCTTAGTGTGTTAGTCAATTAGTACACTGCAAAAGTACAACCATTTTTGAAACCACCAAACTTTTTCGAAAAAAAATTTACAAATTCAGCCCCCCCCCGACAGGCTACAAAATGTTAAAAAACGTTATTATTTTTAAAAATACCCTAACTACCTAAAAACAGGCTCTGGATATGTGAACCATGTGACCACCTCGCATTTGAGAAAAAATGGTGACCATCTTTCATTCTAAAAACATGAAGGAAAAACGAGCCAAAACGCATCATAATTATGACCTCTCTGTTAACATATCGCCAAATTCGCCAAATTCGCCGTTAAAAAAACAAGATGCCCGAGGCACACAAAGCACCACCTTGAGGGTAATGCAAAAAAAACTTTTTTTTTTGCTATTTCCACAAAGTCAAACAAAAATCGCCACTCACAAACCACTTTTGAAAAAAAAATCACTTTCGATGTCACTTTTTCCCTTTTTTTGCAACTAACATATTAGAAGCACTACAAGCAGACAAGACCAACTCTTTTATGACAGACAAAAAGAAGAAAGAAGAATTTCTCGCCATGCTCAATCAGTGCAGGGGCATCCTCTACAAGATATGTCTGTTGCATACCGACCGCAGCCGCGACAGCATGGATGAGCTCTACCAGGACATCGTCTGCAACCTCTGGGAGAGCTACCCACTCTTTGCCCATGCCAGCAAGCCCAGCACATGGGTCTATCGCGTCGCGCTCAACACCGTATACCTCCACTACAGGACACACAAGCGCCTGCCTCGTTTCGTCACGTTCGACGCCACACTCCTCGAGAACATCGCCGACGAGAACAACAACAGCGTCATCGAAGCCCTCTACGCCCTGATAGACCGCCTCGACCCAGAAGAGAGAACCCTCGTCAACCTCTACATCGACCACGTCCCCTACAGGGAAATCGCTGAACTCCTCGAGACAACCGAAGACGCTGTGAAGCACAGAATGGCACGAATTAAACAAAAACTAAAACAGATGAACAAACATGGAAACGAATGAACCTATAACCCTCGATGAGATGGCACAAGCATGGCAACATCAAAGCCAACAGATAGAACAGGCCCTCACCTCCTCGCAACTGTCCGAGGGCGACCTGCACGTCGGCGCAAAACGCCACGACGCCTACCGCAGACAAAGCCTCTCAAATATCATCATCCTCCTCTTATGCATTGCCGCACTGGCATGGCTTTGCGCCTCCAGCCAGCGCTATGTCGTAGACCTCCTCGACCTCATTCCACACCTCATGGTCGCAGGCATCGTCATCTGGCAGATGGCTCTATGCATCGGACAAATGAGACGCTCGCGCCACCACCGCCACGCCGCAGCCACCATACCCGAGACAATACAGTTCGCCGACGACCAACGCTCACACAAACACACGCCACCACTCCCTCTCGCTGTCGCCACCGCAGCCATAGTGCTCATCGTCCTCACACCCGTCTACGACGGCAGGGCCATGTCCGTCAGCAACAGTGGCGAGCGCATCGCAGTCATGAACAAAGCCAACCATCTGATAGCCTGCCTTACCTATGAACCAACAAAATAGAAAAAAACACGCCATCCTTTGCCTTCTCGCCTTCGTCGCCGTGACAACGGTGACGCTGGCGCTAAGGCTCGCGCCGCGCACTCTCCCACCAGGACTGTGTGGCGACCTCTACCGCCGCTATGCCGGCAACCCCGACATACGCGCCTCGTTCATCAAGGACAAGCGCTTCGACGACTCCATCTATGCCGACATGACTATACTCGAGGCATTGACCGACACAGGGTGGGCTCTCCTACAACACGACCTCGCCATTCCCACCCTCCCAAAAGAACTCGAATACCGTTTCTACATGGACAGCGACCAGGTCTCTGTCAAAAATATCAATCGGGCAAACCCCTCCATACCAGCCGACAGCATCGACTCAAACAACGACCTCGCCGTCATTTGCCGCCCAAGACGCACCGTATCCGTCTTCTCGATAACCGACAGCATTCAGTGCAAGACCATCTGCTTCTATTACTACAAAAAAAACATAGCTATTATTATCAAAAAATGAAAAAAAACATCATAATAACTGCTTTGATTGTCGCCATTGGACTAATGGCGGCAGCATGCCAAAAAGAACATCTTTTCGACTCACCACAGCGCGAAGATGTATCATCTTATAGTGAAGTGGTTTATTCAGTGGATGGTGTCATGTATACAGAAGTCCTAAAAGACGAAGAATCATGGTTCGCATTCCTGCGCAGGGCATTTGCTCTTGCCGAGGAAGGCCATGTCGTCGTAATCACACACGGCTCTTGCAACGACAACCGCATCGCAACGAAAGATACAGTGACATATACGACATCCGACATCAACGATGCTACGAATTGGTGCAATAAGATGCGCGAAGAAGGCTATGAAATAACCATTGTCTACGACATGGAGAACAACAAATACATTTGCACTGCAATAAAATAAGTTGCTAATCAGAATTAATGTACATATTTTATAACACGAATTGCCTCGAATTATCCATAAATTAATGGTTAATTAGATGATAATTATATAATTTGACCAATTCCTTAATACAACAACAACCCAGCCTCGACGGCAGGCGATGGATAATAACAAAACAAAATGAGCAATTCACATCACAACACAGAAGACCACGTGCCCCCATGAACAGGCACACAGGCAGCACCAGAGACCGCATGGCAGCACACATCGTCAGCTCCACGCGCTCCGCAGGAGCTTGTGCCCCCCAGATACCCGAGGCACACAATGCACCACCTTTGAGGGTATCGCCAATAACTGGAAATTTATATAGTGACGTCAATACAATCATCTGCCACATTCCTTCCGATGAGAACTGCTATTAATCAGCTGTCTGTAATTCGGAACAGTCGGATTCGATAATTGAGCGTCGCTGCGTTGTAATCCATAAAAAAATATTATTATGAAAAAAATCATCTCATTGGCAACACTGCTTCTGGCCTCACAATTCCTCTGGAGCCAAAGCAGCGTGGTCGTCACCGAGCAGAACGTCTACGGTGACACCAAGAAAGTCATTATCGAGGAATGGCGTTACCCGTCAACAGTCTCGTGCGTCAATTCGGAAGGAGACATCGCCACCTTCATCCTTGCCGACAACAGCATGCAGACAAAGGAGTTGCGACTGGATAGCGTAGTCATCAACGACATGCATATTATGATTGGTGCTGGTGGCTACCAAAAAGACACCCTCTACTTCTGCGGGCAAAATGTAAAATCAAAATGCGCAGTGGTAGGATTTTTCAACATAAATGACGCGTTCAACAACAACGCTGACATTTATATGGAAGATATCAATTTGTGTGGCTATCCTGAGGTAAACCTCCAGAACCTCACAAGACTTGTTTGTTATGTCGGTCCGGACGACACACGTCATATTGTCTGCATCGGCAAAAGCAAAGAGGAATATCCATGCGTTGTCGACGTGACCGGCTTCGCCATGGGGTCGATGGGGTTGGCGTGGGGATATAACGGCGGCTACATCGAAGACAAACGTGAAAGCTTTTATGATGTCAAGCTCATCCCAGTAGGCGAGCAGATCACCACTGGCTACTACGTCGTCACCTCAGGCATGGACAACAAATGGCACAAGTACCTGAGCCTACGCGCGTACCGCTACGACGACATCTTCTCGGCCACAGGACCACAGAACACTAAGCACATATTCTGCATCGACACCTCCTTTTCCAGACCATGGACTCAAGACGACGTGCTTCTGACGCAATTGCCGGATGAAAGATTCGCCACAATCTCCTACAGATGCGCGTATATGACGGGCCTGGACAACCCTAACAGCGATGCGGCAACATTTAATACCCTGAATCTTTCGATGTTCCATCTGCCTACGTTTGTCAGCGGATCCGTGAACAGCATGGTAGGCAACGCGGTCTCCGGCACGCAGAGTATCATCAGCAACAATTTGGAACGCTTCATCACCAGAAGGGGAACAAACACCGTCGCCTTCCTTCAGGACATACAATATTCGATGTCGCCTTTTATGCATGGGATATTCTGCGAGGTTGACATTACAGGCGTCTCCACAGTCTCCGCCACCAGACCATACAGTCAGACTTCCGCCTCCATGCAGGGCTTGACCCTTTACAACAATGTCGCCAACTATGCTCTGGGAGGTTTTGACAACAATGACATCACAAATCTTGAATTCGAGATGGAGACATTCAACAACAACAGCAGTTGCGCGAATATGACGGATTTGGAATTCTCAAACATACGGCCTCTAAGGTCCGTGAACGAGGAAAAAGATTTTTTGGTCAGCTCATTCCGTATCGAGTTCCACAAAGTCACCCCAGAAAGGTTTGTAGTCCCACAGACAGTTAAATGTGAAAAATAAAAAAAGAAAGGATAATATCATGAAAAAGATTATTTTGGCCATCATGGCTGTCATCAGCGCCGTCGCAACCTATTCGCAGCCAGAAATTATTCATGTCGGACAGCGCGAACCAACCTACTACTACTGGGACACCAATTGGTACGACTACTACATGCAGAGATACCCAGGGTGCGACTGGTCCAACGGAGTAATGAAAGCATTCGAACATGGCTACTGCAAACCCGAGATAGCACGTTACTTCTACACCGACTCGTCGCTCCGCGTCATCGGGATTGCAGGTGCTTTATTCTTTGTTGAAACGGACATTTATCACGAAGGAGACGTGTACAAGGACTATAAACCAGAGTACTTCTGTCTTTATGAGACGGACTCCACGGGTGGCATGACACTGCTGGGCAAGAAGGAATTCATCCTGGGCATGCAACCCAGATACCTCTTGACGGACTCCTACGTGCCCCCAGTAGACGGCTTCCTGCCAAACGGAATCAAAATATACGAACTCTTCTTCGACTCGGCGCTGACGGTGCGCGACTCCTTCTATGTCAGCGCTACCGGCAACAACGACTACCGCAGACCCTCTTACAACAAATATGTCACTACCGACATAGAGGCCATGTTTACAAGCTATAAATATGCCACTACGACTACAAACCCCAATTGCAACCACTTGCCGAACCCCAACCATTTCAAGAGAAAACTACACAAGGTGGACTACTACGACTTCGATGAAAGGTTCGGCGTGACTGACACCAACTGGCACATATTCAACAGGACATACATCAAGCAAAAGAACGGATACGTGGACTCTGGCCTGATGAATAGGGCGTTCTATTTCCTTTTCCCCATCATCGACACCTCGCGCGACCTGTCGTGGCTGCCCGACTGCGAGCGCCCAGAAGCGCTCGGCACGCTGTACGTCAACAAGGAGGTCGCCGTGCTGCAGTGGAGCGGCGGCTCCAACGCCGGCAGCTGGGAGATGACCGTGACCGCCGACGGCACCGAGGAGGACACCGTCAACCTGCTGCAGTTCCAGAACGACGTAGCCGCCATCTACGGTCTCGACACCGCCACATGGTACACCGCACGGGTGCGCTCCGTGTGCTATGGCAAGAAACGCAGCGAATGGAGCGACAGCCTGCGCTTCTTCGTGCCAGGCGACACCACCTCGCACAACGACGACTCGCTCACTGTGGCCACCGTCGCCGACCGCTACACCTACCTGCTGCCCAACCCGGCAAAGTCGCACGTCTCCGTGGCGTCGTCGTTCCGCATCCTCAATGTGGAGATTTACAGCCTCACTGGACAGTCCATGCTGCACCGCGAAGTCGACGCCCTCTCCACCACTCTCGACATCTCAACGCTCCCCTCAGGCACCTACATAGTCCGCATACACACCACACAAGGCGTCTCAACCAAGAAACTCGTGGTGACGAAGTAGCGGACGCCACCACACCAGTCCAACCGACCGCCCTTTATTCAGCCGTCCTAAAAAAAAATTCATGACCTATTCCTGACAACTACTGTTTCAACCCAAATTGGTCGTTAGGATTTATGCCAGATTGATATTTGTTTCGAGCAGATTGGCCACATCACTGGTGAAGGCGTAGCGGGCTACGTCAAGACAGTGATGTGGCCAATCTGCCTAACGCTACCACAGGCAAGAGCAAAGAAAGCTTGCTTTCTTTGCCGAGACTAAGTAGCGTCATGGAACATAAAGAAATGCTGATATGGCATGAATAGACCTATAAAAGGGGTATTATAACGAACAGGCACACAAAGCAGCACCTTGAGGGTAACGCCAAAAAAAGATTTCTTTTGTTTGAGATTTCCATAAAGTCAATAAAAATGTGGCTGAAAAAATCATATTTTTTAGCGCGATAATTGTAAAACCACACTAATACCATTAATTATTCTGTTTAGCATGTATGCAAAATATTTGATAATAAGTCGCCTATGGCGAGAAATCTTACAAATCTACTCAAATCAAACAGATAGATATTGAAAGATTTGAAAGGATTTGCGAGATTTCTGTCGCGTGCTGCGGCCCGCGAGCCCGACGAGCGAAGCGACACTCATTATCACCAACATGCGAAAGCAGATTTAATTATTCTTTTTTATTATCACGCAACATTTTTGCCACAAAAAGCGACTTCTATTTATAGAAAAACCCATCTTTTGAAATCATAAAAAATGTTATCAACAATAAATCCATAATCATGAAAACAATCATCAAACAGACCCTCCTCCTCGCCATGCTTGTCATGCCATGGGTCACATTTCCGTCAGTGGTCAGCCCGTCTGCTTCGGACGACACGATACCTGCGGATATACGGTATAAGAATTACTATTATTCCAAATGGATCGACGAGTGCCCCGCTTTTCTTCCTAACGGCGGTGTTGTGGACAGCACCTACTGTCGTTTTTTTCAGAAAATCAACCGATATCCTGACTTCTCAGTTGCCAAAGCCGAGCATACAAACCAACGTATTAAAGTGAAGGGCATTGTTGCGATGCTGGATAGGTACACTTCACCGAATATAGCCAATGTAGGCAGTAAACTTCCTGAATACTTGTACATTTACCAGTATCTCGGACGGCATTATGCAGTTCTCGACTCAATAGTTCACCCCGAATTCAAAGACGGTCTCGACCTTGTTCTGCTTGACTCTGCCAGGTGGGACACTGCGACGGCTCGTGTCATGGAATATAAGAGGGGCTGGAACGGCGAGTTCACGCAATATATTTACCTTTATGAGGCTTATTTTGAACAACCTGTGTATGTTGATTCCATTTTCTACATTTTCGGTTCAACAAACAGCAATGTCTATACCGCACCAGGCTCTTATAATTGGCAATACATTCCAACAGAATATGTGGATTTAATATATTGGGGCGCTCATTGTCGCATAAACGACGAGGGTAAAGTTGAGTACTATAGCATCGCCGATGGTGATGATTGCGATGCTGGTGATTCCGCAGGAAGAGATTGGGTGGCCATCCGCGACATATCCATGCCCGAATGGGGGTGGTATACGCCATGGCCCGACAGCCCGTGTGGCTATTACCTCCCCATTGTCGACCAGTGGGACCTCAACGCTGTGCCCAACGACACCGCTTACGGCTCCGTGCTCGGCGCCGGGCGCTGGCCCGACGACACCTACGACACCATCGAGGCTGTCCCCACTCCCGGATACCACTTCGACTCGTGGAACGACGGCAGCACCGAGAACCCCAGAGTGATACACCTCACCAGCGACACCTCTTTCGTGGCCATCTTCTATGCCAACGAAACATTCACACTCAGTGTGACTTCGGCGGACGTGACGAAAGGCTCGGTGACAGGCGGCGGCACCTACTACGGTGAGACCGACAACACCATCGCCGCATTCCCGAACAACGACACCAAATTCCTCTACTGGAACGACGGCGATACCGGCAGCCAGCGCGTCATCCACCTGACCAGCGACACCGCCTTCGTGGCATATTTCGCCGACAAGGAGTTCTACAACGTCCAGACCGCCACCAACAACGACGAGTGGGGCTCTGTGGAAGGTGGCGGCGTATACATGGAGGGCGAGGACGCGACACTCTCCGTCACCACCGCCCCATTCTGCCTCTTCGAGGGATGGTCCGACGGCGTATGGCAGCTGCCCCGCACCGTCACCGTCACTCAGGACACACTCTTCACCGCCCTCCTCTCCTTCGACTCCGTCTGGGCGGCAGGCGTCAACATGGCAGGCGGACTGCAGTTCAGCGTCTCGCCCAACCCGACAAACGGACTCCTCAACATAACCGTCGAACAACAAGGCCCCTGCCGGGCGCTGCTGTTCGACATGCAGGGCAGAACCGCCATCCGTAAGGAATCCAACGACGCCACTTTCAGCCTCGACATCACCACCCTCCCGGCAGGACGCTACCTCCTGATGGTCAGCAACGAAGGATTGTACGGCATAAAGACTGTAGTAAAGAAATAAGATAAATGCACAACACCATGAAAAAGACAACTCTCGCCTTATTGGCAACCCTACTCGCGGCACCCTTCCTGCAGGCAAGGGACTTCGACATCGTAACACCGTCCGGCCACACCATATACTGCGATATCGTGCAGGGCGGCGCCATGGTCGTGGGTTTCGAATACCAGTCCGCTGGCACAGACCCCGTCCACCTGACGCTGCCCTCCATCGTGAGCTACAACGGCGTCAACCTGCGCCTTGTCGCCATCGGCGAAGGCGCATTCAAGTTCTGCAACAGACTGCTCACGGTCGACATACCCACGTCTGTCACCACCATCGGCAAGGACGCCTTCAACCGCTGCACCGGCTTCGGCAGCATACGCATACCTGCCACCGTCGACAGCATAGGACCCGACGCCTTCGCCTTCATCCCCAACGTGGAATACACAGGCTCCGCACAGGGCGCTCCGTGGGGCGCATGGGCGCTCAACGCATTCCACGAAGGACAGTACTACTATTCCGACAGCTCGAAGACTCATATCGTCTGCTGCGAGCGCAATGCCACCGACGCCACCATCCCGCCCTCCGTCACTTCCATCGGCGACAGGGCCTTCGACTACTGCACCTCTATAACATCCGTCAGCATCGACAGCACCGTGAACCACATCGGCAACGGCGCCTTCAGCAGATGCTACAGCCTCGAAACGGTATTCTACAACCCCTCCTCCACGACAGGCGGCGGCTACACCTTCGAGAAATGCACCAGCCTCAGGCAGCTGACATTCGGAAGCACCATCACGACCATCCCCGTCAGTTTCTGTAGAAACTGCACCTCGCTGACCGACATCGTCATCCCGGACAATATCACCTCCTGCTACGCGGAAGCCTTTATCGGTTGCACCTCCCTCCGACACGCCACCATCGGCAACGGACTCACCCGGATATCAACCTCCGTCTTCGAGGGTTGCACAAGCCTGAGCGGACTGCTCTTGCCCGAAAACCTGCAGGTGGTAGGTAGCTATGCTTTCAAAGATTGCCACAGCCTCCGCGAAATAATCATCCCCTCCACCACAAATTATATAGGCATCTATGCCTTCAGTGGATGCCACGGCGTTGAGCGCATCGTCTGCATGAGGGAGTCAGCACCCAATACAGGCTTCTATTGTTTCGACAGCATCGACGACGGCATAGAACTCATAGTGCCATGCGGCACCGACAACATCTACAGGCAAGACCCTCAGTGGCAACGCTTCGACAACATCACCACTGCCAGCTACTTCGTAGCCGCCTCCTCCAACAACCCACAATGGGGACACGCCGTCGCAACACAACAACCCTCCTGCGACAGCTACGATGCCACCATCGAGGCCTTCCCAGAGGAAGGATGCCGCTTCCTGCGCTGGGACGACAACAACACCGACAACCCCAGACAAATCACCTACTACGGCGACGGATACGTCTACCGCAAAGCCATCTTCGAACGTACACAAGGCATCACGCCCACCGAACAGCCCACCGACATCACTGTCCACCTCTCCAACGGCAACATCATCGTCGACGGCGTCGACGGCGAGCATTTGTGGCTCTTCGATGTCATGGGACGCAAACTGCTGTCGGCTGTCGCGCACGGCACCTCCTACACCATACCACGCTCCCTGATTCCACAGGCAGGCGTCTACCTCCTCAAAGCTGGACACCACAAGACAAAGAAAATCATCATCTTATAGTCACACCAGTCCATCAAAAAAAGGGCAACTCAAATCTTTTGATAAAATAAAGAAGACTTCTATATATTCCATATTCCCGCCGTCAGGCAGCAATAATTCACATGATTCCCAAGATTTTGCCCACGCAAGTGGGCAGGCGCATCTGGATTTATAGACCCCCTCAAAACATTTAAAACCATGAAAAAGATAATATTGTTTTTGTCATCATTTGCAGTTGCCCTTTCCGCCTCTGCCCAGTCTGTGCTCGACACATTGCACACCAACCAGTTCGACCCCACATACTACGTCGAGGACGGCTGGTGGACACAAATCAACAGCCACTATGTGGGCATCGACACCGTCGGATTATGGAACGGCTCGTTCATACACAGCTATTTGGGCTACGGCGTCTGCCGGTGCGAGGTGATAAGGCTATGCCACACCGACGACTCGCTCGTCGTCATCGGCATCGCCGCACCCACGGCGCAGGGCAATGTCAGCCACTACAGCCCCGTATATACCGACACCTCTGCCACAGGGCAGTTGCCGGAATATTTCAGAATATACAGGAACAACCCCGCCAGCATCGAGCTGATTGCCGAAACACGATGGGACACCGCCTCGCCACGCTACGCAATGGCCGTCGAGAACTACGCCTACCCCAGACCTTCCGGCGACCCGTACCACCCGAAACTGGAATGGCGCGAGGAGTTCTTCAACGTGAGGGAAGCCTATTTCGCTCACCCGGTCGTCGTGCGCGACACCTTCTATGTCGGAGGCACTCAGAACAACAATTACCATGTCGGAGAGTGTTATAAGACATGGGATCATATCAACCGGCGGTGGGTGGATGTCGTCAACAGCTATCAGGCCAAACGACCCATTTGCTACATTTCCACCAGAGGCAGCGGCTACTCCACCGTCCAGACCAGCAACCCCTATTTCTTCAGACCAACGATACAAGACGTGCACAACGACCTCAGCCACAATATTCAGATGTCAGGCATGACACCCTTCAAGAACGATTGGTACTTCCGCAACGCGGACTTCTTCTTCAACATCTTCCCAATCTTCGACACCTCGTCAGCACCCGTCGTCATACCGCCGGACACCTCTACGGAATGCCCGACACCTCAGGGCCTGTCGGTCACCGACCTGCACCCCTCTTCCGTCTCCGTGCTATGGGATAGCGAGGTCGGCGTCACATGGCAACTCTCGCTCGCAAAGGACGACGAACCCTTCACGAACGGCATCATCAGAAACCTCAGCACCTCCTTCGCTCACCTGGACGGCCTCGACGCCAACCAATGGTACAAAGTCAAGGTCAAAACAATATGTCACGACGGCGAAAGCGACTGGTGCGACAGCCTGCGCTTCTTCCTGCCCGACAGCACCAGCCACGGCGGCGAGGACGTACAGTCCGCGGTGGAGGCGTACACCCTCATAATGCCCAACCCAGCCAGAGAAAACGCCACCATCTTCTCCTCCTTCGGTCTGCGCAGGGTCGAAATCTACTCCCTCGACGGCGTCAAGGTCATCGACAAGCCTCTCAGCGCCCTCACCACCACTCTCGACATCTCAACGCTCCCCTCAGGCACCTACATAGTCCGCATACGCACCACACAAGGCGTCTCAACCAAGAAACTCGTGGTGACGAAGTAGCGGACGCCTACCCAGCCCTTTTGACGGCATGCCCCTTTGAGCAACCATCCGACACATCACGTAATTTGATTAATAAGAATTCCCCGTTGTGGCGGATTCACCCACCCCGAAAGTAGAACAGAACACCACCGAGTAAATAACTACAGCAAAGAATCCGCCACAACTTACTTTAAGGATTTCCAATCCGCAAGACACAAAAGAAAAACAAACAAAAAAAGAGAACAAAAAATAGAAGTATAGAAGTATAAAAAAAAAGTATTTCCGCCCATTGCCATTCCCCCAAAAGCGCAGCGCCAAGCAATTCATGAACAATTCCTGATAATTCATGTAAAAAAACGCCCATTGCCGTTTCCCCCAAAGCGCAACGCCAAGTAATTCATGAACAATTCCTGATAATTCCTGTTAAAAATAATTTCTGCCAATTGCCGTCCCCAAAAAAACATCCCCGTTCTGAAACCAATTCCAGTGAAGAGACAATAATTATTAAGAATATTTGTAAATTTGTAGTACCAAAACAATCTGCACATCAGTGCAATTTACCTCAACACAACCAGTTATGAAAATTCATACCTCTCCCTTTGCCATCCTCACGACCATGTCAACACAAATACATAAATCCATCCTTGCAACAGCACTTCTGACGCTGTTGTTCCTGCTCCTCCCTCAGAGGGCAACGAGCCAGAACATATACTATTCTAATGACACATCTTCTGCGTATATTCTTCCTGAAGTCGGACGTACATATGATTGTTTTCCTACCCGTTATAACTGTCATAGTTACCGAATGGGCCATTATTTTTTCAAACAACCTGCCGGGACAAAAATTTATGGCATCGGTTGCATGAGACCTTTCGAATTTGCTGACACCGGTGCAAAAACTTGCGTGGCTCTGTACAAATACGAAAATGGGGATTACAGGATAAAAGATTCTATAACTCTAAACGACAGTATGAAGTCGACAGCTATCCTGCGATATAATACTATAGGTTCGAATAGTGACACTTTCGTTTGTTCTTATCCAGTCCTTGAACTGTTTTTCGATCATGGCTATCCTGTTGACGACACCTCGTTCGCTTTGCTTGTAGGTGAAGATGATATTTCGATAAGACCACATTCCTCATACTGCACAACCATGCCCTTGATGGAGATCGGTCAGCCCAATTTGAAATGTCTTTCTACTCAGACTCAGTATAACAACCCAGGTTCAATAGGATTCGGCATTCCAACTATTGTGTTCTATGGCGTCTTTCCCATCCTCGACAGTTCCTTGCGCATCAGCAGTGAGCATTATGCCGAATGCGGCGACATCAGCAACCCACGCGCCACCTACACCGACGCGCGCGTCTTCGAACTCGGCTGGAGCAGCGCCACGCAGCACTGCGCCTACGAGGTGGCCTACGGACTGTACGACACTCCACCCGACGACTTCCAGACCGCCATCACCGACGATACGGTGTACACTGTCGCAGGGATGGCCTACCGCGAAAACTACGCCTTCCGCGTCAGGGCGGCATGCTGCTACGACGACGGCGACACGGTGTGGATGCCGTGGAGCGACACGGTGCAGTTCTCACGACCCTACTACCTGCTGCGCGTCTACAGCGGCGACAACACGCTGGGACAGGCCTTCGGCGGCGGCATCTACGAACGCAACCAGCAGGTGACGGTACACGCCACAGCCTACACGGACGCCATCTTCACGGGATGGGACAACGGCGAGACGGACAACCCACTGACGTTCACACTGACACAGGACACCACTCTCATTGCACTCTTCGAGTCCACTATCGACACCTCCTCGCACGGCGACGACACCACGGCTGTCAACTCCGTAAGCACACACGGCGCACTCCTCGTCCCCAACCCCGCGAAGTCGGACCTCACCATCACAGCAACCTCGCGCATCTCCTCGGTCGAACTGCTCGGCATGACAGGACAGCCACTGCTGCACCACGAAGTCGACGCCCTCACCACCACCCTCGACATCTCAACTCTCCCCTCCGGCACCTACATCGTCCGCATACGCACCGCACAAGGCATCCTGACAAGAAAACTCGTGGTGACGAAGTAGCGGAAGCCACGCTTCATACATGCATTAGTTATATGAGACCAAAAAAGAGGTGCCTGCTCGCGCTGCGAGCAGGCACCTCTTTTTATAGGTAGACCAAC
>Ga0310694_10002020_pt1 | contig 21608 bp, 15 predicted proteins | sample 174DNAGHGhighgp2_FD_203884 | JGI IMG/M metagenome (GOLD analysis project Ga0310694, IMG submission 203884) | Sheep rumen microbial communities from Palmerston North, Manawatu-Wanganui, New Zealand - 1742 DNA GHGhigh gp2 (v2) (version 2) | ecosystem: Host-associated > Mammals > Digestive system... | reverse complement strand
ATGCGGAACACGGGGGCGGCTATCAGCGCCACCACCGCAGGACGCAGACCCATGAAGACGCGCTCGACATAGATGTTGTCGCGGAACAGTCGGAACGTGATGGCTATCAGCAGTATGATGGCTATAGGCATTAGTATGTTGCCCAGCACGGCGCTGATGATGCCACGCACACCACCAAGACGTTGCCCGACACTGGTGGCCATGTTCACGGCAAAGACGCCCGGCATGGCCTGCGACAACGACATGCAGTCCATGAACTCCTCGCGACTGAGCCATTTCCGCCGGTCCACAATCTCCTGTTCCATAAGTGGTATCATGACGTAACCTCCACCGATGGTGAAGGCTCCTATCTTCCAGAAACTGACAAAGAGTTGGCGGTATATCATCACAAATTCTTTTCAGAAATTGACAACGGTGGTCTGGCCTGCCTCTATCTGGAAACGCACGGTCTTTACCAAGGAGTAGCGTATGTCGTTGATAGGTTTCAACACTGCCTGGTATTGGCCGGGCATCAGCGTCAGCCGTTCGTTGATTTTGTTGGGGTTGAGTTCGCACACCCTCGTCAACTTGCCTTCTTTTAGAGCGAAGATGGTGCCCAGACATATCGTCTTGCCTTTGTTGATGTTGGCCAATCCTGGTGTCGGTATCGTCAGTTCGGTGACCGACGAGCCTGCTATGGAGACATTCTCAAGGTGCAGGGGAGGGCTGGAGAGTATCGTAATGTCGTAGTCGCCAGACAGGTAGTCGATTTTCTCGCCAATCAACTGTGTGTTAAGCAGTTCAGCGTCACCATGACGATATACCATGACGGGGTACTGCTGTATCTGGTAGTTTGTGCGTTTGCCGTCGAAGTGCAGAAACAGTGCGCCTTGCTCTATTTCTACGTTCAGGCGGTTAAGTCTTCCGGCTTTGAACTGCCTGTTTTTCAGCATCGTCACTGGACGGGTAAAAACAGTGATGTCGTATGACACAAGTGGGTCGACAATCAGCGTGTCTGGCGTGTAGCGGTCGTCAATGGAGTAGACGGTCGTGTATTTCACCACGCCGGTCTGCTTGTCGTAGAAGGCTATGGGTATTGCCGCTTCAATCAGGTGGTTGCTCTCGTCCGAGAGGCTCACCACCACCTTCGCCTCCTCCTCCGACATGCGGAAGATGTTGTGCAGTGTCGACGAGTAGTGTTCCTCGTCGGGGAGGTAGGTGAATTTGCCGGCGCAGTCCAGGCTGTGCTGGAAATCCTGCTTGTTGCCTATGCCGAGGATGAAGGTCTGCACAATGACGCCGCTCATCTGCACCTGTCGGGCCACGTCGCAGATGTTGCCGTCGCAGTCGTCCATTCCGTCGGTGATTATCAATATGATATTGCGCGAATCGCCATTCGTGGGGAAGTCGTTGAGCGAGTTGCTCAGAGCCGATGCCGCGGTGCAGGCACCGTTGGGGACAAGGGTCTTTATCTTGCTCTGTATCTTGTAGTTGTTGCCTTTCTCGAAAGGAACTTCCAGTCGTGTGCCGTATGAGTTTTTGTTCAGGTGCCCGAAGACGCGCAACGCCACTTCTATATTATTCTGGCTGGCGACGCTATCCAGAAAGTTGAGCAGCACTTTCTGCGTCACCTTTATCTTTGCGTCGCTCTGCCACCTGTCCCACATGCTATGCGAACAGTCGAGTATCAGCAGCACACGTGTCTTGTCACCGCTGGCGGCGGCATTTTTCTCCTGCGAGAGGGCAGGGGAGAGGCACGTCGCCACCAGCAGCGTCAAGCATATTATTCCTTTTATGTTTCGAAAGGACATCGAGGGAATAGAGTGTCTTAATTTTGAATTCTCGATTCTGAATTCCAGCTATTTATCATTACTGAATCAATAGTCGCCAAGCGTGGTCTCCGGCAGTTGCGCCAATGCTTTTGTCAGGTCGTCGTCGTTGAGTACACTGCCGTGATACTTGTTGGTGTTCTGCATGAAATCGACACCATAGCCCATTTGGCTTTGCAGCAGTACGCAAACAGGTTTTCCGTTGCCTGCCAGCGTCTTGGCTTTCTGCATGCCTTCCACCACCTGACGCATGTCGTTGCCGTTCTCGATGACGGTCACCGTCCAGAGGAACGCCTCGAACTTTGCTTTCAGGTCGCCGAGGGTCATGACCTGCTCCACGGTGCCGTCTATCTGCTGATGGTTGTAGTCTATCGTGCTGATGAGGTTGTCCACCTGTTTGGCTCCGGCGAACATGGCGGCCTCCCATATCTGGCCTTCTTGCAGCTCGCCGTCGCCATGCATGGTGAATACCAGATGTTTATCGCCACACATCTTCTTGCCCAGAGCGGCGCCGATACCTACGCTCATTCCTTGTCCCAGCGAGCCGCTGGCCATGCGGATGCCCGGCAGGCCGTGCTCGGTAGAGGGGTGTCCTTGCAGACGGGTGCCGAATTTGCGGAAAGTGGCAAGCTCGCTGACGGGGAAATAGCCACGACGGGCCATGGTGCTATATATCACGGGAGTGATATGTCCTTGCGAGACGAAGAGCATGTCCTCGCCGTCGCCGCTCATCGTGAAGGCGTCAGGGTTGATGTCCATGATATTAAAGTTCATGGCGACAAACCAGTCGGTTGTGCCCATGGAGCCGCCCGGGTGTCCGCTTTTGGCGGCGGTGGTCATTCGTAGTATGTCGCGACGCACCTGAGTCGCGAGAGTCTGTAATTCCTCTATTGTTTTCATTGTGAATATATATATTATTGTATTCAACTTAAATTTCAATCTTGATTTTCGGCCAAACAATCAAAGCCTGAAGACGTATTCTCTTCCGTTCTGGTCTATGCCGAACAGCTCGCCGCCGTGGCGCGTCACCTTGATGGAGTAGCTGTTCTCCATGTCGTCGTGTATCGTCCCATGCCCCGTGCGTCCGTTCATCGTCACATGCCCCCACACCTTGCCGTTGGCGCCATAGGTTGAGATGTATAGCGTCTCGCGTCCTCCTATTGTAGCCTCGCTCTTCTTTGCGGTGCTTTTCTGCGTCGTCTGTTGCGGCGTGGCTTCGACGGTCACTGCCGTCGCGTCGCTTGACCCGTCGGGCGTGACGACGACGTAATTCTCCGGCACGCTGTCGTTCTCGTCGACGCTTTCCACTACCTCTGCAGGCTTGTTGTCCGTTTTTTTGGCGGTACACGCCACAACGAGGAGCGTCTGGAATAGTATAAGTGTCAATAAGATAATCTTGTTATGGTGTTTCATGGGCTTGTTGTTTCGGTCAGCAAAAATACATTTTTTTTCCGACCCTCTTGTAAAATAATTGTCTCACGGCGACGGGGGCTTACTTGCTTATCATCGACAGGTACTTGACTGTCTGCTCTATGAACTCCCTGAAGTCGAGCGCGTGGTCGTCCTTGATTATGAGGTCGTACATCTCCATGAGGCCTTCATCCTCCTCGCTTTCCGTGTTCGAGTAGCCCACGTGCAGGTCGGCGTTGCTGCGGGCTGTGAGGTATTTGCCGAAAAAGTTCGGCTGTGGTGTCGCGTCGATCACCACGTCGTAGTGGTTCTCTATAAAGGGGTGGATTGTCTCCTCCTTCGGCATGCCCAGCTTGTTGAAGTCCTTCCCTTCGTGGCATATAGTGGTGCGCGTGTGCGAGAAGATGTAGTTCGTCTCGTAGTTGTGCGGTTGCAGGCCAATGAGCGTGATGCTCTTGCCGGCCTTCTCTTGCGTGGTGATGAAGCGGTGGATGAGATTCCAGTAGTCGCTGTTCCCGACGCAGAAGATGAGCGCAACCGACTTAATGTCGTTCCAGTTCACTATTTGTTTCGGACGCTCTTGTTTTATGAGGCGTTCCAGCTGGTGTTGCCGGTATTTGTTTAGGATGAAATTGAACATATTTCGTTGGTATTATCAAGATTCGTTTTCGTCATTCAAAATTCGAATTCCAGTTCCTGTTGCCTGTAGAGTGCAAACGATTTGCGGTGCAGGGGTGTGATGCCGTGCTGCTCAATGGCAAGGTAGTGTTGCTGAGTCGGATAGCCCTTGTTCTTGTCCCATCCGTAGAGAGGATAGATTGAATGCTGCTCCGTCATATATTTGTCGCGGTAGTATTTTGCGAGTATGGAGGCCGCCGCTATCGGCTGGTAGGTGGCGTCGCCTTTGACGAAACACTGGTACGGAATCTCCGTCTCATTATAGAAACGGTTGCCGTCGATGAGAAGGAACTCCGGCGTTGTCGACAGTCCGCCGACCGCCTGGCACATGGCGTGGAACGAGGCGCGCAGTATGTTATGGCTGTCTATGTATTCGTTGTCCACAAACGCCACCGCCCATGCCGTCGCCTCGGCCTCAATCTGTTCGTGCAGCGTGGTTCTCTGCCTCACTGTCAGCTGTTTCGAGTCGTTGAGCAACGGGTTGCTATATCCCTGTGGCAGTATCACCGCCGCCGCCACTACGGGACCCGCCAGGCATCCGCGACCAGCCTCGTCGCAGCCGGCTTCTATCAACATCTCATTATGGCAGGGGAGTAGCATATTATTATATGTAACGTCAAAATATTCAAAATTCAAAGTCTACACTGTTGCGCTGATCAGTATTATCCACAGCGCGACCTCGTTTATCCAGTTGCGGCGCCGTTCCGTGTTGAGCCACTGCGACGTCATGAAGGCGAAAGGTATTGCCAGCGCCTGCGTGTCGGGTGGAAAGAGGACACCGTTGAACAGAGCGCCGAAGGCGACTAGCAGCGGCAGGCAGAGCACAGCGTTGTTGATGCGTTGGTGTACCATGTTGTCGCGCGCACCGGCAAGCATGCCCAGCAGCGCAACCAGCGTCACTACAACAAAGATGATGTTGGTCACGGTAGGCAGGGTGGCGATGTGCTCCACTCTGGTAGTGATGGTCGTCAGGTCGTGAAGCATCAGTATACAGCTGTATTCCAGCTTGTCGTCCAGAAAAGCGTAGGTCAGCAGAGCCACGTAGGGCGCCGCAAGGCCGAGAAGCGACACAGCGATGTCGCGCCAGTTGTACATCTTATAGAGTATGAAGACGATAAGCATCGGCAAGACAAATCCGACCATTGGCAAATGGCACATCGCGGCGATGCCCACAAGGAAGGCGGCGTTGAAATTCTTCGACACAGGCAACTGTGTGGCTCCGTGGCTCAGCAGCTGGCGGCAGGCAACCAGAATAGGGAACATGGCCAGCACCATTGGTGTGATTGTCAGCGCATTCCTGTTCCAGCTCATCGCCACTATGTACAGCAACATCGGCAGCAGGCTGTTCGTCCCAGACAGCTTGAAGTCGCTCAGCGTGATGTTGAACCATGCACCCTGCGCCACCACACACACCATACCCACCACCACTGCCACCCTGGGCATACTGTAGAGCATCCCGTAGAGCACGTCATACAGCGGCGAGTAGTAGTAGCTCGGCTGCATGGCTGCGCCCGTCACCATCGCCTCCATCCACAGTACCATCGTCACCGCCACTATTATCAGCAGTTGTACCAGTATGTTGCTATTGAATATCTTAAGCAATTGTTGCAGTTTTTATTATCGTTTTTCGTTTTCGTAACCGAACGTTTTCGTCAAGCGTCGCGACCGAATGGTAGCAACGTGACCTCGGCTAAATGACCAATGGAAATTTGTCCATAGTGGCATGGCGTGCAAACGCAGCTTGAAAGGAAGGTTTTCGTTTTCGTCCTAATTCGTATAATTTGTGTTCGTATAAACCTTCAAAATTCATCTCACAACCACCTTCGCCGTGCGTGTCGAGCGGTTGTCGCCCACCTGCACAAAATACACACCACTGCTCAGACCGCTCAGGTCCATCGTCGTCTCGCTCGTCACCGTGAACTCCCTCATCACCTTGCCGTCAATGCTGTACAGGCGTGCCAGTTGCGGACGGTTGCTCCCGGTGCGCAACGTCACCATCCCGCTCGTCGGGTTCGGAAACACCACCAGCGACGGACTCACCTTCGCGCTCTCCTCTATCCCCAGCTTGTCGTAGGCCGCATTCACCGCGCGCAGCGCGTCTATTTTCCCGTAGCCCCACTGGATGCTCACACTGTCGTTCGCACGAAGCGCACCCGTCTTGTCGTCGTTGCGTGCCGTGCTGAATATTATCTCGCGTATATCGTCCACCGTCAGCGTCGGGTTTGCCTGCAGCATCAGCGCCACAACGCCCGTCACAGCCGGCGACGACATCGATGTCCCGCTCATCCGGCTCCATATATAACGCTTTCCGCCCGATACAGCTTCATATTCAGCCGTATACGTCGCCATATCGTCTGCCGTGATGCGCGACGAGATTGACGAAATCACATTGCTGCCAGGCGCCGAAATCTCCGGTTTGTTGCGTCCGTCAAGCGTCGGACCATGGCTCGAAAAGTAGGTCAGCGCCCCGGTCGTGTACACACTGTCACTGTCATAGTGGTCCGCCACATGCGCCGCCACGCTGATGGTCTTCTCCGCACAGGCCGGCTCGCCGATGCCGTAGAAGTGGTCGCCAGGTGTACATCCTTCTATATTGTTATGAACAAAGTCGTTGCCCGTGTTGCCCGCGTTGTTGCGCACATTGCCCACGTTCCAGATGTTCACCGTGCTGCCGCTGTCGGCTGTGCACACCAGCATGATGTTGTATCCATAGCTGCGGTCCACGTTGAGCACCACATGCGGCCTGCCGTCCAGCGGGTTGCTCCGCTCTATCATCACATCATATCTTATCGTGTCGCTTCCAGCCACCACATACGACTCATAGTACGGCACGTCATTCTCCGTGCTGAAAAGCGGCGACGAGTAGCGCACCGCGCTGTTACCCATGCTCACCATCGCAAAACCCACCTCGAAGTCCACCACTGCCGACGACCCGCGCGGCTCGCCCCAGCATATCAGCCCCTGTCCGATGCCCGTACCCATATACGACGCTATCGAGCGCAGCGTGTCCTCCTCGCCGAACCTGTGTTGCAAATGGTACTTCGCATCGCCGTTGTTGCCCGCGCTCGTCACGAAGACTATCCCCGAGTCGCTGTAAGCGTTGATGGCCTGGCTCAGCAACGACGTCCCGTCCAGCGTGCTGAACGTGTACATGCCCCAGCTGCTGTTTATCACCAGGCGCTTGCCCTCCTGCTCAGCCACCCCCTTCATCCATGCCACCTGATCCAGCCACGACGCCTCATCCAGATACCACGAACCCAGTATGAATTTCGCTGCCGGCGCCTGGCCGATACCCTCGCCGCGCACATTACCGTTGCCGCCACAGATGCCCGCAACATGCGTTCCGTGCGTCCCGTAGCCGTACAACCCGGACGTGTCGCCACCAGCCGCGCGCAGCTCATCGTTCGTCCTGTATTCCGTGCCGTAGTCGAAACCCTCAGGCGCAGGGCCCGACAGCTTGAAGTGGTCCCATGCACGCACTATCCGAGGATTGCTCTTCTTGTTGATGTTAGGATGCGTATAGTCGAAGCCCCAGTCGGTGATGCCTATCAGCACACCCTCGCCGTCAAACGGCATAGGCACTCCCAGTCCTCGCTGCACACTGTCCGTCCGAGTGTCCAGACGCGTACGCTCCACATCGGGCGCCACGCGGTGAGCCACGCTGTAGTACATCACTCCCTCGCAGTTCTCCAGCTCCCACAGCCTTTCCAGCGGAACACGCATCGACACGATGTCGCCCACTCGCGACGTCACCTTCACGCCTTTCCTCTCAAGCTCCGACGCCTCAAAAGCACCGTCAACCTTCGCCAACACGCCTATATAATCCCTGCCGCCTACATGGCGCAGCGGATAGCGTTCCACCAGACGTTCCGGAATAGCGGCAGCGCCTTTGGCACCTCCCATATTGGCGCGCAGCGCGCGTGTTTCGATTGAGCCCTTCTCCTGCCCGTAGGCACACAAGAAGCTGACTGTTAGCAACAAAAATACTATTTTCTTCATTTTTATCCAAAAATTTCAATCTGCAAATATAAGTATATTTGTTCAATTGTCGTTCAATTGATGCTCAATTGCCGACCTATTATTTCTTCAACTGTTGATTCACTTACTAACCCCCAAAAAGACAAACGGCAGCACAAACACATTTCCGGCAAATCACGGCAATTGCCGTTTCCCCCAAAAAACGCAGTACAAAAAAATACATAATTAAAAAAATCCCTATCTTTGCATTTTGCTTCCGACAACAACAAATAAACATAATTATATGAAAAAAACAATTTTAACACTTGCAACTATGGCTCTTCTCGCTACCGGTTGCCACAAAAAGGCCGACCTCGCCTCAGGCATCGACCTCAGCAACCTCGACACCACCGCCTCCCCGGTCGACGACTTCTACCAGTACGCCTGCGGCGGTTGGATGAAAAACCACCCTCTCGACGATGAACACAGCCGCTACGGCTCCTTCGACTTCCTCGCCGAAGAAAACCAGAAACAACTCAAATCCATCATCGACTCCGTCAGCAGCCTCAACAACCAGCAAGGCTCCATCGCCGACAAGATTGCCACCCTCTACAACATCGGTATGGACAGCATCCGCCTGCAAGAACAAGGCGCCGCACCCCTCCAGCCCTTCCTCCACGAAATCAATGCCGTCAACAGCCGCGACGACGTATGGAAGCAACTCCTCAAGATGCACCACCGTGGCAACACCGTCCTCTTCGCCATCTTCGGCGAAGCCGACAAGGACGACGCACGACAGTGCATCGCATGGGCCTATCAGGCAGGCCTTGGCCTCGGCGACCGCGACTACTACCTCACCGACGAGGGCAACAACAAGAACATACGGAAAGGTTACATTGACCTCATGACCAAAGAATTCGCCCTCGCAGGCTACGACACCCTCAGCGGCATACGCGCCGACAAGCTTGCCAACATGGTCATGGGTCTCGAAACACGCCTCGCCGCACAACAGAACACTCGCCTCGAAAACCGCGACCCATTCGCCACCTTCAACCGACACACCGTCGACGAAGCCAACACCCTGGCGCCCAATATCGACTGGAACGGCTACTTCACCGAAATGAACATCGCCAACGGTCTCAAAACCTTCAACATCGCTCAGCCTAAATACTTCGCCGAAGTCAGCCGCGTCCTCGCCGATGCCGACATCGAGGCTCTCAAAGCCTACTTCGCCTGGCACGAAATCAACGGCGCCGCCAGTTACCTCAGCGACGACTTCGTCAACGCCAACTTCGAATTCTACGGCAAACTTCTCAGCGGACGCGAAGTCAACCGCCCACGCTGGAAACGCGTCACCAGCACCGTCGACGGCGCTATGGGCGAAGCTCTCGGACAACTCTACGTCCAGCGCTACTTCCCCGCAGAAGCCAAGGAACGCATGAAAACACTCGTCGACAACCTAATGGTCGCACTCGGACAACGCATCGATATGGCTACCTGGATGGACCAGAAAACCAAAAAGAACGCTCACGACAAGCTCAGCACCATCCTCGTCAAAATAGGATACCCCGACAAATGGCGCGACTATAGCGCTCTCAAAATCGAGAACGACAGCTACTACGCCAACATCGTCCGCAGCAACGAGTTCGACATGGACTACATGTTCTCCAAAATCAACAAACCTGTCGACCGCTACGAGTGGCAAATGACCCCGCAGACTGTCAACGCCTACTACAACCCCACCACCAACGAGATATGCTTCCCGGCAGCCATCCTCCAACCCCCATTCTTCAACATGCAGGCCGACGAAGCCGCTAACTATGGCGCCATCGGCGTCGTCATCGGACACGAACTCACCCATGGCTTCGACGACCAAGGCCGCAACTACGACAAGGACGGCAACCTCGCCGACTGGTGGACCCCACAGGATGCCCAAAACTTCACCCGGAACGCTCAGGTCATCGTCGACGCCTTCAACAAAGTCGTCGTCCTCCCAGACGGTGGCAACGGACAACCCCTCTACGCCAACGGCGAACTCACCCTTGGCGAGAACATCGCCGACAACGGCGGTCTCCACATCAGCTACCTCGCCATGCAGAACGCCAAGAAGAAAAAACAACTCGACGAAGGACTCATGGACGGCTTCACACCCGAACAACGCTTCTTCCTCGCCTACGCCGCCGTATGGGCAAGCAACATTCGCGACCAGGCCAAACTGCAACTCACCCAGATGGACGTGCACGCCCTCGCTCAGAACCGCGTAAACGTCACTCTCCCCCACATAGGCGAATTCATCGAAGCCTTCAATGTCAAACAGGGCGACAAGATGTGGCTCGACCCCGACAAACGCGCTCAACTCTGGTAATACTCAACACCACCACCCAAAAAAGAGAAGGCACACCACCTGGTGTGCCTTCTCTTTTTTCACCACCCTCCGCCTGCCTCTCCCATTCCGCACAACCGCCAGCCACTGCTCCTGTAGAAATTTCATATTCAATATTCAATATTCATTCCAACGTTTTAGGTAAGGTGAACCTCGCAAACAAAGACCGACAAGGCGCGGTATATTGAATGCAACAGTGTGATTTTTTTTCAACAATATGCAATATTTACCCCCCCACACGTTTATTAATGCATATTTACGTAGAACAACAAAGATTATGGCATTACAAAACCACTATACTCTCCAGACATTCAGACTGCACGACACATGCAGTAGCACGTGCTCCACTGGAGTTTTGTCACATCGTTTTTTTTGTTTGGCTGTAACATTTTGCATGCCTCAAACGATATATTAGCATAGAACGAAACCGACCGAAATAAAACTGCATATAACGAAACAAAACTGCATATTAATGAATAAATCCGGAATATTATTAAAAGTACTCTTTTCTAAGATGTCTAATACAAAATATTTTTAAAAAAACAAACTGAATATCAATTATTTGATAATACTAATTGTAGTAAAAGTTGTCTATATCAAAAATAAAGTGTATTTTTGCACACGTAAAGAGCTAAGATATAATTTAAAATTACATAAACAATTAAAACCGATGAGCCCGATGGGATAAACAGGGTGACAAATCGTATGTGGTTTAATGAGATGAAAAACAATAATATCGTTATGGATTATGATGTACATAACGATGCGTACTCTTACGATGAAGATTATACAGAATCATCATCTGAGTTCATGGTCGCTTCATCAGATGTTAATGGGAGCATTGCCCTTAGTTATGCCCAAGAGACAATCATGTCTGCAATCATTAAAAAACTAAAAAGTCGTTTATTTTCAAATTGTTATGTTGACGAGAATTATGGCGATAGTTATAATGATTGCGATGGTTCAATATATAATGAGGATTAAAATAGTTTAAGTATTTCCAATCCTCTAGAATAGTCCCAATAATAGAAGTCTATCGTAGTTCGCAGAAATGTCATTCGAGAAGCGAACTATGATTGTTTTTGTTTTTTGAAAAAGAATTATAACTCTATGATTGTAGTTTTAAAGCCCACATACTCTTGCAATTTAGCATGTAAATATTGTTACTTAAGCAATGATACAAAGGCTCCACACCGTGCGGAGTTAAGTCTAATATTGAAAGCGCTTTTACAACTAAAAGATGTTATAATTCCTAAATCTGGAAGAGTTACTACACTGCTGTGGCACGGAGGTGAGCCATTGATTTGGGGGTACGATAATTATAAAACGGTATTTGATTTTGTAGAAAAGAATTTTGAGGGTTATAATTATCAACACTCAATCCAAACTAATCTATCCTTAATAGATAAGCGTTTCATAGAGCTGTTCAAACGCTATAAGGTAAATATTAGTTTTTCATTGGATGGTACTCAGGAAATTCATGATTCACAACGTGTAGATAAATCTGGAAATCCAACTTTTAAAAAGATATTAAGCAAGTATGAATTGTGTAAGGCTCATGGTATTAATCCAAGGTGTATAGTTGTTGCTACCAAAAAACATATTGGTAAAATGACTGAATTATATAATTTTATGGCCACACAAGGAATTGATTTTAAACTCAATCCAATGTTTTGTGCAGGGGAAGCGGAAAACAATAACAGTGAATATGGCCTTACTCCAATAGAGTATGCAAAGATGAGCATCGAATTGTTTGATATGTGGTATTACGATAAAGAAAAAAAAATTAACAACCAAAAGTTTGTAGATATTGCGAGTGCAATAGTTACTGGTCAAACATCGTTGTGTGTATTTAGTAAAAATTGCCAAAATAGTGTTTTGGCCATATCACCTTTTGGAGATGTTTTTCCATGCGGTCGTTTTTGTGACAATAGCCTTAAAGCGTACTCATATGGAAATATTAATAACACTTCTTTAAGTGATATTTTATCTAATAGAAAAAAATCAATAATATATAAAAGAGAGTACTATATTGACAACAGCGAATGTAAAGACTGCAGATATTATAGCATATGTTATGGCGGATGTTTACATGATGGATTCCTTGTCAATAAAGATTTTAAAACAAGGACGTTCTTATGCGAAGCATATAAGATGATTTTTCACCATATTGAGATTACATTAAGCAAAGACAAGACTCTGTTTGAGGAGTCTGTCGAAAAATATAACATTTTCCAAAACAATAATCATTAGTAGCTGTAAATAAGGAATTAGCCGCATATCGTTTCTGCTAGGTATAGTTTAAGAAACAGTGCAGTGTCCTAAACAGTCATTAAGATGTGTATAATCCATTGCCATGAGATCTTATCTGTATATATCGTATAAATTTAATCGTGATTGCTTTTTTTTATCCTCTGTGTTGCATTACTAACTTGAAATTACGCAACGCAAAAAGATTAAAATTCAATCTTCACTCTTCCTCACTCTCCTCAGGTCCAGCGCGTTCATGCCGTTGCTCGCCAGCCCCTTGACGCACTTCTGCGTGAAATGCAATATCTGGTCGTAGTAGAGCACCACCACAGGCGCGTCGGCCATCACCAGCGAGTCCATCGCCCGGTACAGGCGCACACGCTCCTCCTCGTCCGACACCCGCAACGCCCGCTCATACAGCCTGTCGAATGCCGCCGACGCATAGTGCGTGTAGTTGGGCCCCGCTGGCGAATGGTTGTGACTGTAAAACAACGTCATATAGTTCTCTGCATCTGGATAGTCCGCTATCCACGAGCCACGGAACCACGGCACTTTGCCCTGCGCCATTTGCTCGCGCAACGCCGCCGGCGGCGTCACCTCCAGCTTCACCTTGATGCCTGTCAGTGACAACTGCTGCTGGATGTATTTGCACAGGTCGAGGTAGCTGCTCGTCGTCGACAACACCAGCTCGGGCAAGCCCTCGCCACGAGGGAACCCCGCCTCGGCTAGCAACCGCTGCGACTCCTCGGGACGGTAGTCGTAGCCGTAGGCACTGCTGCTGTCGTAGCCCGGCAGTCCGCACGGCACCATACCCTCGCAGCCTGCCTTGCCGACACCGTTGCGCAAGTACTTCATCATCTTGCGTCGGTCGAAGCCGTAGTTAATGGCCTGCCGCACCTTGCGGCGTGCGTCGTCGCTCATGCCGGCGCAGAACAGTTCCATGTTGAAACCCAGATACTCTGTGTTCAGAAACGGCGTGCTCACCATCTCTATACGGTCGGCGTACTTGCCGCGCAACTGCCCCGTGCGTGTCAGCAACTCGTCCTTGTAGGAGGCATCGAGCGAATTCATGAAGTCGAGGTTGCCCTTCACAAACTCCAGGAAAGCGGTCTGCTTGTCGACGATGAAGGTGACGGCGACAGCGTCGAGGTAGGGCAGGGAAGCACCCTTCTCGTCGCGTTCAAAATAGTGGGTGTTGCGCCTGAGAACCAGCTTGACGCCCTCTTTCCAGTACTGGAAGCGGAAAGGCCCTGTGCCGCAAGGGTGGCTGCGGAAGTCGGCACCCCAGTGCTCCACAACCTCGTGCGGCACCACGCTGCAATAGGGCATCGCGAACAACGACAGCATGGGCGCGAAGGGCTGACGCAGACGGACGACGAAGGTGCTGTCGTCCGGTGCCACAAAACCGTCGTCGGCCACGTTGGCAAATATCCACAGCCCAGGCGACGACACGGCAGGATCCATGATGCGGCGGAAGGAGTAGAGGAAGTCAGCGGCGACGACGCGGCGTGTGGAATCCTCTGTGCCGAAAAACTCGCTACGGTGGAACAGCACATCGTCGCGCAACGTGAAGGTGTAGGTCAGCCCGTCGTCGCTCACCGTCCAGCGTTTGGCGATGCACGGCTCTACATTCAGGTTGCTGTCGAGGCGCACCAATCCGTTGTACAGCTGGCTCGTCGCCCATATCAGCGCCTGGTCTTTGGCGTAGGCGGGGTCGAGAGTGGCTATGCCTGCCGACTCGTTGTAGCGAAAAATGCTTTTGCCTTCGCCCACCCACTGCCTGTCGCACGACACCATAAGCAACGCCACCAATAGCAGCACAATCCCTCTAAAAACATCTTTGAATCTTCCCCCAAAGGGTGAGACTTCAGCGAATACGTTCCTTTTGATATTCAACATTCAACATTCAAAATTATGATTCCCGATTAATTCCTGATTAATACCTGTAAAAAAACATTGCCGAAAAATAATGGTCAATTCGTGGAAATTGCCGTTCAACTTTCAAAATTCAAAATACGCATCCTTCCCCCTCCGGCATATATCAGGCGGTTAAGCAGCGTACTGTGCAGTTCTGCGGCTGACTGCCGGACGAAGTCGACGCCCTTGAAGATGCGGTCGTCGAGTCCGAAGAGGGAGAAATCGGCGACGTTGCCGACGCGGATGGCGTTGTCGGGGAGACGGAGGGCTTTGCGCCCGTTGTGCGTCGCGACCTGCAACACCTCCTCGGCAGGAAGGACGGATGGGTCGTGGCGTGTGCCTTTCTGCAGGAGCGACATCACTTTCATCGCCTCTATCATGTCCAGATTGTCGCTGGAGGCACAGCCGTCGGTGCCGAGGGTGACATTGACGCCCGCGTCGCGCAGCTCCACATAGTGGAACTCATAGCCCGACCCGAGTTTCAGATTGGAATTGGGGCAGTGCACCACTGTTGCGCCATGTGCGCCGAGCAGCTTGATTTCGTCAGCGTCAAGCCAGAGCGCATGTGCACCGACAAAGCGGTTGCCGACCTTGTCGAGCACTCCGAGCTGTTCCAGATAAACCAAAGGTGGCACTCCATGCTCCCTGATGCAGTCCTCGCGCTCCTTGCGCGTCTCTGACAGGTGGATGTGGTACAGGGTGTCGTGCTCGGCGGCGAAGTCGGCCAGATATTGCAGGTTCTTTCCCGACACGGTGTAGATGGCATGTGGCGAGATGGAGGTGGTGAGGGCGCCAGGGATTTTTGAATTTTGATTGCCATTTGCAGTGCTGCTCTTTGTCATGCACTGCTCGATGCTCTTCATGTAGCGTTTCACAACATCGCCTTGCTCGAAGTCGCGGTCGGTGACGGACATCGCCACATTGCCCTTTATGCCTCTCTCCGCCGCGGCGCGCACAGTGTTTTCTATCATGAAATACATGTCGTTGAAGGCCGTCGTGCCGGTTTCCCTCATCTCGTCGCAGGCATCTTTGGCGCCGCGGTAGATGTCGTCGGCTGTCAGTTCCGCCTCGCGTGGGAAGATGGTCTCCGTAAGCCAGCGGAAGAGCGGTAGGCCACTACCGGCACTGCGCAGCAACGTCATTGCCGAATGGGTGTGCAGATTGGCAAAACCTGGCAGCGCCATACGTTTTCCTCGCAAATCGTTGCTCGCCGGCGCCACCGATGGCGTGATGGCGCTGATGACGTTGTCCTCGACGGTGATGTCGCTCATGACACCGTCGACATATACATTCTTATACTCCATTGTCGTTTGTTGTTTTCGTAACCGAAGGTTTCGTCTTTCGTTTTCGTTCTAATCCGTATTATCCGCGAAATCCGTTTTCGTTCAAAAAAAAAGGCAGAACGTATCTGCCTTTTTTTCTTTTTCCGCAATCTACGCCTATTGTTTATTGCTTGATGCGCATTTTGTAGAATGAGCGGTAGACGAAGTAGAAGGCTATGATGATGAAGACGATGCCAATCCACGGAGCGACGCTCTGGAACTTCGGCGCGATGGCTATCTCCATGGCGAGGACACCGAAGAGGGTAGTGAACTTGATGATGGGGTTCAGCGCCACCGAGCTGGTGTCCTTGAAGGGGTCGCCGACCGTGTCGCCCACCACGCTGGCGTCGTGCAACGGGGTACCTTTCTTACCGAGGTCGACCTCGACAACTTTCTTGGAGTTGTCCCATGCGCCACCGGCATTGGCCATATAGACGGCTTGGAAGAGGCCGAAGACGGCAATGGAGATGAGGTAGCTGACGAAGAGGCAGACGGCGTTGTTGCCACCGATGCTGGCAGGCGAGCTGATGCAGGCGAAGCCAAGCGCGAAGCAGAAGATGGCGATGAAGATGTTGATCATGCCCTTTTGCGCGTAGTTGGTGCATATCTTCACAACCTCCTGACTCTTCTCGGTGTCGGCTTTCTTTGGCGCGTTGGTGTCCAGCTTGATGTTTTCCTTGATGAACTCGACGGCGCGGTTGGCACCCGTGGTCACGGCCTGCATGGAGGCACCTGTGAACCAGTAGATGATGCAGCCACCGAGGATAAAGCCGAGGATGGAGTAGGGGTTGAGCAGATTGAGAATAGTCGACGGCTCGATGCCCAACGCTTTCTGTATCATCAGGATGAGCGAGAAAATCATTGTCGTGGCGCCCACCACAGCGGTGCCGATGAGCACGGGTTTGGCAGTGGCCTTGAAGGTGTTGCCGGCGCCGTCGTTGGCTTCGAGGTAATATTTGGCTTTCTCGAAGTCAGGTTTGAATCTAAACTCGCTTTCCACCTCACGTGTGGTCTTCTCTATGTCGTCCTCAATGAGCGAGAGTTCGTAGACGGACTGTGCGTTGTCGGTCACGGGGCCGTAGCTGTCGACAGCGATGGTGACGGGGCCCATGCCCAGCATGCCGAAGGCAACGAGGCCGAAGGCGAAGATGGTGAAGAAGGGGCCGAAGACAGGCTCGATGCCAAAGCCGGTGGCGGCCATATAGGCAATGAGCATCAGGACAAAGAAGACGATGCCGGTCCAGAAGGCTCCGAAATTGCCGGCGACAATGCCAGAGAGGATGTTGAGCGACGCACCGCCCTGGTCGGAGGCTTTGACAACCTCGTTGACATGCGACGAGGTGGGCGAGGTGAAGAGCTTGGTGAACTCAGGAATCAGTGCGGCGCCGAGGGTTCCGCAACTGATGATGATGGAGAGGGCGAGCCAGAGGTTGTCGACAATAGCCACATCCTTGAGGATGAAGTAGCTGGCAAGAAATGTTCCGCAGATGGAGAGTATGGAGGTTATCCACACCAGTGATGTCAGCGGCTTCTCGAAATTGATGTCGTCGGCTTTGCCGTATTTGGCTTTGGCGATGGCGCCATTGATGTAGTAGGCGAGGACGGAGGCGATGATGCCCAGAATACGCATGACGAAAATCCAGACAAGCAGTTTGATCTGCAATGCAGGGTCGGGTACTGCAAGAAGTATGAAGCTGACGAGTGCGACGCCGGTGACGCCGTAGGTCTCGAAACCGTCAGCGGTGGGTCCGATGCTGTCGCCGGCATTGTCGCCGGTGCAGTCGGCAATGACGCCGGGGTTGCGCGGGTCATCCTCGCCGATTTTGAAGACCACCTTCATCAGGTCGCTTCCAATGTCGGCAATCTTTGTGAAGATACCGCCGGCAATACGCAGCGCCGATGCTCCCAAACTCTCACCGATGGCGAAGCCCATGAAGCAGCTGCCAGCCAGATTCTCAGGCATGCAGAGCAGGATGACAAGCATCAGCACCAACTCGACACATATCAGCACAATACCGATACTCATGCCCGCACGGAGCGGAATGTTGAGAAGGTCGAGCGGACGACGGCGCAACGAGGCAAATGCCATGCGGGCGTTTGCCAACGTGTTCATTCTGACACCGAACCATGCGACGCCGTAGCTGCCCAGTATGCCGATGACAGTCCACGCCAGCACAAGCAGCACACCGCCGACACTCATGTCGCTGAGCACACCGAAATAGAGCGCAATAGCGGCTCCGATGAAGAGAAAGAGGATGACAAGGAATTTGCCCTGCTGTTTCAGATATGTGGAGCATGTCTTGAAGATAACATTGCCTATTTCGAGCATGGACTTGTGTGCTTTCAGGTTTTTGACTTTTCGGAACTGCCAGAAACCGAACAGGAGCCCCAAGGCTACGATGACAAAACCCCAATAGAGAATCTTAGTGTCGGCGCTTCCCTTAAATCCCTCGGGCATCATGAGGTCTGCCTCACTGGCAAACGACAGTGCCGGCATCATAAGCGCCGCTAGTACAGAAAGAATTTTTTTCATAAATCTATTATTAGTTGATTACATAATTGTTTTTGAACTCATTATAAAAGCAAGGCTCCGTTTTATCGGAGCCTTCTTTTCCTGTTTTATTATTGTGCGAGGACCAGAATGTCGTTTTGTTGTCCCTTCACGACACCCGCTTTTATCTCGAAGGTCAGTTCTTCTGCGCCCTCCCTTTGCAGGCGTATTCTGCCCGCCGTCAGACTGGAGATGATGGGAGCGTGATTCTCCAATATCTCGAACAGTCCACCTGTGCCGGGCATCTGGAGCATGGTGGCGGTGCCTTCGTAAAGGACAGCGTCAGGTTTTATTATTTTGACGTTCATAGCTATTGTCGGTTATTTGCTGATTTAGCCTGTTTTACTTTGTCTCGGCAAGAATCTTTTCGCCCTTCTGGATGGCCTCCTCGATGGTACCGACAAGCAGGAAGGCCTGCTCGGGCAGATAGTCGACATCGCCGTTAAGGATCATATTGAATCCCTTGATGGTGTCGTCGATGTTTACAAATTTGCCTTCAAGGCCGGTGAATGCCTCGGCGACGAAGAAAGGCTGTGAGAGGAAACGCTGCACACGACGGGCGCGGCTGACGACGAGCTTGTCGGCCTCGCCAAGTTCCTCCATACCGAGGATGGCGATGATGTCCTGCAATTCGGTGTAGCGTTGCAGTATCTGCTTGACACGCTGCGCGGTATTGTAGTGCTCTTCACCCACCACATCGGGCGAGAGGATACGCGACGAGGAGTCGAGCGGGTCAACAGCGGGGTAGATACCGAGCTCGGAGATTTTGCGGCTGAGCACCGTCTGGGCGTCGAGGTGTGCGAAAGTTGTTGCTGGTGCAGGGTCGGTGAGGTCGTCGGCAGGCACATAGACGGCCTGAACGGAAGTGATGGAGCCTCGTTTGGTGGAGGTGATGCGTTCCTGCATCATACCCATCTCGGTGGCCAGCGTAGGCTGGTAGCCAACAGCCGACGGCATACGGCCGAGGAGTGCCGACACCTCGGAGCCGGCCTGCGTGAAGCGGAAGATGTTGTCGATGAAGAGCAGAATGTCGCGTCCGCCAGTCTTCTCGTCACCGTCGCGGTAATATTCTGCAAGCGTCAGTCCCGACAGAGCGACACGGGCACGGGCTCCGGGGGTCTCGTTCATCTGGCCGAACACCATGGTGCATTTCGAGTCGCGGACAGCCTCTTTGTCCACCTTCGAGAGGTCCCAGCTGCCCTCCTCCATGCTCTTTTGGAAGGCTTCACCGTATTTGATGACGCCTGCCTCAATCATTTCGCGCAGAAGGTCGTTGCCTTCACGGGTGCGCTCACCGACGCCGGTGAACACGGACATACCGCTGTATTTCTTCGCAATATTGTTGATAAGTTCCTGAATAAGCACTGTCTTGCCGACACCGGCACCGCCGAAGAGGCCAATTTTACCGCCCTTGAGGAAAGGCTGGATGAGGTCGATGACCTTGATACCGGTATAAAGAATTTCCTGTGTGGTCGACAGGTTCTCGAACTTGGGTGGCTCGCGGTGGATTCCGTATTTCTTTTCACATTCGGGCTCCGGCATACCGTCGATGGTATGGCCGATTACGTTGAAGAGACGACCGTTGATATTCTCGCCCACGGGCATTGAGATAGGGCCACCGAGCGAGAGGACTTCCATGCCACGTTGCAGACCGTCGGTGCTGTCCATGGCGATAGTGCGCATGGTGTTCTCGCCGATGTCCTGCTGGCATTCGAGGATGATCTCGGTGCCGTCGGGGCGTTTAACGCTCAGTGCATCGTAAATGTCGGGTAAAGTAACATTTTCGTCAAAAGTGACATCAATGACTGCTCCAATAATTTGGGATATTCTACCTTTGCAATTGGATTCCATATTGTGATATATTTATTTCTTTTTTAGTGTGTTGTAATGTGTTTATGTTTTCTCAGCTTTTGTGTGGTAAACACAAAAAATGTTTTATTGTGTTATATCCAAAAGGTTTGCAAATTTACTACAATTTTTTTTTCTGAAAATTGGTTTGCAAAAAAAAATATTCAGTAAAGAAATATATTACTGATTTAAAGAGCCTTGTATATTTTACCGGGAAGGCATCTGCATAGATTCTTGAGTTCAAGACTTAGCAGCGCGGTGACGATTTTTGGCAATGAGAGATTGGAAAGTTCGCGAATTTCGTCGGTGCCTATCTGCGGATGAGCAACGAGGATGTCGTAAACCGTCTTCTCGTCGCCTGCCAGCTGAACGAACATCGATGTCTGCTCACCGATGTTCATAGCTTTGCGTTCCCAGCCCATATTGTTGAACAAGTCGTCGGAGTTGCGTATCAACATGGCCTTGCACGAGGCTATGATAGCGTTGCAACCTTCTGAATATTTGTCCTCTATGCGTCCAGGAAAGGCGAAGAGCTCGCGATGATAGCCCGATGCGAGATTGGCAGTGATCAGCGCGCCTCCCTTCGAAGAGGCCTCTACCACTACGGTGGCGTCGCTCAGTGCAGCGATGATGCGGTTGCGGGTGGGGAAGAAGCTTGGCGTTATCTTCACGTCGCTGCGTATCTCGGTGACCAGCGCTCCGTTGCTGGCTATTACTCGTTTTGCCAGATTCCTGTTCTGTGGTGGGTAGATCTGCGAGAGACCGTGAGCCAGCACGCCAACAGTGGGAAGGCCGTTGGCCAATGCCGCTTCGTGCGACGCCGTGTCGATGCCCAGCGCGAGACCACTGATTACGGCGACATCCTCTTGCTTGAATCCCGACACCAGCTGTCGGGTCAGTTCTATGCCGGTCGGTGTGGCACTTCGTGTGCCGACGATGCTTACAACCCGTTTAGTATTGAAGTCGTAATTGCCGAGAGAATAGAGTATTATGGGCGTATCCTCGCACCCGGGACGGTTGAGCCGTTGAGGATAGTCTGCGTCAGTATAGAAAAGCACCTTCACTTTGTTCTTCTCTATGAATTTCAGCTCTTTCTCGGCGGCGGCAAACATTGAGCGGTTGAGGATATTTTCTATCGTGTTCCTATGTTTGCCGAAAAGAGTCTGCAACTCGCTTTTCGGCATCTCGAACAGTTGTTTGGGGGTCTCGATGATGTCGAGCAACTGCCGTTGGCTTTGACACCCTAATCTGGGTATCATCGTGAAAGCTATATTATATATTGTATTATTGTCCAACATTATTGTTGTCTATGGTCATGCCTGTAGATTATTGATATGCACAAGGCTTAATATACTGTTTTACAAATTAAAAGTGCAAAAACAAGACATGTTATATGAAATGCAAAGTTATCAACTTTTTGATTATTTGATGCATTTTTTTTCGATCTGCTAATACTTTAACGGGGCTATATGCGTTGTATAAAC
>Ga0310694_10002019_pt1 | contig 21608 bp, 21 predicted proteins | sample 174DNAGHGhighgp2_FD_203884 | JGI IMG/M metagenome (GOLD analysis project Ga0310694, IMG submission 203884) | Sheep rumen microbial communities from Palmerston North, Manawatu-Wanganui, New Zealand - 1742 DNA GHGhigh gp2 (v2) (version 2) | ecosystem: Host-associated > Mammals > Digestive system... | reverse complement strand
CGGCCACAGCCTCACCTGAGTTCCTGAAAGCGCATGCGGTGATCTCGCGTTCATGGCTCCTGGCCCAGATGGAGAAGCGCCAGAAGCATCAGGAGGGTGGCGATAACTTCTTCTCGTTCATCAAGAAGGATGATGAGCTGATTCGCTGGTACGATCGCGAGGATCATACCATCTTCGATGTGTGTGCCGATGATCATTGTCAGCGTTATCAGGGCATCACCAAGGCCAACAATCCTCATGTGGCAGAAGCCATCAGCGATACACGTGGACAGGTATTGGCCTATGGCGGCGAGATCTGCGATGCGCGCTTCTCGAAGTGCTGTGGTGGTGAAACGGAGGAATTCCAGTATTGTTGGGAGAATACGCCCAAGCCTTACCTGGTAAGTTTCCACGACCCCTGGTGCAACACCAGCGACAAGAAGATTCTGTCGCAGGTACTGAACGATTTCGATCAGGAGACACCTGATTTCTATCGTTGGACAGTGGAATACTCGCAGGCTGAGCTTTCTGAGCTCGTGAATCGTAAGACAGGTATTGACTTTGGTACCATCACCGATCTGGTTCCTCTGGAGCGAGGCAAGAGTGGTCGCATCTGGCGTCTGAAGATAGTTGGTACCAAGAAGACTTTCACCATCGGTAAGGAACTCGAAATACGACGTGCGCTCTCAGAGAGCCATCTGCTGAGTTCTGCCTTCGAGGTAGAGAAGCAGGGCGATCGCTTCGTGCTTCACGGCAAAGGCTGGGGCCACGGAGTGGGTCTGTGTCAGATAGGTGCAGCCGTGATGGGCGAGCAGGGCAAGACCTACGATGAGATTCTGCTGTTCTACTATCGTGGTGCCCAAATCCAGCGCCTCTACGATTAATGATTCTGAAATTTAATGTTTAATATTTAATCTTTAATGAATAAACGTTCCCCTTGGGCCTGGGTGCCCACCTTGTACTTCGCTGAAGGAGTACCTTACGTAGCAGTGATGACCATCTCCGTCATTATCTACAAGCGTCTCGGATTGTCGAACACCGACATCACGCTCTACACCTCGTGGCTCTATCTGCCCTGGGTCATCAAACCCTTGTGGAGTCCGTTTGTGGATATGCTGCGCACAAAGCGCTGGTGGATTCTCACCATGCAGATCCTCATAGCTGCTGCCCTCGCAGGTATCGCCTTCACCATTCCGGGTCCCTTCTGGCTACAAGGCTCGTTGGCATTCTTCTGGCTGATGGCTTTCTCGAGTGCCACCCACGATATTGCTGCCGATGGTTTCTATATGCTGGGCCTCAATCAGCACGAGCAGGCTTACTTTGTAGGCATCCGCTCCACGTTCTATCGTATTGCCACCATCTTCTCCTCGGGCTTGCTCGTAGGTCTGGCTGGTGCACTTCAGGTGCTCACACGCAGCATCAGTTTCTCATGGAGTCTGGTGTTCTATCTCATTGCCGGCTTGTTTATCGCCCTGTGGCTCTATCATAGTTGGGCGCTGCCTCGTCCTGCTGAGGATAATGAGCGTGTGCAGAAATCGGCTCGCGACATTCTCAACGAGTTCTGGCAGACGCTGGTTACCTTCTTCCATAAGCCTCAGGTGTGGGTGGGCATTTGCTTCATGCTGTTCTATCGTATGCCTGAAGGACTGTTGGCCAAGGTTTCGGCCCTCTTCCTTGTGGATAGTGCAAAGAATGGTGGATTAGGACTCTCAGATGGTGAATTTGGATTGGTTCAGGGCACTGTAGGTGTGATCGGCTTGACGCTGGGTGGTATCCTTGGTGGTATCTGTGCTTCGCGCCACGGACTGAAACGCTGGCTCTGGCCTATGGTAATGGCTATCACCATCCCCGATCTGGTTTACGTTTATCTCTCGTATGCGCTGCCTGCGGATTTGTTCATCATCAACATCTGCATCTTCCTGGAGCAATTCGGCTATGGATTCGGTTTCTCGGCCTATATGCTATACCTTATATATTATAGTCAGGGTGAGCACAAGACGGCCCACTATGCACTCTGCACCGCTTTCATGGCGCTGTCGATGATGATTCCAGGATTGTTTGCTGGTGCCCTGCAGGAGAGCGTGGGTTATCAGGCGTTCTTCCTGATCGTAGTAGGCTGCTGCGCCATGACCTATATAGTCTCAGCTTTACTCAAGATAGATCCAGAGTTTGGCAAAAAGAAAGAGTGATTTTATAGGCACGGAAAATTATATTCCGGCGCCATCGGTGAAGCCGGCATCGATGGCTTTGGATTGCAAGATCTTTGAGTATGGAGGCACGCTATGCGTGAGCCAGATGTTACCACCAATGGTAGAGTCGTGTCCGATGGTGATGCGGCCTAAGATCGAGGCATTAGAATAAACCGTTACATTATCCTCGATAATCGGATGACGAGGCACATTCAGCATATTGCCATTCTCATCGTACTTAAAGCTCTTGGCGCCCAGCGTTACACCCTGATACAGACTCACGTGGTTGCCTATGATGGTAGTCTCGCCAATTACCACACCCGTACCATGATCGATCGAGAAATATTCGCCGATCTGTGCTCCTGGGTGGATATCGATTCCAGTCTTAGAGTGAGCCAACTCCGTGATGATTCGTGGGATCACAGGCACCTTCAACTGGTGAAGCTTGTGGGCCACGCGATAGTGGGTCATCGCATTCATCACAGGATAACAGAAGATGACCTCGCCATAGTTGGATACTGCAGGATCATTATCGAACATCGCCTGTACATCGGTATACAGCAGTCGCTTAATCTCAGGCAGTTCGTCGATGAATGCCATCGCCTTTGCCTCGGCCTCATTATACACCTGTTCCTTGGTGCGCAACTCCTCGCAGTTCTCACAAAATTGCAGTCCGTGGGCTATCTGCTTGGTGAGCAGCGTTACCAACTCCTCCATATGCACACCGATGTAGTACGAGCGGATAGCCTCATCAGGCTGTCGCTTGTTGAAGTAGTCGGGAAATATGATGCTCTTCACCAATTTCACGATCTGCTTCACTTGCTCTACCGATGGCAACGGAGCTACTGTGGCGGGCATCATACTCGCCTCTTTCTCCGCAATCTTCGACAACTGCGCCACATTCCTGCGCAGGGCGTCATTCATCTGTTTCTTATCCATATCGGGGGCAAAAGTAATAATAATCGTTCGAAAACCAAAATAAAAAAGCAATTTTCTTACTTTTAGCCCCTTTAAACCCCTATTAAGGTTAAAAAAAGAAAAAGCGCCCGATTGTTCAGCAAAAATGAGTACCTTTGGGCGCAAAGAATATCTTTTATATGGAGAAACTAAAGTTTATAAGGGATACGTTTTTGCTGGCGATACTGGCTGGCGTGTGTATTTCAATCGGTTGTGTAGTAAACCTGCGTGTAGGTGGTGTGGCTGGTGCCGTATTGTTTGCATTCGGACTGACCACCGTTGTGTATTACGGACTGAAACTCTATACGGGTACAGCGGGATTTATCAGGCGACAGGGCGACTGGACCATGCTGGTAACGGTGTTGCTGGGTAACATTGTGGGCTGTCTGCTCTCTGCATGGATGATAGCTTATGCGCAACCCGACTGCATAGAGCCTGCTGCAAAGATTATGGCTGGGCGTGTGGCCAAAGGTCCGTGGGCCTGCTTCTTGCTGGCCATAGGTTGCGGATTCATCATGACCACCGCAGTGGAATTTGCCAGGAAAGGCAAGATGCTGCCACTGGTGCTGGGTGTGCCTGTGTTCATTCTCTGCGGTTTTGCACACTCGATAGCAGATGCCTTCTACTTTTTGGTATCGCCTGCGGAGCAGGTACTTAATGGAAGTGTGCTGGCAGTTTACCTGAGTGAGGTACTAGGCAACTTCGTGGGGTGCAACCTTTACAGATGGACCACTATTTGCATTCCAAAGGAATAACAATTACGCTGATTGGTTAGAACTCAAACTCAATATCATCTCCCCACGTGTTATTGATAACAACAGTGAATTCCATACTCTGGTCTCCACTCTTGTTATCGAAGAGCACGCCTCTGCAGATGGTTATTCGGTTTCGTTGTACAGGCAACCCCAGAATCATTTTCTCGCTCAAGGTTTTGATGTTTCCTGACTCACTCACGTAATAGGTCTTTACCTCCAGATCAAGCGATTCCTTTTCCTCACTTGGAATCATGTAGAAGCCAAACATCTTATCATCGGCATTCACATCCAGAGGCACCGTCTGACTCGTATTTGTGCTTCCATAACCAGTCAGTCCGTCAAACGTTCCCTTACTGCCTTTATACTTAAAGATAATCTGGTTCATCTCCTCAGGCGCCTCATCAGTTGGGATGATATTGATTCGCGACACAATCCTGTCAAGCGCCAGGCATTCCTCAATATCCTCATCTTCCACCACAAACTCTTTCATACTCCAGAATGTATCACCCAGATCCTTACCCGAGATCGTTACCTTTTCGTTTTTATTGAATGTGGGGTTGCTCGATGCGTTATGACCTACTACCAACACGTAATAATGTCCCTTCTCAAGTGAAAAGTAGGCTTTTCCAAAATGATCATCATCCATCTTCTGGTTGACATACACCACGCGCTCACCCGCATCATTATATATATGAAAACACAATTTAGTAATGGAGATATCGGCTTCGGCTCTGGTCCGCATGGGGAAAGGCGTCTGCTCATAGCTGTCCACCCGGATCACCACGTTAGCCTCACCCTCGTCGGTGATTTCCATTTTCTCACACGACACCACCCCTGAGAGCAGCATCAATCCACTCACACATGCCAACAAATGGCTGAAGAATTTGTTTTTCATAAACATTATCCTTGTTTATAGTATTTCGGCTTGCAAAGTTACAACAACTATATCTTTTCGCAATAAAAAGGGGATTTTTAACCATTGTAAAAATGTTAACGAATATTAAAGTGCGGTTTTTCGTCGATAATTCTTGGAGGTTATTGTTTTTTTGTCGATATTTGCAACCGAATAAATCAATCATTGGCTAATCAAATACTTTCGTGCAGAGATTGCACAGTAAAGACTTAAAAAACTAGATTAAGGCTATATATAGAGAAGAGGTCGCAGGGATGCGCCCTCTTTTCATTTTTATACAATAGTATAAAAAAGGTTATTTCCTCGACTTATATTTTGATATGTCCCTACTTTTTCGTACCTTCGCAGCCAATTAAATACAAACTAAACAATAACGCATATGAATAAAACAGTACTCATAACAGGAGCAACAAGTGGCATCGGTCTGGCTTGTGCCAGAAAATTTGCCGAGAATGGTGACAAGCTCATTCTGACAGGACGTGACGCAGATAAGCTGAAGGAAATCAGTGATGAACTCACTGCCAAGGGCACTCAGGTGAGAACTCTTAAATTTGATGTTCGCAATCGAGTGGTGGCAGAAGAAATGTTGCAGGAGTTGCCAGCCGAGTGGAAAAACATCGACGTGCTGGTGAACAATGCCGGACTGGCATTAGGTCTTGAACCCGAATACGAGGGCGACCTCGACGATTGGGAGACGATGATCGACACCAACATCATGGGTCTGCTTACTATGACTCGACTCGTGGTGCCTGGTATGGTGAAACGCAACAGCGGACACATTATTAATATAGGTTCTGTAGCTGGCGATGCTGCCTATAAGGGTGGTAACGTGTATTGTGCCACTAAAGCAGCAGTGAAGGCTCTGAGCGATGGACTGCGTATTGATGTGGCTGATACAGCTATCCGCGTGACGAATCTGAAGCCCGGACTCGTGGAAACGAACTTCAGCAACATACGATTCCATGGCGACACTGATCGCGCTGCTACTGTGTATCAGGGTATCACCCCTCTCACAGGCGATGATATTGCCGATGTAGCAGTATATGCTTCGAACGCCCCTGCCCACGTACAGATAGCCGAAGTGCTGATTCTGGCTACCCATCAGGCCAGCGGTAGTGTGATTGTGAGAAAGTAATTTTGATTTTAGAATTAAGAGATAAAAGGATTAATCAACAATGAAGAAACCAATCATTCTTTTTTTGCTTGTTCTCGCTGCAATAACAGGACAAGCACAGACTGGTACATGGTCGGGTAATCTGGTTGTTCAGGGTTTGAAGCTGCCTTTGGTATTCCACATTGAGGCAGATAGCAGCTCGCTCGATTCACCCTCGCAAGGTGTGAGAGGCGTACCCGTGAAGGTTGCACGTCCTACTCAGGATAGCATCGTCATCAGCATCGCTTCGATCAATGCCGAGTATAAAGGTGTGAACAAAGCTGACAGTTTGGTAGAAGGCACCTTTACCCAACACGGCATGAGTTTCCCCCTGAAACTGACACCTGGTGAGAAGAAGGCCAAGAGACCACAGACACCTAAGGCGCCCTTCCCATATGCCACTGAAGAGGTATCATTCACGAATGGCAGCGCCATACTAAAAGGCACACTCACTCTGCCTCAGGGTTGCACACAAAAGACACCTGTACTCATCATGGTAACAGGTAGCGGACTGCAGAATCGTGATGAGGAAATTTTTGAACATAAACCTTTCGCCGTCATTGCCGATGCACTAGCTCGCGAAGGTATAGCCACACTGCGTTACGATGATCGTGGCTTTGGTGAGTCGAAGGGTAACACGATTACCTGTACCACCGATTCACTCAAAGATGACGCTCTGGCTGGCATCAACCTGCTGCGTGAGCGATTTGATCGTGTGGGTGTGATAGGTCATAGCGAAGGAGGAACCATTGCCCTAATGCTGGCTGCAGAGGGAAAGACAGACTTTATCGTGAGTCTGGCTGGTATGGTGATCTCGGGCAAGGAAACACTAGTATGGCAGAACAGACAGGAATTCAAGCGTTTAGGCTTCGACGAGGCTGCTGTAAACGACTACTGCCAACTGTTTTCCGATGCCATCGATGCAAGGGTTGAAGGCAAGAACGTTCCCTCGGTTGACGGACACGACCTGCCCGACGTCATGAAGCAGAACTATCAGCAGGCAGTGATGCAAATGATGTACCCATACCTGCGCGCCTTCTGCACCCTCGATATGAGGAAACTGCTCGACAAGATCACCTGTCCGGTGTTGGCCCTCAACGGCACGAAGGATACTCAGGTGGAGTATGAGGCTAATCTCGGAGCCTTGCGCCAAGGATTGCCCAAAGCCCAAACGGTGGTTATGGAAGGACTGAACCATATGTTCCAGCATTGCACTACAGGTGCAGGCGAAGAATACAATGAGATAGAGGAAACATTCGCTCCCGAGGCTTTGCAGAAAATCATCAGCTGGATCAAGCAAATCTAAAAACAAATCATCCCTCGCCAATTGACGAGGGATAATTTATTTCTGTGGAGCTGGAGGGAGTCGAACCCTCGTCCAAACAGGGAAACCATACGCTTTCTACACGCTTATTCCAGCCTTCGGTTTTCGAGCAGTAGCAAGACCTGGACCACCAACCACTGCCTTATCTCCTAAAATTTCATCACAGCATCGGAGCCTACTATGACTATTTCCGATTTAACCTGCGCCGCTTGATCTTTGGATTCGGAACAACATCCTCGGAGCGACGTCTCGTTCCATCACCTAGTGACGGAATAAAGCCAGTAATCTACTGTACTTCGATTAGGCAGCGAGAGCGTAACGTGTTTCGCCAATTAATTTTTCCCTGACTCAGATTAAGGAGGGAACCAAGAAGCCTCCGCGTGCTTACGTACCATCTCAACCCGCTGTCAAATCCAGTCAACCCCAAGTTTCGAAAGTAGTAGCGAGAATCGTTCGCTTACGATTTCGGGCTGCAAATATAGGAAGAAAATACATAACTTCCAAATTTTAGGCCACAAAAATTCACAGATTTCACGCATTTTTTTGCATTTTTGAGGTTTTCCTTTGGTATTTTGCTCGGTTTACACTAACTTTGTCCCCGCTTTTTATAATAAACGCGCACGCGACGCGTTATATATTTGATGAAAATGAACTATAAACATATCGTATTGGGGGCCATCGGGGCGATGCTGTTAGCATCGTGTGCTACGCCCAAGAACTACAATTATCTGCAGGATCTGCAGAACGGACAGACGATTACTACTCCTACCGACGGGGTGATTCGTCTGCAGCCTAACGACCAGATAACCGTGCTGGTAAGGAGTAAGGATCCTGAGATGGGCAACCTGTTTAACAAGGGTATCATCACGAATCTGAAGGCTGGTCTGGCCGATCAGAGTCTTTACATGATGGGCTACACCATAGGCCCCGACGGCTGTATCGACATGCCAGCCGCAGGCAAAATCAAGATTGCAGGACTCTCGCGCTTCGAGGCTCAGGAGGCTATTCAGAACAAACTGAGGAGTGAGGAATTGCTGAAGGATGCCAACGTAACGGTAGAGACGATGAATATGACCTACACTGTGATGGGCGAGGTCAACAATCCTGGCAACTTTAAGATTGAAAAAGATGCCATCACCCTGTTCGAGGCACTGGGTAAGGCTTGCGACATCAATGTATATGGTAAGCGCGACTCTGTCATCGTGATTCGCCAGAAGGGTCCTGAGAAGAAGATCTACTCGCTGTCGATGAACTCTGGTAAGGACATTTTTGCCTCTGAGGCTTACTATATTCAGCAAAACGACGTGATTTACGTAAAGGCTAACGATACGAAGGCCCGCCAGTCAAAGATGCCTGGCAACGAAGGACATACCCTGAGTTTCTGGCTCTCGTTGACATCAGTTTTAACGGCTATCGCTGTGCTGATATTCAAATAAGCAATAATATGGAAAAGGACTTTATCAAGATATGTTTGAAAAAGTGGCGCTGGTTTGTGGCGTCGATAGTGACGATGCTGGTGCTCGCCATCATGTTTCTGTTGATAGTTCCACCACGCTATGAGCGTCAGGCCACTGTGCTGATTAAAGACGAAACAAGTGGTGGCGGACTCCTCAGTTCAATGATGGGTAGTATGGGTATGCTGGCAGGTATGGCTGGCATCAATATCCAGAGTAACGTGCTCAATGAACTCGAGATTATCAGTTCGCCGGCGATACTGAGTGAGGTGATCGACCGCTTGGGTATGGACATACGCTATCAGGCTTACGACGGACTGATGAAGCGCGAGTTGTGGCACGAGACATTGCCAGTGAAGGTAACCTTCCCCCAACTGAAGAAGGACGATGGCGCCTACCTGAAGATGGACCTGAAGAAGGACGGCACTTACACCATCTATAAACTGCGCAAGAACGGCAAGAAGGTCAGCGGCGAAGCCACAGGCAAGGTGGGCGAAGTATGCGAGACACCCATCGGCAAGATATCCGTCATCAAGACGAAGGACTTCGATAAGAGTTTTGCTGAGAATGACGAGATGACCATCCGCATCACCAAGGAACGTCGCTACGACATCATAGATCGCATGCAGAAGCGCCTCGACGTAGGACTCTCCGACGATCAGGCCTCGATAATCAGCATTGGCTATCAGGACCAGAGCGAAGAGAAGGCCGAGTTGGTGATCAACACCCTCATCAGTGCCTATCAGGATGCCTGGCTCAAAGATAAGCAGACGGAGGCTGATGCCTCAACGCAGTTCATCAACGAGCGCATCGCCCGCATTGAGGATGAGTTGAGCGGACTCGACTCTAACATCGCCCAGTTCCGTGGCAAGAACCTCCTGCCCGACTACGAGGAGGCAGCCAAGATGTATATGAAGAATGCTACCATTACCTACGAGGCACAAGTGAAGGTAAACAACTACCTCTACATGCTTGAGCAAATGCGCGACGAGGTAAAGAAGATCGACGGCAAGAACATTGTTTTGCCAGCCAACCTCCTGCCCGACAACCCCAACGTGGCACTCGAAATCTCAGAATACAACAAACTGCAGACCAAGCGCAACAAGATGGCTGAGAACAGTAGCGATGAGAATCCGTTGGTGCAGGATCTCGACGTACAGCTGAAGGGCATGCGTAGCGCCATCATCAACTCACTCGATCAGGGTGTGGCTCAGCTCAAAGCTCAGCAGAAGGGCGTGGGTCGTGAGGATCAGAAGCTGAAGAGCGAGATAGCCGTCACCCCCGAGAAGATCACCAAGATTCTGCCTGCCGAGCGTAAGCAGAGGATTATTGAAGCACTTTACATTTACCTGTTGGAGAAACGGGAGGAGAACAATATCACCCACGTGTTTAATGCCCAGAACCTGCGACTGGTTTCACCCCCTATGGGCGACTGGAAGCCAGCATTCCCCAAGAAGGGCATCACCATCGTGGTGGCTACTGCATTAGGTCTGGCACTGCCAGCCTGTTGGATATTCCTTCTCACAAGTCTCGGACTATGGCGAAAGAAGGATTAAGGTATGCCGTGATAGGTGTGGTGTGGCTGTTGCTATGCCCGCTTTTAGCCCTGCCCTATATCTTATGGGGCATCTGGCAACAGCGCCGAGGAGCCTATGCGCTCTTCTCCCTGTGGCTGGGCATCATGGCTTACATCTCTTTTCCTTCTGAAGATCTCTACCGCCATTATTTCCTTTACACCTTCTTTGAGGTTCGCCCCATTTCGGCTGTCTCGTGGATCGATGTTTCGCTGAATGGCGTGCTGCCTTACATCTATTGGGTGATGAGTCATGCGGGCATTGCCTATGCCTGGCTCCGACTGATGGAGATAACCATCGGCTTCTACCTACTCACTCGCGTATATCGCTGGATGCTGTCGCAATCGCAACGTGAGTACTCAAAAGGCGAGCAGTTTGCGAGAGCCTCGCTGGTATTCCTCTTCTTCGATTTCCTTTACACCGTGATGGGTGTGAAGTATGGCTTCGCCCTCTGTCTCTACGTCTATGCCCTGCATCTGCTGATGAATCTGGGCCAAAGGAAGTGGGGCATCGTGGTGCTGATCATCACCTGCGCCTGGCACTCTTCGTTTGTGTTTACAGCCCCGATGGTGTGGGCGCTCTATCGCCTGAAACTCAGCAAAAAGAAGGCCCTGTGGCTCTGCGTGATACTGGCTGTGTTGGCACCTATCGCGATTTACACCGTTGGCGAAGCAATCTTGGGTCGCCGTTTCGACTTCTACTTCTCGAAGAAGGCAGGCGATGTCATCTCGTATGGAGCCATGACCCCCATCGGACTCGCGCTGTTCATCCTGCCCAAGTTGGCTATCCTGCCCTTGGCTGTGGTGGTGATGAAGCATTACAATGCTGAGCGCCGTTGGTGTCGCATCGCCTTAGGATGGCTGATACTCACTGTTGCACTGATGAGTAACGCCGTAACACTTTATCGATTCTGGTGGGCTATGATGGCAGTAGGCGCTATGGCCCTCTTCGAGATCGAGGCTTATGAGCCACTCTCCGAGAAAACCATCCGGGGACTCATCTTAGCAGGCATCTGTTTCACCTGCCTCAATTGTCTCACGTATCATAAGGAGTTGATGCACTCACCATATTATAAGGCCCTCTACCCTGCCCCACTCACGTTGAGTCAGGATTATCAGAAGCAGGAGGTTTATTACAAGATTCAGCATGATGGAAGCTTCAGGTAACACCCCCATAAGGTTAGCGGTGCTCTATATCTGCACTGGCAGATACAACCGCTTTTGGGCTGACTTCTATGAGTCGGCCAAAGCCCATCTGTTGCCACACGATGCTAAGGTGGAGTATTTTGTATTTACTGACGATGCGTCGCTGAGTCAGGCTCCCAATGTGCATCTCATCCATCGTGAGTGCCACGGATTTCCTGCCGACACGCTACAACGCTTCGAGATGTTCATGGGCATCAGGGCTCAACTTGAAGCCTTCGACTACATCTGTTTCTTCAACAGCAACGCTGTGCTGCGAGGCGATGTGGGGTGTGAGATACTACCTGAGGGCGATGGGCTGAAAGCAGTGAGATGGATAGGACTGAAACCCTGCAATTGGGCGATGTTCTACCCCTACGAACGCAATAAGCGCTCGAGAGCCTACGTAAAGCCATTCGATGGACCCTATGCCTATTACATGGGCGGATTCTATTGTGGCAAAGCGGAGCCTATCCTGCGCATGACGGAGGAATTAGATATGGCCATCAGGGAAGATGCGCTGCAAGGTATCAAGGCTCGTCATAACGACGAGAGTCATTTGAATTGCTATCTGCACACGCATTCTCATGAGGAGTTGCCACGAGGCTACTGTTGTGCTGAGGAGCGATTGTCGCAGGAATTTGAGACACGCATCGTGTTCAGAAACAAGGTAACAGTTGATGAGTACTTCGACAAAGGCCGGAGTCACTCCTTTACAGGAAGATTCAATCACGGAGCCAAGACCTTATGGCTGGCGCTGAAATGGTATATATGAGTGAAGAGAGCAGAATGAAGAAGACGGTCAGTGGCACTGCCTGGAGCATGGTGGAGCGCTTGGCGAAGATGGGGATACAGATACTCTGTACCTTCATCATTGCCCAATTCGTGGCACCTTCTGAGTTCGGACTCGTCAGCATGATGAGCATCTTCCTCGCTTTTTCTACTATCCTCATCGACAGCGGTTTTTCTCAGGCCCTCATCCACGAACAGCATGTCACCCCTCAAGACGAGAGTTCCATCTTCTGGTTCAATGTGGCCCTGGGTACTTTGATTTACCTCATCTTCTGGCTCACAGCACCGCTCATAGCCAGCTTCTACAACGAGCCCCAGCTCACCATACTCATTCGTGTGGCGTTCCTGGCGCTGATATTCCAGTCGCTGGTGGTGGTTCAACAAGGACTGCTGTTTAAGAATGTCGATTTCAAGGCTGTCTCCAAGATCTCCTTCTGGGCAGTATTACTCTCAGGCATCGCCGGTATCGCAGTGAGTTACCTGCGTCGTGATGTGTGGGGACTCATCGTACAGAGCCTCTCGTTTGCTGTGCTCCAAACGGTGTTCTTCTGGGTTTACAGCCGTTGGCGCCCTCGCCTGGTGTTCTCAATGACTTGCGTCAGGAAGTACCTCCGCTTCTCCATGAATCTGTTGGGCAGCAATATGCTTGCAGCCATCACCGATAATCTGGCTAACCTCTTTGTGGGAAAGGCTTACAACGCCACCATCCTGGGCCATTACACCATGGCCAACAAGATACCCTACCTCACGTCGGGCACCGTTTGCTACGGCATCAAGCGTGTCAGCTACTCCATCATGTCTACCTTCCAGAACGATAACCGCCAACTGGCCCAGTACAGTCAGCGCGTGGTGGGCACAGCCTTCTGGATTCTGGCGCCCATCATGGTGCTCATGTTCATCTTCTCAAAGCCGTTCATCGGGTGGCTCTTCCCTGCGGAGTGGGCCCCTGTAGCCGTTTATCTGCGCTACTTCTGCGTGATAGGCTTCGTGTATTGTTTTGCCGATATCAATCAGGACATTCTGCTGGTGAAGGGTCGTACCGACCTCTTGCTACGCCTCGACATCGTCCGTCGAACGGTGCTCGTAGCGCTGCTGCTCATCGGCATTCAGTATAGTGTGGAAACATTGCTACTGCTGCTGGTCATCTATAACGTGGTGAACGGTTTCGTGGTGAGTTGGCTGGCAGGCCGGCTCATCCAGTGCAGCCTCTGGCAACAACTATATATCGTGGGCTCCACCCCACTCTATTTTCTAACTAATTCAATAAAGCGACTATGAAGATTGTAAGACTGTCAGGAGGACTGGGCAACCAGATGTTCCAGTTTGCCCTCTACGAGGCACTGCGGAGGCAGCACCCTGAAGAGCAGGTGTTCGTGGACCTGCACGGCTTCAAGGGCTACAACAAGCATCGTGGGTTCGAACTGCCCAAGGTGTTCTGTGTAGCTTATCAGGAGGCCACCCTTAGCCAGATTGCCAGCATCGCCTATCCCTACCCCAACTATCAGTGGTGGCGATGGCTCAGCCGCATCCTGCCCTCACGCAGCACCATGCTCGTCGAGAAGCCCAACTTCGCCATCGAGCCCGATGCACTCACCCGCGAAGGCAGCACCTACTACGACGGCTACTGGCAACACGAAGATTATTTCCAGGCCATCAGGGCCGACATACTGAAGCTGTACCACTTCCCTGATTTCGACGATGTGCAGGATCAGGAGGCTGCCCGTGTGGCAACAGAGAGCAACAGCTGCTGCATACACATCCGCCGAGGCGATTATCTTACGGACCCACTCCGTAAGGGTACCACCTCGCTCGAATACCCCATGAAGGCCATCCGCTGGATGAAGGAGAACCACAACCCCGACTGCTGGTTTGTATTCTCTGACGATATCCCCCTCACCCGCGAGTGCCTCAAGGCTGTATTGCCCGAGAGCCACACGTACTTCGTGAACTGGAATCAGGGTCCAAAGAGTTACAACGATATGCACCTCATGACACTCTGCCGAAATCACATCATCGCCAACTCGTCGTTCTCATGGTGGGGCGCTTGGCTCTGCGAGCGCGAGGACAAGACGGTGGTAGCCCCCGAGGTATGGATGAATCGCAAGAACGTCTGCTCGCCTGCAGCGAAAGATTGGATTAAATTATGAAATTTAGTGTGTTGATATCCGTTTATGCAAAGGAGCTGCCCGAGAATCTGCGGCAGAGCCTTGAGAGCATCTTCCATCAGGAGCTGCCTCCCGACGAGGTGGTACTGGTCGAGGACGGCCCCTTAACGGATGGACTCCATGAGGTCATCAGAGCGTTCAGGGATCAGTATCCATCCATGCAGGTCTACCGCTTGGTGGGCAACCGTGGACTGGGCGAAGCTCTGGCGCGTGGACTCAACTACTGCACCTACGACATCGTGGCCCGCATGGACTCCGACGACATCTCGCGCCCCGATCGCTTCAGCAAGGAGATGGAGTGGCTCGTCACGCATCCTTCTACCGACATCGTGGGCTCTTGGGTCGATGAGTTTGCCAGCGATCCCAGCGAGATCATCTCTACCCGCCGACTCCCTGAGACCCATCGTGAGATCATCGAATTCAGCCGCTATCGCAACCCCATGAACCATCCCACAGTCATGTTCCGTAAGGAGGCCGTTCTCCGGGCTGGTGGCTATCGCCATTGTCCGCTCTTCGAGGACTACGACCTCTGGGTGCGTATGCTCAAGACGGGATCCCGATTCCACAACCTGCAGGAGTCGCTGCTTTATTTCCGTATGACCCCTCAGATGTTCAGCCGTCGCGGCGGGCGTCATTACATCCGTCAGGAAATCCATTTCCAGCAGCGCATGTATCACATGGGGCATATCGGCTTCTTCCGGTTCCTGGGCAACTGCATCGTCAGGGTTGGCATGCGGCTCTTGCCCAACCGTTGGCGAAAATATGGCTATTTAATTTTCTTGAGAAAATAATAAAACGCAGAAATCTGCGTTATAATATTAACAGATGTAGAACTAAAGGTTACTGAATGGAGCATAACTACTCGTATATTTATGATGGTATGAACGCTTTTGAGAAGGAGGTGAAGCGATGGCTCGACTTCTTCTTGGCTACAGTGTGTCTTATCATCTTCTCTCCCCTCTTTCTGGTGTGTTATATCGCCGTGAAGCGTGGCCACGATGGGCCCGTCATCTTCAAACAAGAGCGTATTGGTCGCTTCGGACGTCCGTTCTATATCTATAAGTTCCGCAGCATGACGATCGATGCAGAGTCAGACGGTCCGCAACTCTCTCAGCAGAAGCACGACAAGCGACTTACGAAGGCCGGCCGTTTCCTGCGCGCCCATCATCTCGATGAGCTGCCCCAGTTGTGGAATATCTTCGTGGGCGATATGGCGTTCATCGGTCCTCGCCCCGAGCGCAAGTTCTATATCGATCAGATTATGGCTATCGATCCCCGCTATGCCTATCTCTATCAGATACGCCCGGGCATCACGTCGATGGCCACCCTCTATAACGGCTATACCGACACGATGGAGAAGATGCTGAAACGCTTGGAGATGGATCTTGACTACTTGGAGCACCGCTCATGGTGGCTCGATGCCAAGATCCTCGGCTTAACGTTCCTCAAGATCGTATTTGGTCGTAAGATTTAGTATTTGCGGAATCTCAGACTGAAATTGGTGCTCGAGAGTACCATCTCGCTGCTGCTCAATTCCACCACCTGGAATGTATCATCGGTCTGTGAAATGCCGTAAGGTATCAAGGGGGTTGCATCCGTGATTTTGATATCGCCCGAGTCGCGCTCCACGAAGTAGGGATTATACACACGCAACTCCCCACCCTTGTGTTCAAAACTCATCATGATGTCCTTCTGATGATCGGTCACATCGCGCAATTCCAGGATATGGCCTTGGAATGCCCACGTCAGTCCACTTTGGCGCATATCCGCTCCACCCATGGTGCCACAAAAGCCATCCATCTTCTCCGTCATCTGCCAGAATCCGTCCAGATCGCCGTTATCCGAGCTCTCCTTATCGCATCCCGCCATCAACAGCCCTATACCTATTATATATAAAAAAAGCCTCTTCATTTGATAATTTTCAATATTCAATCTTCAATTTTCAATTTCCAAAAACTCCCCTTTTCGCCACTGTTACTTGCACTCCAAAGTTATCTCCCCTCAGCTTTCCCTTATCCATCGCCACGGCTCCCTTCACGCTCCAGCCCTTCTTCAGGCCATAGCTTGCCTCTGCCAACAGACTCAGGTTTTCCTCGGGGTTTATGGGCAGATAATAGTAAGTGCCATAACTCTTCTGCCAAGTAGCAAGCACGCGATAATGCAACTGCGATATCGGCTCTCCGCTCAATCCCAGATGCCAACCCACGAATCGGTTGTGCTTCACCTCTATCTTGCCATCCTCGTTGTAGAGGGGCGAGAGATACAGCGGATTACCCATCACCTGTCCCCAGTGCTGCCATCCCGTATACAGATGGTGGTTATAGTAGTTATCGCGCCCACTAATCTGATATTTGATGTTCTCAGTCTCGTCGTGATACACCGGACCAGCCTGATACTTTGTGTGGATATATTCCACCACAATCGTGTTCAACCAAGGGTTCCGCTTCAGTTTCAGTTCAGCACCTAGCAGCATGTCCTTAAAACCATACCAATAGTGCTTGCCGCCACTCTTATTATTATGCGTCAGCATGGAGTGGTCCTCAAAGAACTGGTCGGCATAAATGCCCAGGTTCCATGCAGGCTGGTCAATGTTAAAGCGCGCCACCCAACTGCCCAGGTGGTTGCCCGCAGCATTCTTAAAGTTGCCATCAGTAGCATCCGCACCACTCAGGAAGAGCGCATTTGTGAAAGCTTTGAAGCCCTGCTCGTTCTCATATGTCTTCTCCACCCCGTTCTCATAGGTGTACGATGTGCCTCCGAATTGCGTCGCCATCTCCAGTCCCAGCTCCAGAGATATATTCTTCGGACCAATCTTCACGTAGCCCGCCTTGCTGTGGTAGAGCGTGCCCTGCGTATAGCGGTTCCCCGGGGCCACGAAGTTCTTCTGCCATTTGTTGTCGGTAGTTTTGCCGAAGGCTATATGACCCTTCAGCGCCAGCCAGTTGTGCAGTCCGGGGATGGCCCAGTATTCAGGCAGAGCTATGCGCACCTGAGGCACCGGACGGGCGTTGATGCCCAGCGTCTGCGAACCCGTACTCAACTCCTTATTCTTCAGCTCCATGGGCTGCTCCTTGGCGCCGATGGTGAGCACACCCTTCAGCCAGCGCCCCTCCACGTAAGCTTGCTGCACTATCAGCGTACTCGTGAATCCCGCAGCCACAGCCACGTCTACGCCATAGCCTAGCCCCCACTTGCGTCCATCGTCAGCCGATAGCGGCCGCTCCACAGCGCCCCTTACGTAGCCACTCGATGGCTTCAATGAGCTCAGGCCGTATTTGTTGGCGTTCAACCACAGCGGCGAGTGGTCGCCGCTGCCCACCGTACCCTGCAATTCCACATGATACTGCAAGCTGTCGCCCAGCTTCCACGCCTCCTGCGCCAGAGCCTCCCCAGCGCACCAACAAAACACTATAATCGCTAATAATCTTCTCATCATGCTGCAAAGGTACGATTAAGCAAACAAAATACCAAATTTTATTTCAGTTTTCTTCCCTATTTACTAATGTTGCGTGTAGCCTTACGCGCTTCGCGCCAACGCGGATAATACTGATCCATCAAGGCATGGAAGCGGGCGTTATGGCTTGGCTCCAGCAAATGACATAGTTCATGCACCACCACATGCTCCACGCACCAGTCGGGCAATAGTAGCAGATAGAGCGAGAAACTGATGCTGCGCGAAAGCACGTTACACTGTCCCCAGCGCGATTTCAGAGCTTTGTAGCTAATCGTCTCAGGCTTTACACCCATCACCTTCGCATATTGCTCTACCATAGGGTCCACCATCGCTTTTAGACGTGTCACAGCCATGGCCCGCTCCGCCTTCGTGCTTAGGGGCAACTGGGCATAAAACTGAGCCCGCTGATCCAATCGCTGCAGAGTCTTCTTTCGGGCAGCCTCTATCCAGTCGCGATGCTCTTCTATAAACGCCTCCACCTTGCGCTTCGGCACACCGATAGGTACCGACACATGCACATCGCCGTTCTTCACGATCCGCATAGACATCCGCCTCGTCCATCGATATGTCACCACTATAGCCATCAGCCCACGATACAATGTTACATATGATACTTTGCAAAACGAGGAATGGCGAAGGTAACAGGAAGCGTGTATTTCACTCTTACAGGTTCGCCATTCAGCATGCCAGGCTTCCATTTAGGCATCGTGGCCAGGATTCTTACGCCCTCTTCCTGAAACAACTGTCCGTAATGGTTTATCAGTTCCTGCTCATTGATACCCGTCTTCTCGCTCAACTTCTTTACATCGAAGAAATGAACCGCTGTTCTTAAGGGAGTGATTTGCGTAAGCGAGCCGTCTTTATCCACCACAAAGGTCATCAGCACTTTACCTTCAACGCCATTCTTATCAGCCTCCTTGGGATACTTCAGATTGTTCATAACGTATTGCACCACAGAGGCCATACCACTCTTATACTTTGGCATCTTTGCCGTTTCCGACTTCGCCATCTGCTCCACGTCAACTAGAGTCGTATCAGTCGTCACCTGGGCATTTGCACCAAGTGTTACCATTGTGAGCAACAAAATCAATAATACCTTATTCATGTTCTTAATATTTAGTTATTTATGGTTGTCCTGATTCCACTTTCCATTTTTGACAGTGCAAAGGTAGCAAATTTTATTGAGCTTTGCAAATACTTTGTGCGTTTTCCGTTAAAAACTCACCATAAATGCCTTTTCTCTGTGTTTTTCAAATATATCTCTACTTTTTTAGAGAAAAGAAAGGTGTATCAACGCTTGCACACTTGCACGCTTGCACGCTATTACATTTTGAAAATTGAAGTTTATTCTCTATAGGTATAACGACGCTCGTTACTACATTACCGCATTACAACATTACATTTTGATTTTTAAGTTATATGCTTAAATGTCTATATATTTATTAATTAGAATTATATTATATTATAATATAATATAATTTATATATAAGTATAAATGTAATAGCGAAGATATAGAAAAACAGAAATGTAATGTTGTAATGTAGTAATGTAGGCTTGCCTTTTCCTGATTTAGGTAGACACTTTTCTACCTATTTCCTGATTTACTATACACTCTGTTTCCTGACTTTATAGACACTTTCCTGGAATGGTTGACACCTTTCCTAAAAAGGTAGACACAGCCATGAAAAACACCGCGGTGGTTTGCCTTAGCGGCTGGAGGCGCGAAGCCTCCGAAGAGCGTCTCGACTGCAAAGTTAGGAATTAATCTGCAAACTCCGGTCATTATTCTGATAAATCTTCGTTTTCCATAACTTCTTTTGTTCACCAGTCTGTATATGCGCGTCTTTTGGGACTTGGTTGCCGATGCTCATATGAGGACGATGATTGTTGTAGAAATCAATGAAGCGGTCAATTTGCTGCTGGGCATCCTCAATGTTTTTAAAGCGATGCTCTTGACGATAGACATGCTCAGTCTTGATAGTGCCGTTTACACGCTCGGCAATGGCATTATCGGTAGGCTTATAGTCCTCCGTCATGCTAATCTTGATACCATATTTCTGCAGTTCTTCAATATACAAGTCGCAGCAGTATTGTACGCCACGGTCAGAGTGATGGATGAGTCCTGACAGATTATCTGTACCCGCTTGTTCGATAGCCATGCGCAAGGCTGATAATGTGTAGGTCGCGCTCAATGAAGGAGCCAGACGCCACCCTACGATCTTCTTTGAATATGCATCCGTCACCAAATGCAGATAGCTACATCCACCATCTATGTCGATGTAGGTAATGTCGCTTACCCAGAGCTGGTTTGCGTGTGTCAGGCGGATTCCGCGGATCAGATTTTTCCACTTATGGAAGCGATGGTTTGAGTTTGTTGTATGACGAGGCTTTGGCTTTCGCTGCATGAGTTTCTTCTTGCGCAGAATATTGAAGAATGCATCGCGCCCAGGCATCCACTCTTTCCCATAGATATCGCATAACATTAGCCAGAGCTTCTTACAGCCAATGCCTGGATCCAATTCACGTATCTCGCGTATAGAAGCAAATATCTGCTGCTCACGCCTAATACATTCCACTTCATCGTCGCACTTTTGGTAGTAGGCCTGTCTACAATGGCCAAACAGTCTGCAAGCGGTCTTGACGTACAGGCCGTTCCGCTCACAGAGTCTGCTTACTGCTTGGCCCCAGATTTTTTTCGGATATCGATACCCTGCTCCTCAGCAATGTCTATCATCGTGTTTAGAGCCAGGTTCTGCAACTCAGAGAAACGCAAGCGTTCCTCCAATTCCTTAACACGGCGCCTGAGCGCTTCATTCTCGTCCATGGGACTTAATGACTTCTTACGTGCCATATCTTCAGTCTTTATAGCTTCCGGCTGCAAAGATACAACTTTTTTTGAATTCCTGTATCTCCATACCCAGGTACGAATGTTACTTAGAGGTACATTGTACTGCTTTGACAGTTCTTCGTAGCTGTTGTCCCCAGTCAAGTAAACGTGGACAATTTCTTCACGTAATGATTTTGAATACCGATTCTTTAAAATTCTCATAAGCTAAACACATTTAATTTGTTACTAAATGTGTCTACCTATTTCAGGACAAGACATCTGAGGTTAGTGGGATCAGGGCAGATGCTCTATATGGTATCATTATTTTACAAAATAGATGTTTAATCGAAGGGCGCCGGCGGAGGATCGGAGGAAACCCGGAGTTTGGTCGGAGGAAAGTGGAGGTTTCCTCGGATGAAAGTCTGACTTTGCTCGGAGGAAAGTCAGAGGAGCTTAAAAGGGGCTAAAATAGGGTATTTTTAGGCTGCCAAGTCAATAGTAAAATTTCTTTATTTTAGCAACAGAAAACAGGACTAAAGGACTTATTAGAGCATGCAAATAACCTTGATCAGAGCACACCTATTTATTATTTTGCAACACTAGTGTCCGGTGTAGTGGACACTAGTGATGAAACATTATGAGTAAGAAGGAGACATTGAAATTTATTGTGCAGTTGATAGCATCGATTGCTAAAGCGATAGCAACGGCACTGGGCACCACCAGCTGCATGGGCAACGGACCATTCTAAGGATGGTTTAGCCCCAACCACAAGAGGACCGACATTCACAACGAATGCCGGTCCTCTCGCTTCTAACTCATAATAACATATTTGATAAACACCAGTATCAGCATCATGAAGGAAAAGGCGAAAGCCCAATATTTACTGGCGCA
>Ga0310694_10002018_pt1 | contig 21620 bp, 16 predicted proteins | sample 174DNAGHGhighgp2_FD_203884 | JGI IMG/M metagenome (GOLD analysis project Ga0310694, IMG submission 203884) | Sheep rumen microbial communities from Palmerston North, Manawatu-Wanganui, New Zealand - 1742 DNA GHGhigh gp2 (v2) (version 2) | ecosystem: Host-associated > Mammals > Digestive system... | reverse complement strand
GGTACTCTAAATTAAAGGGGTTGTAGGGGGAAATCTAGCTTTAAACAAATGTGGATGTACCCTTTAAACTTTCAGGGATGCCACCTTTAAATTATCGGGTATGTTAAAAGGCACTGTTTTATGGGGAATGAATCCTTATTCAACAGTGCCTTTTTAGCGTTATTCTAATGTTGATTTTATTTATTGTTTTTCTTTTTATATTTACCTCTAGGTTTTCCTTCACGCTTATTAGTATTTCCTTTTCTATAAGGTGATATAGGTGTATTCTCGTTCATGGTAAACATAATTCTATTTCTCATACGAGAAAAATTAGTAGCACCAAAAGATATTCCGTTTAATGTTTTAATATCTCTATTGGCTCTTTCCATTGGACCATTAGTTATTTTATGGCCATTGATTTTATTAAAAGAATTAATGATTTCTTCGAACCATTTTTGCATGATATTAATGAATGACGAGTATTCATTAATATGAGCATCTTTAAACTTTTTGATAAGCTCTAATAATTCATCTCTAGCAGTATCAATAGTAGCTGTAGCTACAAAATTCCTATATTCCTCTTTAAGCTCATAAGCTAATTTGAGAGTTGGATTAAGCTTAAGCATATTATCAATAATTTGGTCTTTAGTCATATAAGAACCTGATTTAGATACTTTGATATGACCTTGTGGTAATTTGGAAGTATCTTTTAATAAGAATCTCCAGAATTTCTTGTATAACCAATAATAATTAGAACCTTCATTTTTTAAGAATTCATATTTTTTCATAGTATTAATTCTTATATTTTGAAAGCACATAGTTAATTGTTTAACTACATGAAAAGGATCGGCTGATATTTTAGCTTTAGGGAAGCATTTCTTAATAACAGCCCTGTAGTGTTCATATAAGTCCATACTAATGTATTTAACGTTATCTTTTTCCTCTTGCGAAATACGAGAGAAATAATCTATCAAATCAAGCTTATGTCTTGAATCAAGAACATCAATAATTTTTCTCCATTGTGGAGAATAGATAATAAAACAATAAGACTTATTAACTAATTTTTTAAGATATACTTCATCAATACAGATAACCTCAGGCAACTTAAGTCTTGGTATATCAACCTTTGTATCAAATAAATTAGTTACATATGTGGTTGAAACATCGAATTCTTTAGCAACTGCAGAATAAGTTTTAGTTTTATCTCTTAGGGCATTTAATATCATAATTTCTTTTTGAATAGAAACACGATGACCATCTGTTCTAAGAGGGTTAACTTGTAAAAATGTGTGACCACATGATTGACATTTATATTTTCTTCTATGAACGTTAGCAATAACATTCTTAGCTTGGAAAGTAGAAGTTTTTGTAGGTGATATTTTAGATGAATATACAACTACAGAATCTGTACCACATTTATCACAAAAAACCTTATCATCTTTCTTTAGATAGATTTCTATGATAAGATTATTTGTGTTGGAATCATAATTCATATATGATTTATCGAAATCAATATATGAAGTGTCAATATTTGACATATTAAATATTTCAACATTTAACATTTAAAAAACCTCCTTTTGATTAATGAATAACGCAATTACATTTTATCAAAAAGGAGGTCCTTTTTTTATATTCAAACAACCCCATAAATTTAAAGTTGGTATCCACGTTAGTTTAGAGTTGGATATCATCCTCGTTAATTTATAGTTTCTTATATAATCCCTATTAATTTAATTATCTAAAATAAACAAGAATAAGCTCAAAAATGGGCTTTTTTTCTTTTAACTAAAACAAAAATAATTCATATACTTATAGTATATATGGTGTTAGACTATAAAATTTCAAAGCAAATTATATATGATTTCGAAACACTATCTAGTATAATAAACTAGATACAAATACAATTATCAATAAGTATTTAGTAAATAAAACTAGATAGAAAATAAAAAAGATCAATTTTTGTTTTGACAAGGAAAATAAACAATTATGGTATGAGAATCAGATTAGTAATTTTAATAAAATTAAACGAATCAAAAATAGAGGATATTATGATGCGTAAAATTTTATGGCCCTTCTGAATTTGAAAATGATATGGCAATATTCATAAAACAAATGAATAGCTGATTCTACAAAGAATAAAGTGATTATTTTGAATTTTGCTGTTGCTTCATGTATAAACAAGCTTAAATATTAAGAACTACTAAAAAAATGAAAAATAAACGATCTATAGAGGCTTATATAGCCTCATTTTTTGTTAAATGAATACGATAGGAGAATAACAGAGTAATTTCAAATAAGCTTTTAGAAAAGCATTTATGGAAGTGATACAGCGGTTTGAAAATCATTGTAAATGCCTTATTTATCTGTTTCTATAACTAGCTTACCAGTATACAGAAAAATAATTTCGATACGTATCTAGTTTGAAGAACTAGCAAATGTATATATAACAAACGCAAATGCTAACAAACGAAACTAGATTATTTTTTGATCAAAGAAAAGATTGTTTTAAGACATAATTAAGCTGTTTTTATGAAAAAAACCTCAAATTTTCTTGTTTTAGCTATTTTCTGATTTTATACCGTAAATAGTGCTAATACATGTAAAAAGTCAAAAAAAGGCAAAAATAGTGGTTTTTCTATCACGAATCGAGATGGACAAATATCTGCAAAACTGTTTCTCGATTGCTATTACGAATGGCGTAAAACTATGAAAATGACTGAAAATACCTAAAAAAATATTTCAAGCGACATCTAGTATTAAAAACTATGAGATAAATGTTTTTTCTTCGATTTGTCGTATTAATTATACTTGTTTGTATTTTTTATAACTAGATAGTCGGTGAAAAATACTATATTGTCTGAAATATGAGTGAAAATAGCTGAATTGAAAGAATTAGTTAAAAATGGTATAATTATACAAAATAAGCTTTATTTTTATTTGAATAAGCTAGGCTCTATATAGGGCAAAAAAATAATTCAAAGTCAATCTAGTTTTTAAAACTTTATGCATTTATATTCTTTATAAGAATAGCTTATTTTTAACACTAGATATGTTTTGAAATAAAAAAAGAGGAGGTTTTTATGCAAGTAAAAATAGGTGAAAAAGTCATAGAAATGGCTCAACCACAACGAATTATGGACTTTATAGATAACCCAGATAAAAGGTTTGTGGCAGCTAAAATTAATAATAAAATCAAAGAACTTACATACAAATTAAAGGGTGATTCTGAAATAGAATTACTTGATTTATCTGATTTAAGAGCTACAAAAATGTATGAAGCAGCTATAAGATTTTTAGTTTCTATGGCATGTAAGAGAAGATTTCCTAATGCAAGAATTAATTTTAATTATAGTGTTTGTAGATCTATATTTTGTAGCGTTTCTAATTTAGGACATGCATTCTTACAGGAAAATCTTGAAGAATTAGAAGAAGAAATAAATAAAATAATATCTTTAGATATTCCTTTAAATCGATTAAAAATATCGTTAGAGGAAGCTCAAGAAATATATCAAAGGCAAGGATATCATGATAAGCTTAACGTTTTAAAATATCATAAAGATCAATTAGTCAACATTTATGAGTGCGGTGGATATTATGATTACATGTATGATATTATGGTTCCTTCAACAGGATATATTAATAGATTAAAACTAAAGTTTTATTCCCCAGGATTCTTGTTATTTTATCCTAGAGCTGAATACAACGGAGGCTTCCCTGAATTTGAAGAAGAAAAGGTATTTAGAAACACACTTCGTGAAGCAAATAGTTGGGGTAGAACAATAAAGATATCTACGATATCTCAAATTAATGATAGAGTTATTAATGGTAAAGCTCTAGAATTAATTAATATTTCAGAAACAAGACATAATAACCAGTTGGCTGAAATAGGCTTAAAGATTGCTGAAGGAATTGAAAAATATAGAGTTATAGCTGTTGCAGGGCCATCATCTAGTGGAAAAACTACATTTACAAATAGACTAAGAATAGAACTATTGGCTAGAGGAATAGAACCACTAATGATATCAATGGATGATTTCTATTTTACAGAGCAATCACAATATCCGTTAGATGAGAAGGGAAATGCTGATTATGAGCATCTAAATGCCCTTGATTTAAAGCTTTTTGACAAGGTGATATATAAGCTTGTAAATGGAGAAGAGGTAGAGCTTCCTAGGTTTGATTTTAAGAGTAGAAAAAGAACATTTACTGATCCTGTTAAGATTTCTCCAAAGCAACCAATCCTTTTAGAAGGCATTCATGCCTTGAATCCAGCTATCCTTCCATCAGTACCTGATGAGCAAAAATTTAAGATATTTATTGCTCCACTAGGCCAATATGGAATTGATGATCATACTCCAATTTCGTTATCTGAAGTTCGTTTGATAAGACGCATTGTAAGAGATAAACAGTTTAGAAATATCGGATGTGAAAGGACTCTAGAAATGTGGCAATCAGTTCGTGCTGGCGAGTTCAAATGGATATATAAGTATCAAAATAATGCTGATGCAATCTTTAATTCAGAGCTTGCATATGAGCTTTTGGTACTAGCAAAATATGCCATTCCAGTCCTTAATGAGATCCCTAAAACATCTCCATATTTCGTTATCTCAACTAGACTTAGAAGATTCTTAAAATACTACGAGACAATCACTGATACATGGATTCCTTGCAATTCACTTTTAAGAGAATTTGTAGGTGGATCTATCTTTTACACTGAAGATAAAAGGTAAAATTACAGGCTGAAAAAGCCTGTTTTTTTATGCATGAGTAAGTTATTTATATAAAAACAGTATTAAATATACTCATGATTATACAAATGAATAAGTTTAGATATTAAAAATAGCTATAAAACTATCAAAAACATATTCAAATATATTGAATTGAATACGTTTGTTTGCTATAATTCTAAATGGAATTGAGGAGGATGGTAAAAACATGGAATGTATAAAAATGGTGGACAATGCAAGGTTTACTGTTGAACTAGTAAGCAGCATTACGAAGCTATATACATATAAGGGAAAAGACTTCTATTATGAAGAAATTTTGAAGAATTTTATGAAAAATATAATTGCTGAAACAATCGAGAAGGATGTTAAATATGCAGCAAGATTTTTAGATTTAAAGGTATCTGATGCCAGAATGAGATCATTGTTGAAGAAGGACTCAGAGCCTAAAACTAGAGATGAAAGAATCGTTTCTAAGCTTAAAGGAGTATTCACTTTAGTCCAAAAAATAGGTACTGATTTGAACCTAGATTCTAATGAATTTTTAATGCTTGGAACAAGGATATTTGAGGACGATAAAAAGTTCGGTTTTGCATACACTTTATTAGACTCTCAAATGGGGCTAGTTACAGAGAAAAAAAGAGTGTCAAAAAGAGATGAATTTCAGGTGGAAATTACAGCGGTAAAAAAGGCCCTAGAAGACGATGAAATCGAGGCTACGCAGGTTATCACAAGATACTTTATAGACGCCTTAAAACAGGAATATTTCACTGATTATAACGAGTTTATGGCTATACTAAGTACCTACTGTTTGTTAGTAAGTAGACGTTTTAACGTATTTAAGTATGTTAGTTTCTTTGAATTTTACTACAACAAAATAGACGAATTTACACATGCGATTGCTAAGGCTTCGTATGGCTATAATGAGGGATTTTCTGACATCACAGAACTTAATAATGTGATCATAAATTTGATGATTGAAGGCTATAAAAGAGTAGAAGGAATGACTCAGGATTCTAGATTTAACAAGGATATTAAGATCAATAAAATCGATGCAGCATGCTCTGCAATCCTGTCTTTAGGACAAAATTTTACTAAAAATGATATCAAAGAAAAGTGTCCATATATGTCTGATTCGACCATAAATAGAGCCCTAGAAACACTTAAAGAAAGTGGAAAAATTATCTCAAATGGAACGGGTAGATCAGCTACTTGGACGAAGCTTATTGATAACATGGATTTATCAAGAAGAGACAGACAAATCAATATTTTCGATATGATAGGCAATGAAGATTAGTTATATAGTAGGCAACCTTAAAATAAAGGCTGCCTACTTTTTTGTTTTAAAAATACGAACATTGGGGTGTATGATACGTACGCATTTTAGTTATAATATAACGAATATATGAAGCAGTTGTTTTCATAATTGTTTTCAATTAAATCATAAATAATGTCAATTTTATATTTATGAAAACATGAAAATAAACATTAAATAAGAATTGGGCAAAAAAGGCTTAATGAGTATGAGAGATAGAAAAATATACAGAATACACAAAAAAAGGCCGAAAATACACAAAAATAGAATTAATCAATAGCTTCGAATGATAATGACATTATTTATGTATCAATTAGTAATATGACATAAATAATGTCATAAATAAAAACAATTTGAATTTGATATATAAATAGTGATGTCTGTTTATATAAGAAAATAGATCATTTTTTGCCCATATAAATACATATATATTAATATAGGTGCTTGAATATATAAAAAATGGGTATTTTTTACCGATTTTGGACTAAATCAATATAGATTTTTAATAAATCAGGGGTAGAAGTAGTAGAAGAACTGGTCATTTTGACGTCGCGGTTTAAAATTACAAAGTCTGATTCAGGAATCTTGGTTTTAGCTTTGAGAAGATGAAAACGACGAGCTTGAGAATTGCTCAAATGCAATATTTTCGTTTTTTCAAGATTTTCGTCCTCCATTCTTAAACATATTCAAATAGGGTTCTGTGGAGTAGTTTAAAAGACTAAAAATGGCTCAAAAACGCAATTTTAGATACTCAAATAAATAATTTTGGATGTAAAAGTAGTGTTTTTGATATTTTTATTTAAATAAATAAGTTATCATAATATATATTATGTTAACCAATAATAAATGGCTTAACTATGCGGTTTTTTAACTAAATGTGAATTAGTGGATTATCAGTATAGTTCTTACATCGGTCAAAAAGCGCTCAAAAATACCTACTTTTAATGATTTTTGACATCGAGAATCGATTTTGCGGATAATTGGTCATTTCGATTCATCAATTTTATGAATTTCACACGGTCAGAACCCCATCACGACCCGGTTTTGGACACGTTCATTTTCAAAAATAGACTCTAAACACACTCAAAGCGTCCTAAAAGAGTACGTTTAGACGGCTTTGTTTCTGATTTGAAGCTCCTGTGACATGTACTAAAAAGGCATGATCAGCTTCTGATTGCTCTTATTTCTATATAATATATAATAAATATAAATATACATAAATAATGTAATATTAAATGATTTTAAATATCAATTTATTACTCATCTAATTTTATGAAAAGGTTTTCATCTAGTAATCAATACTAGATACGATTTGAAAATTTTAGCGATCGAGAGGCTTACTATAGGAACTATCATCTTCTCGATTTGTGTAGTTTTCAGGCGTATTTTGGTCTTGAAAATTTTTTCTAAAATATGTCTATTAATCTCGTTTTTAAAACTAGATAGAGTTTGAAATATTTCTTTTAATCCCCTTTACTATGTATACATTAATATATTCTTATTTTTCAAGCTTGATTTATCTTAATGTTTTTATTTTACGAACACTAATTTTTTTAGCATATACACTTCTCGATTGCTAATTTTATATATTTATCAGTTCTGATACTTATTTGCTAACACTTCTAAAATAGAATTGATTTTTTTTAAGAATCATATTACTTTTTCTCTTTTTAAAAATGCAACTTTTTGATTTCTTGTTTTGCCAGATAATGATCATGAAATTCCAAAAATACTTTGCCCATTACACGTGTGCACGCACGTGTTAACGCGTACGTTTGCTACCACCACTACATCACTTTTTTCTTTACAGAGCGCTTGCATTTTACCTTATTTTCACTTCTTGTCTGCACTATGGTAATTTATACGTTTTTACTCTAAAGAACAGCCGATTGGCTAAAATGGCCTCAAATCGAGCAAGGTATCTACCTGCCTTTTTGTTACTCGAAACTTATAACAATTTGTTTGTTTTTTAAAATTGACAATTTTTACTATTTTTGTTCACCATCTAGTTTTTAAAAACATTGTTTATTTTCGAAAGTTTTGTAATTCTACTTTTTATTAATTCTATATCTAGTATTAAAGACTAGATACAAAACGAAATTTTTTTTGACCTCTCTACCACCCTTATATGAGGCACAAAAAAAGCACCTGGTTTTATAGCGTTCCAGGTGCTCGATTTATGTCTCGATTTCTAATATGATTCTTCTAAAATTTTAAGTGCTAAATCATAGTCTACTGTTACGATATCAGGAAGTACTCTTTTACCCTTGAACATAGCGTTCCATGCTAGATCCTTCAACGTCTCTTTTTTGACGTTGACTTCACTTAGGGATGTAGGCATTCCAAGCCACTTGAAATATGCCTTAAGGCCCAAAATTCCGTCTACAATGTCTTTTTCGTCATTGCCACTAGGAATTATGCCAACAACCTCGTAAGCAAGCCTTAAAAACCTTTTTGGGGCTGCTTGATAAGAATTGAGTGCCCATTGTGGCCATAGTATTGCAAGGCCAGCACCATGTGATACATGATCATACATACCACTTATTTCATGTTCCATCTGGTGTACGGCCATGAAATACACCTTACCACATCCTGTTAATCCGTTATGTGAAAGACTATTTGCCCACATTAGAGTTGCTCTAGCGTCGTAGTCATTAGGGTTTTCCATAACTACCTTACCTGCATCATAAACAGCCTTTAGAAGCCCTAAGGCAAGATTGTCAGTTAAATCATTAGGCTCGTTTCCATTAGAAAAATATCTTTCTAATGTGTGCATCATAATGTCTACAACACCACATGCAGTTTGCCATTTATTAACGCTGTAAGTTAGCTCTGGATTTAGTATTGCAAATAATGGTCTATTGAAGTCACTTGAAAATCCTCTCTTTTCTAACGTCTCATCGTTTGTTATAACACAAGAATTTGACATATCACTTCCTGCAGCGGATATAGTAAGAATCGCTCCTACAGGAATTCTATCCTTTACTTTTTCCTCTCCGATAGAAAATTTCCATGGACTAAAGTCTACCTTTGCACCTGCAGAAATTGCTTTAGATGAATCTAAAACAGATCCGCCACCAATTGCTAAAATTAATTCGACCTTTTCTTTTTTTGCGAGTTCTACTCCCTTAAGCACTAAGCTTAGCTTAGGGTTAGGCTCTACACCACCTAATTCTACGAATTCGATTTTACATTTGTTTAGTTCATTTATGATTACATCGTATAGACCGGATTTCTTAATTGAAGATTTGCCATAATGAAGCATAATCTTTTTATAGCCATATTCCTTCAAAATTTGTCCTATTTTTAATTCTTCACCCTTCCCAAAGAAAACCTTCGTTGGGGCATAATAAACGAAATTATTCATTATTCTAGCTCCTTTAAAAATGATTGTCCAATTTTAGGCATTTTTACACCGAAATTTTCGGCTATTGCAGCGCCTATATCTGCAAATGTTTTTCTTGTTCCCAAAGAACCACCTATGGTGGTCTTTGAATAAGCAATTAATGGTACGTATTCTCTAGTGTGATCAGTACCCTTCCAAGTAGGGTCATTTCCGTGGTCTGCAGTAATTATAACTAAATCATCTTGTTTTAGTTCTTTCAACATCTTGTTTAGTAAACTATCAAACCTCTCGAAAGCTTCCTTATAACCAACCGGATTTCTTCTATGTCCATAGACAGAATCGAAGTCTACGAGGTTAATAAAGCATAATCCTGTAAAGATTTTATTCTTACATATATCAATTGTAACTTCCATTCCGTTTTCATTTGATGTTGTCTTAAAAGCTTCAGTTATACCTGATCCATTAAAAATATCATTAATCTTACCAACAGAGATTACATCAAAATCATTATCCTTTAATTCATTTAAAACAGTCCTATCACTTGGTGATAAGGCATAATCATGTCTATTAGGTGTTCTAACAAATTCATTTTTAGATTCACCTATAAAAGGTCTTGCGATGATTCTACCGACCTTCCATTTAGGATCCATACATATCTCTCTTGCAATCTTGCAGCATCTATATAACTCATCTAAGCCAAAATACTTTTCATGTGCTGCAATTTGTAAAACTGAATCTGACGATGTATATACAATCATCTTTCCAGTTTTAATATGCTCTTCTCCAAGCTCCTTTAATATTTCAGTTCCTGATGCAGCATAATTACCTAATATCTCATGTCCTGTTTTTTGTATAAGCTCATCAATAAGCTCCTTAGGAAATCCAGTATCTGTAAAAGTTACAAATGGCTCTACTGTTTTTATTCCCATAAATTCCCAGTGACCTGTTAATGTATCTTTACCATTAGAGGCTTCCTGCATCTTTCCGTAATAACCATTATCACTTTTGATTTTTTTGACGCCTTTAATGTCACATAAATTTCCATAGCCAAGTGATTCTAATGTTGGTAAATAAATTCCTCCACAGTAATCTGCAATATGTGCTATAGTATTTGCTCCATCATCACCATATAAATAACTATTTGGTTCAGTACCACATCCTACTGAATCACAAACTATTAAAAATATTCTTTTAAATTTCATAATTAATCGTCCTCTTGGTCTGCAAGTGGATGAGTGTGATCATAAATATCTCTTAATTTAGATTTATCTATATGTGTATAAATCTGTGTTGTAGAAATATCTTCATGACCTAAAAGTTCTTGCACAACCCTTAAATCTGTCCCTCCTTCTAATAAATGTGTTGCAAAGCTATGTCTGATTGTATGAGGTGAAATATCCTTTTCAATACCACATTCTAAAGCAAGCTTTTTAATATATTTAAAAAAGCCTTGTCTAGACATCTTTTCACCCTTATAGTTAAAAAATAATAAATTAGATGGCTTAGTAGCAATTTTTAGTCTTGCCCTCTCAATATATTTTCTTAATGCGATTACAGCCATCTCACCTAGTGGTACCTGTCTTTCTTTATTACCTTTTCCTATAACCATGATATATTTTTCGTTTAAATGTAAATCCTTAAGCTCAATATCTAATAATTCAGATATTCTCATACCAGTCGCATATAATGTTTCTAACATTGCTCTATTTCTAATATCAAGTGGTGTATCACCATTGATTGCAGTAATCATTTTAGTAATTTCTTCAACTGATAAAACTGTTGGTAAGCTTTTTTCAGCCTTTGGATTATCAATATGGATTGATACATTCTCTCTTGTAATATTTTCTTTATATAAATATTTATGGAAATCCTTTATTGCTGTAATTTTTCTAGCAATGCTTTTTTTAGATAATTCTTTTCTTTTTAATGATTGAATATAGCTTACTATATCCTCTCTTGTAATCTCTGTAACATCTTGTATTTTTTTATATTGATTTAAAAAATCTTGATATTGATATAAATCAGTGACATAAGCATTTATAGTATTTTCACTTGCTCGTAGTGATTGAAGGTGATATTTAAAATCACTTATTTCATAAAATATAATTTCTTTTTCTTTAGTCTTCATTTAAAAACTCCTCAAAAACTAAATTTGCAATAAATAATTTATCTGGATGTACCTTTAATATATCATTCTCTAAAATTAATAATTTTTTATCTAATAATTTTTGAATATTAAATTCCTTAAATGGATCACTTTTATATCTTTTTTGATAATCTAATAAATTAACTCCATTTACCTTTCTTAATCCAAGCATAAAAAATTCATTTTTTTCTTCATCTATACTAATTAGATTTTTCTCTTCAGTAAACTCTCTAAAGTATTCTTTTAGGGTTTTATAATTTGTATACCTATATGGTCTTATAAAGCCTGATGCTCCAAGGCCAATACCTACATATTCATCATCGCTCCAGTATATTAAGTTATGCTTTGATTCATATCCTGCTTTTGCATAATTAGATATTTCATAATGAATAAATTCATTATCCTTCATAAACTTATTTATATAATCATACATATCAGCAACCATATCGTCATCAACAAGCTCTAGCTTATTATTATCAGTTAAGTATTTAAAAATAGTTTTATCCTCTAATATTAAGCTATAGTAGGATAGGTGAGTTAATTTTAATTCTTTAAAGCAATTTAAATTAAATTTAACATCTTCAATTGTTTCATCAGGAATTCCAAATATTAAATCAATGTTAATGTTATTAAATCCATTTTCCTTTAAGAATTTAATTTTTTCATAAACAATTTCTTTTGTATGAGTTCTACCTAATATCTTTAAATGCTTATTATTAAAAGTTTCAACGCCTAAGGATATTCTATTTATTTCATATTTTTTTAAAATAAGAATTTGATCTAATGTAATTAAGTCGGGATTAAGCTCTATTGTAGCTTCTTTTGCGTTTTTTATAAAATCCTTAATAGAATCTAATAATTCTTCTAATAGCTCATTAGAAAGGGAATTTGGTGTACCTCCTCCAATGAATACAGTATCAATATTACATAAATCAGATTTTCTATATTCTAGTTCTTCTTTTAAACGTTTTATATATAATTTTTTATTCTCTTCACTTGATACCATTTTAGGAAAATCACAATAATTACAAATTTTATGACAAAATGGAATATGTATATATAATCCCTTCATAATACACCTCTTAGAATAATTATATTCTATAATTAAGCTATTTACAATATTATGTAAACCAATAGAGCTTTATAGTTAATAAAAAGCACAATAATATCTTTTAAATATACCTAACTATAGATTGAAATTATATTGAAGGAAAATAGGTATAATTAAATTTAAAATTTAATCATTTCTTATTTAATAAGAAAAATAAATGTGCTATAATTACATTAAATTTTTATTATGGAGATGATTATTTATGAAAAAGGATACACAATGCGTACAAGCTGGATATACACCTAAAAATGGTGAACCAAGACAAATTCCAATTGTACAATCTACAACATTTAAATATGATACAAGTGAAGATATGGGTAAATTATTTGACCTAGAGGCTTCAGGATATTTCTATACAAGATTACAAAATCCAACTAATGATTATGTAGCTGCAAAAATTGCTGCATTAGAGGGTGGTACTGCTGCAATGCTTACATCTTCTGGTCAAGCTGCAAACTTCTTTGCATTATTTAATATTTGTGAAAATGGTGGCCATATTGTATGCTCATCATCAATCTATGGTGGAACATTTAATTTAATAGCTGTAACAATGGCTAAAATGGGTATTACTACTACTTTTGTATCACCAGACGCAACAGAGGATGAATTAAATGCTGCATTTAAAGAAAATACAAAGGCTGTTTTTGGTGAAACAATTGCTAATCCAGCATTAACAGTATTAGATATTGAAAAATTTGCTAAGGTGGCACATGCTCATGGCGTACCACTAATTGTTGATAACACATTCCCTACACCTGTAAATTGTAGACCAATCGAATGGGGTGCTGATATTGTAACTCACTCTACTACTAAGTATATGGATGGTCATGGGGCTGCAGTAGGTGGATGTATTGTTGATTCTGGTAAATTTGACTGGATGGCACATAAGGATAAATTCCCTGGTCTTTGTACACCAGATGATTCATATCATGGTATCACTTATGCAGAAAAATTTGGTAAGGAAGGTGCCTTTATAACTAAGTGTACTGCTCAATTAATGAGAGATTTTGGTTCTATCCAATCTCCTCAAAATGCTTTCATACTAAATTTAGGTTTAGAATCACTTCATGTACGTATGCCAAAGCATGTTGAAAATGGCCAAGCTGTTGCAGAATTCTTATCTAATAGTCCAAAGGTTGAATATGTTACATATCCAGGACTTAAAACTGATAAATATCATAAGCTTGCAGAAAAATATTTACCTAATGGTGGATGTGGTGTTGTATCATTCTGCCTAAAGGGTGGTAGAGCAAATGCTGAAAAATTCATGAAATCATTAAAGCTAATTGCAATTGAAACACACGTTGCAGATGCTAGATCTTGTTGTTTAAACCCTGCATCTTCTACTCATAGACAATTAACTGATAAGCAACTTGAAGAAGCAGGAATTCCTGCAGGATTAATTAGAGTTTCATGTGGATTAGAAAGTAAAGAAGATTTAATCGAAGATATTAAACAAGCACTAGAGAGGTTATAATATGCCAATCATAATTCCAAAGGATATACCAGCTTATGAGACATTAAAAAATGAAAATATATTCGTTATGTCAACAAATAGAGCTAATTCACAAGATATTAGACCTATTGATATACTCATATTAAATTTAATGCCTACAAAAATTGAAACTGAGACGCAGCTTGCAAGACTTTTAGCTAACTCATCATTACAAGTCAATTTAACTTTTATTGTTCCAAAGAGTCATGATTCTAAAAATACTGCTAAAAGCCATTTAGATAAATTTTATACAACATTTGAAAATATCAAGAATAGAAAATTTGACGGCTGTATCATCACTGGTGCTCCTGTTGAGAAACTTGATTTTAAAGATGTTGATTATTGGCCTGAGCTTGAAGAAATATTTGATTTCACTAAAACAAATGTTACTTCTACAATGTTTATTTGTTGGGGTGCTCAAGCTGGCTTAAAGCATTTCTATAATATTGATAAATATGAAAGAAATGAAAAGCTATTTGGCGTATTTAAGCATAAAAAGAGTGTAATATATGAAGCATTATTAAATGGAATTGATGATGTATTCTATGTGCCTCAATCTAGATATACATATAATAAGGAAAAAGATTTATTATCATGTAAAGATCTAATCCCTTTATGTACATCTAAAGAATGTGGTACTACTATTTTAAAATCAAAGGATAATAAGCAAGTATTTGTTTTAGGACATTTAGAATACGATAAATATACTCTTAAAAAGGAATACGAAAGAGATTTAGCTAAAGGCTTAGATATTAAAGAGCCTGAAAATTATTTTAATGAAGATAAATCTGATGTTGATGTATTATGGAGATCAACAGCAAATATACTTTATTATAATTGGCTAAATTATTATGTTTATCAGCTTACACCATATGATTTTAATGATCCAATTATAAAATACCAAAATGAATAAAAATGAGGCCTCTACAGCTAAATGTAGAGGCTTTTTCTATATTAAATCTTCCATTTTACAATGTAGAGCTTTTGAAAGCTTATAAATTGTATCAATTTGTCCTTTTGAAATATCTATACTTTGTTGTTCATATGCTTTAATTGTCCTAATTGGAACATTAGATATGATAGATAATTCAGATTGACTTAATTTAGCTTCTTCTCGCTTTAGTTTTAACTTTGAGACAATATTTAATCTGATATTAAATAAATCTAAAACCTTTCTTATATCCATTTCATGATATGGGAAATACTCCTTTATTAATTCTTTACATGGATAAGCACTAATTATTTCCTTATAAGAAATGTTGTAATACCATTGAACAAAAGCTAGGACAAATCCTACCCAATATTCAGGGGTTACAATTGGCATATCTTCATAATATTTTGGTTCTTTATTTAAAATGATTGCCAATAATTCAATAGATGATTTTCCAAAAGTATATTTATAATCATTTATTTCAAAAGCTTTAGAAATGTAAGATTCAACAAATTTATTTGCAAAATCGTCGATTTCGATTTTTTCATTTATGACTGCATATTCAAAAATTGAACCTAATTTTTCTTGTAAAATTAATAAATTATTTTCATTATAAGCATGAATCATTTTTTATCACCTCTGATTAAATCATTTAAAAATATATCATTGATAGATAATTTTTTTCTTCTACTTAATAAAAAATCGTTCCTTGCATCTTCATTTCTTTTTTCTCTTTTTTGATAATATATTTTATTATCAGCCATTATAGAATCGATGTATTTTAATTGGTTAAAGGCTTTTTCTGATTTTAAGACTATTTGTTCTCCTAAATTACCTAATTTTAGAGCTTCTTCTAATCTAGAAATGGATATTGTATTATTCAAAAAGCTTTGAGCAAACTGAAAATATGAATCGTCAGCTCTATATCCAATAATAACATCGTATTTTTCGTATGGTAATAAATAATTTTTAATTAAAAAATCTTTACCAATTGAAGCAATATCTGTTTTTACTTCAAAAAATCTATTTTGTAATAATATAGTAATCCAGTGTAACACATTATAATTAGATAAATTTAAGATTTTTAAATCACTTAAATCAAATTCGTACTTATTTGCATAACCACCCTTGTTAATGCTCACTGCCCATTCTTTAGCTAATTCACAGTCTTCTGTTGTATAAAATCCTAAACCATAATCATTATATTTTTTACCATAACCATAAATTGGATTTTTAATGATATGATCAGAACCATGATATATAATTATTTTATTTTCCATACGCATCTCTCCTTTTATTTAAGCATAACATTATAATGTTATAAATGTCAAGTTTTATGACATTATAATGTTATAAAAAGCCTTGAAATTAATCAAGGCTTCCTGGTTTTATATTTAATTGTTATTCGTTTCCTATATTAGAAATGTTTTGTTCTTGGTTAATTATATTATTTTTTAATAATTTCTTTTTAATAATATATGAGATTACAAATACTAATGTATAGACAACAATAATTGAAATACTTGCGATTAAATATTTTGAATATGCATTAAAATCAAATTCTTTTCCTTTTGATATTGCCTTATTTAATGCTTTAAAGAATACACCAAAGGCGTATGTAACTATTATTGCGTTAGCTAAACCAAATGATATAGCTGCAGTTTTAAATGTTGCCATTGATTCTAATATTAATGTATGTAATGCATAGAATAAAATTACTAATGCTGCTAATATTCCAATTACATAATCATAATTTAAATCAATTCCTGAACCACCTAAATAAGGTGTCATAATGATTGTTTGATCTGAATCTGCAGTATATGTAATAGGTCCATATAGGGCTGTATAATCAGCACCCCAATCTTCATATAAATCAGGTGTTAATTCTAATCTAGCATCTTCTGTATAATTACCATCCCATCCAAATAAAATTATATTATCTATATCCTTTATTTGAATCTTTTTAATACATGTATAACCATCAGCGTTATCAGATAGGTCAAATACTAATTTATCTCCTGCTTTTAAATCAATTTCATAAGAGTTTTTAGTAAAATTATCTACAACTACATTATTATTTAATGAGATAGTTGTATGAACCATATCATCATTTTCATATGTATATACTGAATTAACAAGCTTAACTGTAGCAAATATAATCATTCCTAATGATGCTATAGCTAAAACTGATTTAATAACAATGTTTTTAACAGTTCTAACTTCCCTTGGCTTTTCTCCTACTCCTTCTTTTGGACATAAGAAGAAATCATATTTTAATGATATTAAAACCATAATAGATGTACATAAAATTATATTTGGAATAGAATATGATCCATTATAAACAAATGAATATAGCCATGTAGCATTACTTACACCCCAAAATGATCCACTACCATCTCCTAGCCAGAAAAAGCCTCCAGCTAATACATGGCATATGTATTTTAATAAGCCTGCTACAACTGTTCCAATAATAATATAAATTAGTTTGCTCTTTTTAGAATCAGTATTATGATATCTTTTAGCAAATACACCAGCTAAGCCACAAAGTGTATAACCTAAAATATAATCTAATACAATTTGGAAGAATGGAGCTAAAACTCTCATTGCCCCACTATATGTAACACCATTAATTACATATATTCCTGAAAACATTTGAACTATTGATAAAATAAATCCACACAATAGTCCTGGTAATAAACCTCTTCTATAGCTAATGATAAATACACAAACCATTGCTATACAAATAGATCCACCATTTACCCAGACGCTTCTAAAAATACCACTTGATAGAGCGTCTAGTACTAAGCCTAAGGCAGCAAAAATTGCAATTTCGGCTAATACCTTGGTTGAAAAAATCTTTTGTTTCATTTTTTTTCTCCTTCCTATAAAAACAAAAAATGTTCCACTAGGAACATGCGAAAAAGAAAATTATGTGTTATAAATTCTCACATTATTCCTTCGCTAGCATTACCTAGATCAGGTCAAGGGTCGATCTTATTCCTCTCAGCCTTTTAGGCTCCCCTTAATATGACGAAATTATTATATAATGTAGATATAAATATTTCAAGATTAAATATCTATTCTTTTTATTATAATTTATATAATGTCTAATTTTTTTTTAAAAGAAAGCATACAAATAAATTTTTCAATAAAAAGTGTGTGTAATATTTAGATTAATATATAAAGCTAATTTCTTAATGAATAAAAAAAATATCCGCAAAAAATTGCGGATGTTTTTATTTTGTAATTAATAATATTATTGAAATTATACCAATTATTAATGAAATAGTTGCGATAACACCAAATGTTATCAATAGCTTGTTTTGTTTTTGTTGTTTATTTTCGTATGATTCTAACACTTTTTTTAATTCAGCATTTTCTTCTTGTTGCTGAATTATTCTTTCATTATGTGTAATAGCTTCATTTTCTAAATCTAGTATTTTATTATTATGCTCCTTAACTCTTTGTGTTATTTCCATTGTTTTATTATAAATATCTTCTTGAGCCTTAAGTTGTTTAACAACATTTAAAATCTCTTTTCTAGTCATATCATCTATTTCTTCTTCTGATGCTTTATCAAGCCTCATCATTAGCTCTTTAACAACACATCTATTCATTGTTATATTAGCTACTCCTAAGCCTAAAAGATATTGCATAATTTCAGTAAGCTTTTTTTGAAATAATAATGATTTTTCTTGAAGATCCATATTTATTCTATTAGATTCAGATAAAGCTACCTGATTAGCTTGAAGGTCTTCTATTGAATTTTTCATTTTAAATAAATGAACGCCTTTTTCTTGTGATTCAATAGCTTTTTTATTAACCTCATCAGCTTTTTTTCTAGCTATTTCAAGATTAGATATATATTCACTTAAAATAGAAAATTGTTCATGAATTAATGCAGGAACATCTGATTCATCAATTTTAACGATTTCAAGACTTCCTTCTTTTTTATCTTCCATACCTATTCTCCCCATTTAAGAATATCTTTAATATCATCCTTTAATCCTTCGTTGTGCTTATCAGCCTTATCGATATCATCGGAAATAGTTTTAATATTCTCTTTTGTTTCTACAATACAATTTTTCATTAATTCTTCATTTTGCTTAACCAATTCCATAGTATGATTAATAGATTTATCTACATCATCTGCAAGTAACCATAAATCTCCTTGCTTATATAATATTTTAGCATTATTTAATGATATATATTCATTATAAAGCTCAATACGTTTGTTTCTATTATGAGCTAAACGAATGCCCATAATTCCATCCCATGTACAAGCAATAACCGTTCTTCCGACACCAACATAATTAATTCTTAATGCAAATTGAGTTAAAAATGCAGCACCATTTCCACCACTTCTAGCAACTGCCCTTATTGCAGCATCTGCAGTATCGATAGCTGTTAATGTTGCCATAGATACTGTTAACATTCTAACTATTGTTCTATTTTTAAATGGAACTACATTAGACCAATTGATCTTTTTTAGCTCCTTAAATGAAGTTACACCTTCTAATTTTATTTCATTTATTAAATGTCTAATAAAATAAAAGGCTCTTACAATTACTTCATTTATTCCTACAACTAATGCTTGTTTACCAAGATGTGCATAAAATGCTAACTCTGAATTAAAATCAAATGGCATTCCGTTTTGTCCATTTAATTTTCCTCTAAACATATCATCTAATGAATTTTTAAAATGGATTGGCGCCTTAGAATCAGTTTTTGTAATTGCAGATGAACCTTCTTTAAACATAGACATAATAGGTCCTGGTATACCTTTACCTAATTTAGCATTAGGAGCACCAGATATACCACAAACTAAATTAGCACCCCATGTTGTAATAGCTCTAAAGAATTTTTCAAAAATACTCGCTCCTGCAACACTTGAATTAGCTACACTAGCCCAACCAAATTGTCCTAATTTTGGATTCCAGCCATAAGTCATTCCACTTAATTGACCGATAATAGATACAATTAATCCTAATAATGATGGATGAAAAGCAAAATCAGTAATATGTCCCATAGATGCAGCACCATTAGCACTATATTTATTTCCAAGATATTCCATAGCATTTGGCATACTATCAAATTTATGGCCCTTAGGTATAGCTGAATCCTTAGCTGCTGTTTTATTAGCAATATTAACAACAAATTTCTCGCTCTTTTCAGTACCCCAAGGTGTACCATCAAGTGAGAATTCACCAACAAAGAAAATATCTAAAATACCTGTTAAAACTCCACTTGCTGCAGCAACCGCATAATCAAGTCCGTCAGCATGTGATTCTAGCTTTTCAATTTTATCTGTTCTATCATTAAGCTCTATTTCAAGATCCTTCAGTCTTTGATTTAATAATGTATTATTTAAAGCATCCTCACTATTATTTTTTTCAACAACAGGAATAACTTCTATTTCACATTCATCTTCATTATCTATTTGAGCTTTTAAATCTACAATTGGTTCTGATACTTTTTTCAATTTAATGTACCTCACTTTTTATTCATATGCGTCTTTAATAATATTTTAACATAAAATATTAATTATACCAAAGCAATATAATAAAAAGCCTAATCTAGGCCTATTATTGATTTAATATAATTTTTTATAGATAAATTTAATTTTTCTTCTGTAATTTCTCCATTAATCCATTGTCTGATTGCAGGTAATTCACGTAATTCTTTATGAATATAACCACCCATACCAGCACCAATAATATTTAAGTCTTTGTTAATTTTATTTCTTCTTCTAATCTTTTCTTCTTCAGTTATCATATTCTTTCCTAGCAAGACTTTACATCCCTATCTATGGCATCACATAATTCTTCTAATGTTATATCACCATTTATATATTGCTCCCAATATGGTTGATTTTTAACTGCTGGATTAACATCACCACCAAAACCAGAGCCAATAATGTTAAAATTCATTTCTAATAATTCTCTTCTTCTAATCTTTTCTTCTTCAGTTATCATATTATTAACACACCTCGTTTTATTCATTTCATATCTTTCAATATCTTTAAATGTTAATTTAGGTGTCATTTTATCCTCTCTTATTAATTTTAATTTGGGAGTTAAATATTTAGATGCCTCTAATGTATCAGGTAAATATGTGACTTCCTTATAACATATATTGACTTTTAGTAATAACAAGATCTATTCTAAACCTATTCTACATGACATTCTATCAGCTAGATTTTGAACCTCTCATGATTAAAATCATAAGATTCTAACTTCTAATATCGTTATAGAGACTATAACGGCATAGACATAATGCTGATAAAGTTGCCTAAATCCTGTCTAGAAGACACATTATATCTACCTAACATATTAGACTATTAGTTAAATAACATTTAATAATACTTTGAAAGTATTATATGTTAATTTTGTTCCACTCAAAGCTAAAGAAGCTTTTGTCTCTAGCTCTGACCTTGAATTCACATTCAAGGGTTTTAATGTCTCTCTTATATAATATCTTGCTGCGATATTATATGATGCACTTAAATCACAATTATATATCTTTCCGCTTACAAATTTGCATATAGAATAATTATCATTATCTCTTTCTACT
>Ga0310694_10002017_pt1 | contig 21635 bp, 11 predicted proteins | sample 174DNAGHGhighgp2_FD_203884 | JGI IMG/M metagenome (GOLD analysis project Ga0310694, IMG submission 203884) | Sheep rumen microbial communities from Palmerston North, Manawatu-Wanganui, New Zealand - 1742 DNA GHGhigh gp2 (v2) (version 2) | ecosystem: Host-associated > Mammals > Digestive system... | reverse complement strand
TCTAGCATCCCCGTCCCCTCAAAATGAATAATCAATAACACAACATATGACAGATCAAATCAAAACTTTTTGCACGCAGCTGAGGAAGGAGGACGACTCCTTCGAGTATGCAAGGAAAATGGTGGAGGAAAACCACATCACCAGGGAGCAACTGTTGAAATTGGTGTGTGAGGATTGCAACCTGCTCAACTCCATGGCGGTGAAGAAATGTGTGGACTACGGCCTCTTCTCCGCCCAAGACCTCATTGACAATGGCATCGATAGGAATTTCGTCGACATGCTTGGAATGGAATCGGAGGATGTCCTGCCCGATAGTGGATACATCGAGTGCATTGATTGGAAAGCGAAGGAGGTGTATTTCTGGGGCATTCCTTCCTCGGGAAAGACATGCGCCTTGGGCACCATTCTCGCTGCGGCGAGAGGGGGAAATGTGGCAAGGAGCATGAGGGTGGAGAAATGCCAGGGGCAACTCTACCAAATCATCCTCTCGCAAATCTTCAAAAGGGAGAATTTCTATTGCATCCTACCAGGCCGTACCTCGGTGGACTCCAATTTCGCCATCAGGACAGTGCTGGAGGACATGCAGGGAAATGACCACCCCGTGACGCTCATCGACATGGCCGGCGAGCTCTTCTGCGCCACGCTGTGGAACGAACAAGGAAAGACGGAAAACCTCAAGGAAAGGCATAAAACCGCTTTGGAGGAATTTGAAAACATGCTCGTGACCAAAAAGTCGAACAACCCCAAATATCACTTCTTCATCATCGAATACAGCGAGGATGACAAGAAATACAGGGGGTTCGACCAGGATGTGTACCTCGAACATGGACTGCAGTACCTCTTTGAGAAAGGGGTGCTCACTGATGCCAACAACGGGTTATACGTCATCGTCACAAAAACTGACCTGGTGCAAAGGAACACGCCGAAAGGCATGGACCCAAACGATTACTTGACGCAATGCCTTGAAATGAGATACCCTAACTTCCTCAACCTGCTCAACACCTATTGCGGCAGGTTTGGCATGAGTGGAGGGTTGCCCATTCCTTTCGACATCGGCGAGGTGTGCTTTCAAAACCTTTGCCAAGTGAAAACAGAAAGGGCGCAACGCATCGTTGAAATACTCATGGAAGAGCATCATCCTAACGTGAAAAAAAAGGAAAGAAAAGGTGGCTTCAGATTGAAGTGGTTCTGATACAAGCCGTTACTCTATCATCATCTCCCAACATCCTAACAACAAGAAACATGAAACTCGCATTATATCAACAACTCGTGAAAAATGGGGAGGATAGCAAGGCGCTGTTCAATCCCGGAAACATAGGAAGCAAAATCTTCGATGTGAAAATCGAAGGGGTACTCAGGCTTAATTCCGACTTCAAGGGCATCACATCCATGCTCTCATTCAACAGTCTGGGATGCCTCGTCTATGTCATCAAGCCGCTATTCTCCAGACTGGGCGACTACAGGGCTTTGGTGCTCGCCATACCCAAGCAAGTGGCTTTCGCTGCCGCGGAGGATATTGCCAGCATCGTCAAGAAAATGGAGGATACACTTGCCAATGGAAAGGACGAGCAAGAACTTGCATCTTGCTTTGAAAAGGATTACAAGGAATTGGATTTCGATTGTGACTTACCCGAACAGAGAAACCGATATGCATTCAGGTGCTATGGCAAGGGATGCAAGCAGGGGGCTTTGGAAGACTTGCTGGGTGCCAATCTCCTTCAGGAAGATTACTTCAAGTATGAAGGGGTGTTCTTCATTCCTGTCGAACATGAAGGACTCGTCAGAAAAGAGTCCATGGATAACCTCACGGCTAACAAGATGGCTGTCCCTGCCGTCTTGCAGCCACCAACGGCGCAATGCCAAAAGGCGGGATGCAAGGCATGGATTGCAGGAAAGGAATTCGACAAGCCTTTCCTCACTCGCACGGGAATCACCGTCAAAATCACATTGAAAAAGGATGGCTGTGTCGACAGGGATGAGAAAGTCAAGGTCGACAACCAGGTGATGCCTGCGGATTTGCCTGAGAAAATCGATTGGTGGAGAAAAATCTATGCCAAGTCATTCTCTATCACGGGGGAAGACGGTCCTCTCAAGGAGAGTGAGACGCAATTGGATATCCAGGAGAAAGTGAGTGTCAACAAGCGGGAAAGGTTCATTGCCGTTCCTGAAAGCAAATGGGGGAAGGCGCATCTCATCGTCAACCATGATGGGTATGAACCGATGAAGAAGGTTGTCGACCTGTCCAAATGCTCACCGGAAAAACCCTTGGTCGTCAAACTCAAACGGACGAGGAAGAAGGTTTCATACAAGGTAGCCGGCACAAAGGTCGCTTTTGATTTGGAACGCACCGAGGAGGAGAAAGGAAACTCGCCCCTACAAGGCTTCGAAGTGCAAGAAGTGAAAGACAACGAGGTGGTGCTAAGAAGCAAGGCCTCAAGGAAAAACGAGGAGAGAAGAGGAGATGAACGGGCAAGGCTGGCCGACTTCGATGACGACGATGTGCCAGAGGAGGATGAAGAAAGGTCACACCTGAAGGTGTCCAAGAAATTGGTCACATGTCTCGCTTCGGGGCTGGTGGCGGGATTGCTCGTCGGTGGGGCTTCCGGATGGTTCCTGGGGAAACATAACGGAGAGAAAACGGCGATGATGATGGTGGAGCAACAGCGACTGGCCAAGGAAAGGCAAGAGCAGATGAGAGCCGACTCCATCATTAGTGTCGACATCGTACATTATCTCGACAGTGTCACACCTTGGAAAAAAGTGGATATGGATAGTGCTCTCTTCCAAGGGAAGCTGAATGGATTTTACGATGCACTCAACACCTATAGCTTCGAAGCCGTGCAAGTCATGGGAGACTCTCTCAATCTCCATCAAAGCAAGAATTTGCAGAAGCTCGACAGTGTCATCAAAGCCATGAACCAGAAACCGGAATACAAACAGAAACTATTGGAAACCAGCAAGAAACCAGAGGAAACAGTTCCTGTGTTCAGTCGCGACGGAACCATTACGCTTGCCAATTTCTTAGGGAAGTTGGAAGAAGTGATAAAAATTGTAGATAGCGAGAAGAAATGAAGACATTCCTGAAATTCATATTACTCTTGGCTGCTGTCTTCATGGTGGCTGGCTCCTTGCTCTTCTTTGCAAAGACGAGGATGGAGCCACCCACTCCCTTGGAAGATGAGAACCTTCACGAAAAAAAGGCAAGGGCCTGCGTGGAAAGCATGTCGGAGGCTAACAATATGAAGACGCTCAACAAAAGGTTCTATGCGGCAAGGCAACTCCTGGGGTTTCTTGGAGACAACAAGCTCATATCCACCGAGGTGGCCGACCAACTGATGGTGGAGATGGTGGAGAAATATGTGCCTGCGTTTGCTGACCATTCCTTGAGACGGTTGGGTGAAACGCAATGGGACGATAAGGACCTCAAGGAAATATCGAGCCTGATGGCTGCTGTCAAGGGGTTGAAAACGTCTGATAAGAAACAGGCCATGGAAAAGGCCTCGCGAAACACGGGAGAACAACTGGGAAACGTGGAGTATGTGGTGGGGGTGTGCGACTCGGCGCTCGTCCTCGCCAAAGGTGGGAAATACACCGGATGGCAAAACGCAAAGAAGAGGATGGCCAGGGCTGACAGATTCGCCCGGCACCCCATCCTCAGAAACAACCACCATCTCATGGAAAGGCTCGACTCTTTCAAAATGAGGGTCGAGGAGTCGCATTACGATAGTTTGGTGAATGCCGCGCGCCAACTTGACAATTATGCTGATTATTCCAAGGAGAGATTTGACAACATTTATAATAATTTCAATCAGGAACTTGCACACTATGCGGACAGTGCCGCTGTCGTTTATGGGAGAAAATCCCATGACGTGAGCACGCTCAAGAGGAATGCAATGGAAACGAAGATTGAGGCAGAAGGGTATTTCTTTTACGAACCGGTAAGGGAAGGTATTGAAGATATCTACAATGTGGGAAAGCAAATCTATCATGAATATATCAAGTGAAATGAATGCCATCACCACGGCTTGCTTTTTTGCAATGTCATATCGGCGAAACCTGTTGATGATTTTTTTATCGCTTTTTGTTGGATTATTTGCTTTTTTGTCTTATCTTTGCAAAAATCTTATTTTTTTAACTAATACCGATTAACTATGAAAATGAAATCTTTGATTACAACGTTGTTCCTTTTGTTGGCAATGACCTGCAACGTGATGGCGGGAGAAATTGCCAGTTCGAAGAATTATGGAGTTTTGGAAACTAACGGTCCATTCACCATCATCATCACTGGAAATGGGGTCATTGGACGTGATGGACCTGGTGGGTATGATACAGGTGTCCGCTTCTACAAGGGGCAGAGGCTCACATGCTACGGACTTGAGCAAGGCTGGTACAAAGTGAAATATGGCAATGGTGTACGCTGGGTGTCATCATCTTATGCAAAACCTGCTGGAAGTTCCTCCTCCTCTTCTTACTCGTCGGGCTATTATGTCGTCTTCACCGGCGACCGTGTCATTGGAAGGTTGTCTCCTGCCGGAACCGCCACCCGTTATCGATTCTATAGAGGGCAGAGAGTGCCTTACTTGGGGCAACAAGGCAGCTGGTACAAGGTGAGCTACAACGGGAAAGTCCTCTGGGTGTCGAGTGCATACAGCTATGTGCAATAACAAAATGCACATTTGATGAACAATAAAAGTGCGGGCGATGCAGCCCGCACTTTTTTATTCGGAGTTTTGCAAGTTTTCTTTGCCTCCCTGTGGAATCAAAGGTTTTCAAACACCGCCTTCACCCTTGCCAGGGCCTCGCGGCATTTCATCTGGAACCGCCATCTTCTACAGTTGGTGTTGCCGGCATTGTAGGCGATGGCGTCCAAGCCGTTCACTTTGGCAAGATAGAGGGCGCGCTCGTTATGGAATTCCTGCGAGATGATGGTCACGGTTTTACCGTCGAAGAGCTCCTTGGTCTTTTCAATGGAATTGATGGTGCGGAACCCCTTGCCATCCAGCGTGATGATGTCGGCGGGGACGCCTCGCTCCACCAACCGGGCCTTCATCTCCTCTGGTTCGTTGAAACTGTCGGGGAAGTTGCCGCCGCTGATGAGCAGCTGGTCGTATTTCCCTGCTTCCCACAACGCAACGGTGGCGTCTATACGGCGCAGGAAGAATTGGTTGGGGTTGCCGGAGCGACCTATGGGGCTGGTGCCCAACAGAAGGCCTACCTCACGGTGGGGGACTGACGCGGTATCGTCGTATTTCTTTCCCTTGCAAGCATGCAGCACTGCTACATTGCAAGCTACGATGACGATAAGGCAAAGCAACAAAACGCTACATATGGTAATCAACAGAATCTTTATCATTCTTCTCATTCTTTTTCTTTTCATCGAGATATTCTGCGAAAATGCGAGCGGCACTCTCCACCTTCGCCGCACAGGGACGTTCCTTGTAATAGGCTGCCGTACGCTCAGACGCCACGTAATCGCCCATCGGGACGGGACCGCTGAGACCGAGAAGCTCAGCGCATATCAGCGAACCATTGGCTGCCTTCGAACGGGACAGCAGTTCTTGAACCAACTTGTAGCAAGCCGTCTTGCCAGCGCGGTCGCCACCCTCCGTCTGACCGCTGTCGAGGCCCGACAGGATGACGAGGGCGGAAACAGCTCCACACATCAGGCGCAGACGACCCACACCGCCGCCGAAACCGGCAGACACACGCTTCGCAAGTTGGGAATCCAGGCCATAAAGGTCGCTGAAAGCAAGCACTACGCTCTGGCAGCAGCCAAAGCCTTCCATGAAATGGTCTACGGCAAGAGACACTCGGCGTTCTAAGTCTTCACTCATGGCATAAAGGTTGAAGGGGTTGAATCATGACGCAAATTTAGACATATTTTTCCGAATAATGGCTTGACTATATGAAAATATTTTTTGCTTTCGGGAGTTGAAGGGACGTATGTTCACTTTCAGGAGTTAAAAAGGAGTTAAAGGGGAGTTAAAGGGGAGTTAAAGGGGAGTATGTTCACTTTTCAGGAGTTAAAGGGAAGAATTTTCTAGGAGTTAAAGAGGAGTTAAAGGGGAGTTAAAGAGGAGTTAAAGGGACGTATGTTCACTTTTTCTCCATTTTTAGCTTCGCTGTTATTTCAATCTTCAATTTTCAATTTTAGCTTCGCTGATTTTTGTCGCGATTCGGCAGAGTTCAAGCAAGCTTGACTCTGCTCTCGCTGCTCCAAAAATGCAATCTTCAATTTTCAATCTTCAATTTTCAATATAATTGTCCTTATTTCGTTTTTTTTTGCGTAATTTTGCAACGCAAAAATGCCTTGCGTGCCATTCATTTTGGAAATGTGTGTTTTAGAACCCTTCACGCCTGTCATTTTCACCAACCAAGCAAATCAAGCAAACAAGATGAAAGCAACCTTCATTCTCAAGCAGGTCGGCCTGTGGCTGTTGCCGTTCCTGCTCCCTGTGACGGCCAACGCCGCAAACAATTACGTCGACCTCGGTCTGCCCAGCGGTACGCTGTGGGCCGAATGCAACGTGGGCGCCACCACCCCTGAGGGCTATGGCGACTTCTATGCCTGGGGAGAGATGAAGACCAAAACCACTTATTCGTGGAGCAACTACCAGTATGCCAGCGGGTCGGCGTCTTCCGCACAGGATCTCGGAATGCATATAGCAGGAACAATGTATGACACCGCTACAGCGGTATGGGGTAGCGAATGGGTGATGCCCACACTCGACCAGGCTAACGAACTGCTCAAGAAGTGTTCTGTCTCTTTGGCCACGGTGAACAACGTCAAGGGCATGCGCTTCAAGGGCCCCAACGGTAACACCATCTTCTTCCCCATGGCGGGATACAAGTATAACTCAAATTACAATGCGGAAGGTTCACAGGTTTACATCTGGACCGACACCAAGGACAATGTCACCAACGAGGCATACAAGTCGATGGCCATCTACATCTATCGCAGCTCCACCTCGGCGACGGTGAAGACCACGGCGGCGCCAAGACGCTCTGGCGTTATCGTCAGGGCCGTCCGTTCCAAGGAGGTCGTGGACCCAGACCCGCCCACTCCGCCTTCCAACGGACCGGAACTGGTCGACCTCGGTTTGAGTGTGAAATGGTGCTCTCAGAACGTGGGAGCCGACAGCGAGTCCGCATATGGAGAATATTACGCTTGGGGCGAGACCGCCACAAAGAAGACCTACTCCTGGGCCAACTACCAACATGCCAGTGGCTCGACAGCAACGGTGAGGAGCATCGGCACCAACATCGCCGGCACGGAGTACGACGTGGCTGCCAAGACGGAGGTTTATGACCCCGCAGCGAACAAGCAGGTCGAGGTATGCATGCCCACCGTGGCACAGTTCGAGGAGTTGAACACCAAGTGCTCTTGGAAGGAAGAAACCATTGATGGGCACAAGGGGTTCCGCGTCACAGGCCCCAGCGGCAAGAGCATCTTCCTGCCCTTCTCAGGCTCCAATTTCGATGGCAGTATGCACAACGTGGGCGTATACACCTACTATTGGTCATCGGAGGAGGCCCCTTCTGATGAGCTGAGGGCCGGCACGCTCCTGGTCAAGACCGGAGAGACCCCGGATATAAGAATGGTGCAAAAGCGCACCGGGCTCGTCATCCGCGCCGTGGAGCAAACCAAAGGAACCGAAGAGGATCCGGTAGAGCCGGAACAACTCGCTTTGGTCGACCTCGGACTGAGTGTGAAATGGTGCTCTCAAAACCTGGGCGCCGACAGCGAGTCCGCTTACGGCGAATACTACTCCTGGGGCGAGACCGCCACGAAGAATACCTACACCTGGGCCAACTACCAACATGCCAACGGCTCGGCCTCCACGGTGAAGGACATCGGCAGCGACATCGCCGGCACGGAGTATGACGTGGCTGCCAAGACAGAGGTCTACGACCCTGACACCAAACAACAAGTCGCGGTATCCATACCCACCAAGGCGCAGTTTGAGGAGTTGCGCACCAAGTGCACGTGGAAGGAGGAGACTGTCGATGGACACAAGGGATACCGCGTCACGGGAACCAGTGGAAAGAGCATCTTCCTGCCCTTCTCCGGCTCCAACTATGATGGCAGCATGCACAACGTGGGCATATATGCTTACTACTGGTCGTCGGAGGTGGATGCATCCTACTTGCAGAGGGCCAACGCATTTTATATCAAGACCGCAACATCACCGAAGATGTCATGGGCGCAGAGGCGCACAGGCCTCGTCATACGCGCCGTGGAGCAAGCCAAAGGAACGGAAGAGAATCCGGTAGAGCCGGAACAAGCCTCATTGGTCGACCTCGGGCTGAGCGTGAAATGGTGCTCACAGAACGTCGGTGCCGACAGCGAGTCTGCATTCGGTGAATACTATTCCTGGGGCGAGACCGCCACAAAGGCCACCTACACCTGGGCCAACTACCAATATGCCAACGGTTCGGCAACAACGGTGAAGGACATCGGCAGCGACATCGCCGGCACGGAGTATGACGTGGCTGCAAAGACGGAGGTCTACGACCCTGACACCAAACAACAGGTTGCGGTATCCATGCCCACCAAGGAGCAGTTCGAGGAGTTGCGCACCAAGTGCACATGGAAGGAGGAGACTGTCGATGACCACAAGGGATACCGCGTCACGGGACCCAGTGGAAAGAGCATCTTCCTGCCCTTCTCCGGCTCCAACTATGATGGCAGCATGCACAACGTGGGCGTATACACCTACTACTGGTCATCGGAGGTGGATGCATCCAACTTGCAGAAAGCCAGTACACTTTATATCAAGACCGCAACCGCTCCGACGATAACCGTGGCGCAAAGGCGCACAGGTCTCGTCGTCCGCGCCGTGGAATATGTCGAAGGAACCGAAGAGGGGAATGACGACCCGAAAATCTCCTTGGTGGACCTCGGCCTGAGCGTGAAATGGGCGGATATGAACGTGGGAGCCACGGAAGAGTCGGGGTACGGCGACTTCTATGCTTGGGGCGAGACCGCCACGAAGACCACCTACACCTGGGCCAACTACCAGCACGCCAACGGCTCGGCAGCCACGGTGAAGGACATCGGCAGCGACATCGCCGGCACGGAGTATGACGTGGCTGCCAAGACGGGGGTCTACGACCCGGATGTGAAAAAGCAGGTGGAGGCATCATTGCCTACCATGGAGCAGTTCGAGGAGTTGCGCACCAAGTGCACGTGGAAGGAGGAGACCATCGACGGTCACAAGGGTTTCCGGGCTACGGGACCCAATGGCAAGAGCATCTTCCTGCCTCTCTCGGGATGCAGCTACGACGGAAAGGAATACAGCCGCAACGTGTCGTGCAACTACTGGACGTCGGAGGTGAACGCCTCTGATGCACAAAGGGCCAACGTTCTTTACATCAAGACGGCGAACGCCCCGAAGTTGTATGTGGCGCAAAGGCGCACAGGAGCTTTCGTGCGACCTGTGGAGAAGGTGGAGGTGGAAATACCGCCCACACCGCCCACACCGCCGGGCACCGATGCACCTTACGCCATTCTCAGCAGTACCACACTGACGTTCTTTTACGATAGCAATAGGGCGTCGCGCTCGGGGACGGCCTACGATTTGAACACCGGCAAGAATGCGCCGAAATGGCAGACAAAAGCCTCTTCTGTCAAGAAGGTGGTGTTCGACGCTTCCTTCAAGGAGGCACGTCCCACCTCGTGCCACCAGTGGTTCTATGGCATGTCGGCACTGACCACCATCACCGGCCTTGCCAATCTCAACACCTCGGAAGCCACCAGCATGCAGGGGATGTTCACCTACTGCAGCACACTCACCTCGTTGGACTTGACACATTTCAACACGGCCAACGTCACCGACATGTCGGCCATGTTCTACTACTGTTCCAACTTGGAGAGCGTCGACGTGAGCCAATTCAACACCGAGAAGGTGACCCATATGGGACTGATGTTCGCGTTCAGCGGGTTGGAAGAATTGGATATCTCCAACTTTGTCATACCAGACTCCACCAAGTCAAGCGGAAAATCCACACTCAACATGATCGGGGCGTGCACCAACCTGCAGCACCTCGTCATTCCTGCTTCGGCGGTGAAACTGAAAAGCAACGCTTGCGAACTCGTGGGGGCAGACACCCCATGCTCCATCACCGCGCCTGAAGGATTCAAGTTCGGTGTCAGCACCTCGGGCAGCAGTTTCAAGTGGAAGGGCGGACGTTTCAAAATCGCCGGCACTTCCAATCCTGACCCCGACCCGAACATAGGCGAGCATGAGTACGTCGACCTCGGACTGCCGAGCGGTACATTATGGGCAACCTGCAACGTTGGAGCAGACGCACCGGAGGAATACGGCGACTTCTATGCCTGGGGGGAGACGGCAACGAAGCCCACATACTCATGGAGCAACTACCTCTATGCCAGTGGCTCATCCTCAACCGTGCAGGACATCGGCGAAAACATTGCCGGAACGGAGTATGACGTGGCGGCAACACTATGGGGCAGTGAATGGGTGATGCCCACACTCGACCAGGCCAATGAACTGTTGAGGAAATGCAGTGCTTCACTTGCCACGGTGAACAACGTCAAGGGTCTGCGTTTCAAGGGTCCCAACGGCAACACCATCTTCTTCCCGATGACGGGGTACAAGTATGACTCGAACTACAGTAATGAAGGCTTGCAGACATACCTTTGGTTGAGCAACAATGACAACGTCACGAATGTGGCTTACAAGGCCATGTCCATCCACATCAAGCGCTCGACTTCGTCGGCGAGCGTGAAGACGACGGCTGCTCCCCGACGCTCTGGCGTCGTCGTACGTGCCGTACGTGCAGGAACCGGTTCCACCAACGATTTCAACTTCGACACCGACGGCATCTTCTCTGTGACAACCAACGCCTCATCCCCCTCCGACAACGCCACATACACCCTTCAGGGCATCAAGGTCGAGGGACAGCTCAAGCCTGGCATATATATCCGAAACGGAAAGAAGTTCACGGTGAAATAGGTTTGAGATTTGAGACTTGAGGTTTGAGATTTGAGAAAAAGTGAACGTATGCGCCATGTGATTGTGCTCTGTGCACTGCTGTTGTCAAGTACCTTGACTGCCAAGTCGGTAGCCGACCCCGTACATACCGTCGATTCGTTGCTGGCAGCCTATTCCTCTGCCTCGCGAAGCAACAAGGCGGACATCGGCGACCGGCTCATCAAACTTTGCATGGCCGACGACAACCTCTTGTCCATTCAGCGCAAGACCACTTCGCTACATAGCGACACGCTCGACTTCTTCGTATGGCTCGCCGCAGAGCGCTTCTACTACAACAACAGCTATTTCAAGGAGAGTATCGGGTTCATCGACAAGGCTTTGCCACTGGCAACCGCCAACGCCCCCGAATACCATGCCACGCTGCTCTGCGACCGCGGATACTGCCTTTTCAAGACAGGCCACAACACGGAGGCTACAGAAGCCGAACTGAAGGCGGAGCGCTTCAGCAAGAAACATGGACTGCTGCTCCCCCAGGCCCGCGCTTACAATTACTTGGCCATCATCAACCTCTCACTCGGCAGCATCGACGAAGCCAAGCATTTTGTACAAAAGGCTATCGACACCGACCGACTGACGGGGTCGGACCAAAATACCCACAACTACCTTGGCATTGCATGCGAAGTATATAGCGTGGCAAAGGAGCCTGACATGGCCATCAGCTATGGCCGTCGGGCAGTGGAGGCCGCTCGAGCCATCGGATACACTGCAGGAGTCGTCAATCACCTTTCCCAGCTGAGCTATGCCTACAACAGGAAGGGTGACCTCCAGCAGTCGCTCGCCATGTCGCAGGAGGCGGTGAAGACTGTGGAACAGATGGATGTGGTGGATAGAAACCTGCTGGCCATCAGCTTGGAGTATGTGGCTTTCAACCTCCTCGACATGAAACGAAACAGCGAGGCGGTGCCCGTCATCAGAAGGGCCATTGGCCTCCAAGAGGAATTGGGCAACTACCGTTCGGTATGCTACGACTACTTGTCGCTGGCAGAGGCTTTGGAGACTGACCAACCCCATGAGTCAAACAAGGCCCTGCATCGCTATGCCAAGATGCTTGACTCCCTCCACCATGCTGAGATGCATGAGGCGCTTAGCAATGCCAATGCCGCACTACACAACGATGAACTTCAGGAAGCAAACGAGGAGAGCCGTCGCAACTTCAACAGGATAGCCATTGCTGCCCTGGCGGGAATATTGCTCTTGTCGGCCGTCATCGCCGTATTGGCTTACATCAACCACCTGCGACGCCGCACACAAGAGGCCACCGAGCGACTGCAGAAAGCAAGGGAGACCTTTTTCACCAATGTCACCCACGAACTTCGCACGCCGCTCACCGTCATCCTCGGATTGACGCGGCTTTTGAATAAAAAGGAGAAAGATGCCGACAAGAAGGAGTCTCTCGCAATGATCGAGCGCAACGGGCAGTCTCTGCTCACCCTCGTCAACCAATTGCTCGATATTTCCAAGATGACTTCCGAGACTATGCAATTCTCTTGGCAGCAAGGCGATGTGGCGGCTTTCGTGGAGATGATTGTCGAGCATTTCCGACCGATGGCCGACCTGAAAGGTGTCGACCTGAGTTTCAATGCGGCTTCTCAAGCCATTCCTACTTTTTTCGTCGCCGATGCCATGCAGAAGATGGTGGGCAACCTGATTTCCAATGCCATCAAGTTCACTCCCAAGGGGGGAGAAGTCGCAGTAGGCATCGGCACCAACGGGAAAGAGTTGCAGGTCAGCGTCGAAGACAATGGTGTCGGTATTCAGCCCGAAGACATCGAACGCTTGTTTGAACCCTTCTTCCAAGGCACCAACCATGAGCGAACTGGCACCGGTGTGGGGCTTGCTCTCGTCAGTCAGCTGGCCAAGGCCTTGGGCGGAAAGGTAGGGGTGAGCAGCACACCTGGCGAGAAAACACGGTTCTTCATCGCTCTCCCCCTGAAGGAGACGCTTTCCGAGGGAGACCGGCTCGTGGCAGCAACAGCTCTTCACGACATACAGACTGACTCAACGGAGACTATGGTGAAGGATGGCAGAAAACTTGAAACGGCTGCTGAGGATGAGTCTGAAGAGGGTGGGAAGACACGGATTCTCGTGGTGGAGGACAATGCCGACGTGGCGGCATTCATTGGCAGTGTGCTTGCAGAAAGATATGCCGTGGCCTACGCCTACGATGGAGCAGAAGGAGAGAGAAAGGCCGCTGAATGGATGCCAGACCTTGTTGTCACCGACATCATGATGCCTGAGGTGGACGGACTGGAAATGTGTCGCCGCATACGTTCTTCTGAACAGACCAACCACATCCCCATCATCATCATCACCGCACGAAACACCGACAGCGACCGCCTCAGTGGCATCGAAGCAGGTGCAGAGGCTTATCTGTGCAAGCCCTTCATGGCTGAGGAACTGCTGCTGAGGATAGATAAAATCTTGGAGCAGCGACGGATGCTGCAGCAAAAATTCCAAAAAACAGTCAGTGCACCGGAGGCTGACACCGCTGTTTCCAACACTACAGCAACGATTGAACCTTCAAAAGAAGAAACCATCTACGAGCGAAACCTCTCTGAGTCCAACCAAGCTTTCCTGCACAAAGTAGATGAAGTCATTTTCCGCCTCATGCAAGAGGGCAAGGTTGACGTGCAGGAAGTGGCGACGGCTGTTTGCCTGAGCCGCTCGCAATTTGGACGCAAACTACGTGCCGTGGTCGATATGTCGCCTTCCGACTATATCAACGACGTGCGTCTGAATGAGGTGAGGCGCTTGCTACATTCACAACCGCAATTGTCGTTGCTGGATATTGCTTTGCGCACGGGCTTTTCCGACCACGCGCACCTTACACATGCTTTCACTCGCAAGTTCGGCGTTTCACCCTCTCTTTATATCCGTCAGGCGAATGCTGCTAACTGAGCATGCGCCGACAGAATGAAGAAGTTAACGAAGTTATTGAAGTTAACGCTTCGCTCGAAGTTAAAGACAATAGTCTGCTCGCTCATAGCCTTTACTTAGACCTTTTTCTACGGAAATGAGGGAGAAAAAATGATTGAGAACCAGATAATCAAATACCCCACCCCAGTCCCTCCCCTCAAGGGGAGGGGATATGCGCACCGCCCTTTTACTTACTGTCCTTTTTTCAAGTGGACTCATTCTTTAACTCCCCTTTAACTCCCCTTGTTAATTATAAATTAACTTAAGTTTCGGATGTTCGGTTATATTGACATTCAATTACTTACAGTAGCTTCATTAAAAAAGTGTATGGATTATCAAATGATGATTCCATCAACACGCCTCCATTTGTGAGGATTTTTTACTTCATACTAGATTTGCTTTATCTTGGTTTGATGTTGAACGAACCCCGAAGGGGTGGTCAGAGTACAGGCAGGCGGTGGAGTGCGAAGCACGGAACCCCTGCTAAAAGCATGGCGTGAACAACAACCCCGAAGGGGTGGCAGAATGACAACTTCATACACGTCATATCGTTGCTCTGCCACCCCTTCGGGGTTGTTGATTTCAAATCATCGTCAAGCAGGGGTTACGCTTCGCTCCACCACCTGCCTGTGGTCGTCCCAGCCCTTCGGGCTTCACTTCACAACCGGTTACCATACAAAACAAGCCCTAGTTTTGTATGGCATTTTTACTTCCGAAACTTAAGTAAATTATAAATTATTAATTATTTAACCCTCCCCTTTAACTCCTAGAAAATTCTCCCCTTTACCTCCTGAAAAGTGAACATATGTCCCTTTAACTCCTCTTTAACTTCCCTTTAACTCCTCTTTAACTCCTAGAAAACCCTTCCCTTTAACTCCTAGAAAATTCTCCCCTTTACTTCCTAGAAAATGAATAAATGCGCCATATAGACAAGTGAATGCGGCAAATAGACAAACACGGAAACCGTAGGTTTCGTAATTTTGCTGCAGAAATATCACATACACCTATGAGCATAAAATATTACAGCGACAAGAAACTGCTTGAGCAACTTTCCAATGTGCTATATCTACTAATGGTGGAGGGAAAAGTTGGTGTCAAGCCATTGGCCTCCAAAATGGGGCTCAGCGTCAGCCAGCTCAACCGCCGTGTCAAGGAAGCCACAGGCCAGACCACCTCCGACTATGTCTGGAACGCTCGTCTCCAAGAGGCGAAGCGGTTGTTGGGATTGTTTCCTGAGATTCCCATTTTCGAGACTGCGCGGAGCTGTGGCTTTGCCGATGTCGCCCATTTCAGCCATGTCTTCCGTCGAAAGGTGGGTATGTCGCCCACACAGTATATTCAAAGCTTGAAAGCCCGGGGTACCCGTAAAAAAAGAACCATTTGATTAAGCGAGTGCAGAAGAGCTTGCTCATTATGCCGAGTGTGAAAATGATGAAAATGTAATGAATTTCGTGCATTTTTTAGCGTATGCGTCCAATAGACAACGATATGCTTCCAATAGACAATTGTATTTTGAAAAAAAGTTATAAATTTGCATGTGAATCATACACCCTTGGCCGCATTGGCAAAATCCTTGTGGAATCTAATTCTATTTTCCGAGAAATGCGGATGATCATACAACCATAAATATTGTCAACTATGAAACAGAAACTTTACATCCTTTGGCTCATGCTCCTGGTGGGGGCATCGGGCGTTCGAGCCGCGGAGGCGTACACTTATTTCAACCCCTCCAACGGAAGCCTCAATTTCTGCTACGACAACAACAGGTCGTCAAGGAAAAGCAAAGGCTACACCACCTACGACCTCAACACCGGCGGCGCCACCCCCGCATGGTATGGCATCGCCAGTCAGGTGAAGGAACTCTATTTCTATTCTGAATTCGCCAATTACAGACCCACGTCTTGCTGCATGTGGGCGTCAGGCATGACCAACCTCACCAATGTTTTGTATATCAACAGGTTGAACACCTCGTCTGTAACTATGATGTACGCCATGTTCGGCGGCTGCAAGAATCTCACCAGTCTTGACTTGAGCGGCTTCAACACTGCAAACGTGACAGACATGAATGCCATGTTTTACAATTGTGAAAAACTCGCCAGTTTGAACATCAGCAATTTCAACACTGCCAAGGTCACATCCATGTATGCCATGTTTCAAGGTTGTCTTTCCCTCACCAGTCTCAACTTGAGCTCTTTCAACACCTCCAATGTCACCAACATGGGGTATATGTTCTACAAATGCGAGAAATTGGAATCTCTCGACTTGAATGGCTTCAACACTGTCAAGTGCAATAATTATGAATATTTGTTCTATAGGTGCCTGAAATTGAAGGCCATCATCAACACCTCCAAATTCTGGTTCCCTTCCGACGCCAACCTCAATAATATGTTCACTAGCTGCCCCAACCTGATGATTCTTCAAATATCCGCCAGTATGAGCAGCTTCCTTGGTAACAGCGCCTTCTCCGGCATTGGCTCGGCCTCTTACCCCTGTACGCTCTTGTATACCTCCGATGTCCACCCCTCCTTCTCCACCATCACCCCTGACTATGTGATACTGAAGGGCGGCTACTTCAAGAGCAACAACATGAAGGCATACGCCAACTATTACAACAACGCCCTGACATTCTACTACGATGACTACTTCTCCTCACGTTCCGGCTCAAACTATGAACTCAACACAGGCACCAACAGGCCGGGGTGGTATTCCTATAATCCATACGTGAAGAGCGTCACGGTCAACAGCACTTTTGCCAACGCCAGGCCTACAAGCTGCTACGAGTGGTTCTCTGGATGCTCCAGCCTGACATCGGTGTCAGGCTTCACCTATCTCAATACGTCGAAGGTGACGAGGATGGACTATATGTTCAAGGAATGCTCCAGCCTGTCGAGTTTGGACCTCTACTGGAACAACTTCATCACCTCCAACGTCACCAGCATGGGGTATATGTTCTATAAATGCTCCAATTTGACAAGCTTGCTCATCTCAGGTTTCAACACTTCGAACGTCACCGACTTCGGATTCATGTTCTATAACTGCTCCAAACTCTCCAGCATCAACGTGGCCAACTTCAACACTGCCAAGGCAACGTACATGGTCGCAATGTTCCAAAATTGCTCCAGCCTCACCAGCATCAACGTATCCAACTTCAACACGGCTAATGCAACGTCATGGATGGACCAGATGTTCTCTGGCTGCTCCAAACTCACCAGCCTCGACCTCAGCAGCTTCACCATCGGTAATTCAAACGTCATGATGAAGGGTTGCTCCTCGCTGACCTACCTCAAGGTGCCTTCCACCGGCAATTCCCTCGCCTCCAACGCTTGCGACGGCATTGGAACCACCAGCAAGCCCTGTACGCTCGACCATCCCGACGGCTTCACACCAAGTGGAGCAGAGCAGGGCAACGGATACTTCAAATGGAAGAGTGGATATTTCAAGGACATCCTGAGACCTTACGCAGTGCTTAACGGTTCAACCCTGACGTTCTACTACGACAAGCAGAGCGGCTCGCGTTCCGGTACGGTGTATGAGATGAATTATGGGGAAAACTCTCCAGGGTGGTTTTCATCATCCAGCAGCGTGACCAGCGTAGTGTTCAACTCTTCGTTCTCCAATGCACGTCCTACAACGTGCTTCCGCTGGTTCTATAGTATGAACAACTTGACCTCCATCACAGGCCTGGCCTACCTCAACACTTCTGAGGTGACCACCATGTACTCTATGTTCTATGGATGTTCCAAGTTGACCAGTATTGACGTGAGCTTATTCAACACGGCGAAGGTGACCACCATGAGAGAGATGTTCTATGGATGTTCCAAAGTCACCAGCCTCAACGTGAGTAGTTTCAACACGTCGAACGTAAGATATGTATGGAGTATGTTTGATGGTTGCTCCAGCCTTACCAGTCTCGACCTTTCCAAATTCGACTTTTCAAAAGTTACCAGCACGGGCACCTCGGCAACCAGTTTCTTGCATAACTGTTCAGGTTTGAAGACACTCACCATCCCCTCCACCGCCAACAACCTCAATTCCGATGCCTGCACCGGCGTGGGCACCAAGTCCGCTCCCTGCACCCTCGTCTATCCCTCAGGCTTCACACCGCAGAAAGATGCCACGGGCGACGGATGGTACCAGTGGAAGACAGGCTATTTCAAGGATGATGTGGCGGAGCCGTATGCCGTATTCAGCGGTTCCACACTCACCTTCTACTACGACAAGAACAGGTCGTCGCGCTCTGGCACGAAGTACAGCTTGAACACAGGCTCCAGCTATCCTGGATGGAACGCCAGCAGCATCACCAAGGTGGTGTTTGACTCCTCTTTCGCCAATGCAAGGCCCACATCGTGCTTTGCGTGGTTCAACGGTATGGAGAATCTGACCACCATCACAGGCATCTCATACCTCAACACCTCGAATGTAACCACCATGGGTGAAATGTTCTTTGGGTGTTCTTCTCTCACCAACCTTGACGTGAGCAAGTTCAGCACCGCCAACGTCACCGACATGGCTGGAATGTTCTGTAACTGTTCCCAACTCGCCTCTCTCGACGTGAGCAAGTTCAACACGGCCAAAGTCACGGATATGGCCGGAATGTTCAGTAACTGTTCCAAACTCACCTCCCTCAACGTAAGCAGTTTCAACACGGCAAAAGCCAAGGATATGACAGCCATGTTTAAAGGTTGTTCCGGTATCACTTCACTCAATGTGAGCAATTTCAATACGGCAAACGTCGAATTCATGGGTGAAAGGCCTGGAGCTCACGAATTTTATGGTAGCGGTATGTTTGAAAATTGTTCTGGATTGACCACTCTTGATGTCTCCATATTCAATACGGCGAAAGTGAAGGATATGTCTTACATGTTCTCTGGTTGCTCCAAACTCACCACATTGAATCTGAGCAATTTCAACACTGCGAAAGTGGAATACATGTATTCTATGTTTGCTGGATGCTCCAAACTCAAATCCATCAATGTCAGCAGTTTCAATACCAATGCCTTGATTGGATATGAGCCTGAAATGGAGTATGATTTTTCCATGGGGGATATGTTCTCTGGATGCTCAAGTCTTGAAAGTTTGGACATATCCAGTTTTAGCATTCCTGAACCATGGGCGATAACCGACATAGATGGCCATGTGATGGATCATATTTATAAAGGTGAAAACATGCTGATGAACTGCACTGCACTGAAGACACTCACTGTTCCCTCCACCGCCAACAACCTCAATGCCAACGCCTGCACCGGAGTGGGCACCAAGTCCGCACCTTGCACCCTCGTCTATCCCGCAGGATTCACACCCGAGAAGCAGTCCTCCGGCGATGGATGGTACAAGTGGAAGAGCGGCTACTTCATGGATGAGGAGGGTGAAGAGGAGCCGTACGCTGTGTTTAGCGGCTCAACGCTGACATTCTATTATGACGGATTGAAGGCTTCGCGCTCCGGAACCAAGTATGCCTTGAACACCGGGTCGAATACGCCTGGATGGAACGCCAAGGCGGCCAGCATCACCAAGGTGGTGTTCAACTCCTCCTTCGAATATGCATACCCCACGACAACCGCCTTTTGGTTTGCCAACATGAGCAAACTGACCACCATCACCGGTTTGGAATACCTCATGACTGAGGACGTGACCAACATGACGTCGATGTTCCAAGGATGCTCCAGCCTCACCTCCCTCGACCTTGGCACCTTCGACACCGGTAGTGTCACCACCATGTACCGTATGTTCAGTGGGTGTACTAAATTAGTAAATTTGGAATTGTATTCCGAACAAGAAATGTCCCCCTCCGGCGAGACTTTCTACGAGAGCACATTCGTCACCAGCAAGGCGAGCGACCTTCGGGAGATGTTCTACAATTGCAGCAGCCTGAAGTCAGTGATCTTCCCCGGATTGTCGGTCAAGTCGAGTACCAAGACCACCAACATGTTCTACAACTGCACCGCCGTCACCAAGCTTTATGTTGCCAACGACCTCACCTCGGCTCCTGCGACCACCTTCGCCGGCCTCGGCACCGCCACCAGCCCGATTTATCTTGAGACCGTTGAGTTCCCCTCCGACGCGACGTTCACCGCCGCCTATATGCTGTGGAAGGGCGGCTATTTCATCGACTCCATCAGGCAGCCTTTCGCAGTCTTCGACAATGGCGTATTGACGTTCTATTACGAGAACTCCGAATGGGCACAAATAGTGTCTTCGGAAACCTTTGAGTGCTACGACCTCAATACTGGCACCACCTCGCCGAAATGGTTGGAAAAAGCCACCTCCATCACCAAGGTGGTGTTCAATGAGAATTTCAAGTATGTGCGTCCCACCTCCTGCTACGCCTGGTTCAACGGCATGACCAAACTGGCCTCCATCACCGGAATGAAATACCTCAACACCAGCGAGGTGACCAACATGGCCAACATGTTCCAGAACTGCAAGAAACTGACCGCCCTCGACATCAGCACCTTCACCTTGAAGTCGGGCGTCACCTCCACCAACATGATGAAGAACTGCACCGCGCTGAAGAAACTCACCATACCTGCCACCGCAGGCTACCTGAACAACGCCGCCTGCACGGGCGTGGGCACCACCACCGCTCCTTGCGAACTCGTCTGTCCTTCCGGCTTCACCCCCGAGAGGCAGTCCTCCGGCAGCGGATGGTTCCAGTGGAAGGGCGGCTACTTCAAGGACGACACGCCGGCGCAGCAATACCCGCTGGGTGACGTCAACCACGACGGCGCCGTCACGGCGACCGACGCCGCGCTCGTCACCGACTACGCCATGGGCAACACCCCGCCGGTGTTCTTCAGCGAGAACGCTGACATGAACGGCGACGGCAGCATCACCGTCACCGACGTGTCGACCATCGTCAGCATGGTGCTTGGCGGCACGCCTCCCACTCCTCCCACTCCCAGCGAGCACACCTACGTGGACCTCGGCCTTCCGAGCGGCACGCTGTGGGCCGACTGCAACGTGGGGGCCTCCTCCCCCGATGGCTACGGCAAGTTCTTCGCCTGGGGCGAGACGAAGACGAAGGCCACCTATTCCTGGAGCAACTACGAGTACTGCAGCGGCTCGCAATCCACCTGCCAGAGCCTTGGCACCCACATCGCCGGCACTCCGTATGACGCCGCCACGAAGGAATGGGGCAGCGGCTGGGTGATGCCGACCCTCGACCAGGCCAACGAGCTGCTAACCAAGTGCACCGTCTCCAAGACCACGGTGAACGACATCCCTGGCCTGCGCTTCAAGGGTCCCAACGGCAACTCCATCTTCTTCCCGATGACGGGATACAAGTATGACTCCAACTACAGCGAGGAAGGCACGCAGACCTATCTCTGGACCGACACGAAAGACAACGTGACGAATGTCGCCTACAAGTCGATGGCCCTTTACATGGAGCGCAGCACCTCTTCGGCTAAGGCGAACACCCAGGCCGCCCCGCGCCGCTCCGGCGTCGTCATACGCGCGGTGAGGAAGTGATTTTCAATTAATGATTCAAGTTTCGCAAGTAAGGGAAAATAAAGCGTGGAGAGTGTTTTAAAAAAGTATGGAGTAATCGTTTCCTCCAAAAATGGCGGCATAAGTGGGCATATGTCCCTTTAACTCCTCTTTAACTCCTCTTTAACTCCCCTTTAACTCCAGAAAGTTGAGCGAATGCGAAAATTGAGTTAATTATTTACAATTTTTAATTTACAATTGGAAATGAGAGAA
>Ga0310694_10002016_pt1 | contig 21656 bp, 18 predicted proteins | sample 174DNAGHGhighgp2_FD_203884 | JGI IMG/M metagenome (GOLD analysis project Ga0310694, IMG submission 203884) | Sheep rumen microbial communities from Palmerston North, Manawatu-Wanganui, New Zealand - 1742 DNA GHGhigh gp2 (v2) (version 2) | ecosystem: Host-associated > Mammals > Digestive system... | reverse complement strand
ATTCGCAGTAAAAGCCGGCATTTCTTCCCCTTCCTTCGGTTTTCCCTCTGCACTCCCTTTCCCAACACCTTCCCCATCATTGCCGGCTTTTGCTTTTTATTATAGTTCAGAGGTTGTCGGGCTTAAGGCTTGGTTTATGCGTTATGGAGAAGTTTTTATCATTACAAATATTCTTTCAGCTTCTCGAAAATCTTGTAAACAGTGGTTCCGGGAGCACACTGAGATGGTGCCGAGCCTTCTGGATAGTTCTGAAGCAGTCTCTTGGCATTTCTGATAGCTTCATCAAGATGCGGATACAATACTTCAAACATATTAGAAGAATTCTTCTTGTATTTGGTTCCGAGATACTTAGTAAGCTTCGGATAGTAAATGTCGCGGTGAATATTTGACTGCAGATACTCGAAGTGCAGCAGGAACCACAGTTCGATGCATTCATTCGACCACAGAGCATGGTAAGTAACAGTGTCAGAAGAGTTGGATAACTCCTTACAGCGGAAACAGGCATTATCAAAATCGTCTTCCGGAAAATCGTCCTTATCGTACACGATCCAGATATGACGATACTTTCCGCCTGAACAAAGCTGAACCTTTTCTGCTGTGTCAAGAATTGACAGAGTATTTGCGCCTTCACCCAGTCCGACTATCTCGATTCTGCCTGTATACTTCTGATTGACAGCCTTTTTCAGCCCTTCAAAATACAGTGGCTCCGTTTTTGAACCTTCTGTTATAATCAAATGATATTCAGGATTGATACGGCTTCCTCTGTCTCGACGTGGTTTACGCCAGTGCTTATTTTCATCGCTCTTTTTAGGAGGTTTATTAGACATTCCATTACCTCCACTCCATCATGTTGCGGAAATACGGATCCGCACCATATCGTCCTTCAAGATACTGCTTGTCATAAGCTGTATTCGGACCAATACGGTTTCCGTTCTCATCACGCAGCTCATATAACGAATACAGATCACTTGCCTCATCTTCCTTCTTATAGGCAAACCAGATCTCATCTGTACGGAACACTGAACTCTTCATAGTGGAAATATCATGTGATGTGAAAATAAGCTGTGCCTTGTGCTGATTGATTTCCGGATTTTTAAAGAGCATGATCAGGAATCTGAGCAGCTTCGGATGAAGCTTGGCATCCAGCTCATCCAGTACAAGCAGTCTTCCTTCAGTCAGAGAGATAATAACAAGCGGCAGAACATTGAACAGTTTCTGCGTACCATCAGACTCATCGGACAGATGCAGCTGATATGTATGATTATTGATGGTATGATCGAATAAAATATCAATATTATCGTCATCCTTCTTAACGAACTGAATCCCACTGATTGTTATTCCGACATCCACCAAAAATTCAACCAGCTTCTTCTTTGATACCTCATCTGCTCTCATAACAAGCTGCATTTCCTCATACGGATTTGCATAGTTCTTTATGATACACAACTCAAACCACTTTGCAGCGATGTTAATCGGCTCAATCTTATAGTTTATAGCAAGGAATGAAAGATACGGCATCTGCTCATTAACTTCAGTATTGATATACTGCTTTCGGATACTCGCACCAAGACTGATCTCTCCGTTACTCCTCTCAAACAGAGTACTGATACGTGCGTTCGGTGCAAGCTTTCTGCGATAAAGATTCTCTTCAACGATCTTTCCTTTCTTTACAGAAATCTGATAACGATATTCAAACTCTGTATCAGGAATAAAGAATATTTCAAACTCCGTCGGCTCTTCCGGAGTATTTTCATCAAACAGAAACGGAACACAGTTCATAGCCTGTGCGGCAGTTTGTCCTCTGAACAGAAGAATTGGAAATACCACAAGACTATGCAGACACTTCAGCGCATCCAGGACATTTGACTTTCCTCCTGCATTAGGGCCATAGATAGCTGCTACCGGGAGAAGCACCTGCTTGTTTCCGTCTGAAAGCAGAGAATGAACAAACCCCTGACTGCTCACAGCCTGCATATCCAAAATTGTTTCATCCCTGTAAGATTTATAGTTCTTAAATGTAAACTGACAAAGCATAGCTTACACCTCCTCTACTCTATTATAAGATACTGCATGCCGTTCGTCAAGTTTTATTCTAGTATTACAGAATTTATTTCTGAAAACTGCAAAGATAAACTCAAATTTGAATTTGTTATGCCAATATTAAAAAAGGTATGCCTTCGGCATTCTATTCTAATTGCTGCTATAGCAGCAACCTTTTCTGCAAAGCGAAATCATTTTTCAGTTTGATAATCAAGGAAACTCTTTGCTGAATCTCTTATTGCTTTATCTGTGTTATCATTTTCAGCAACTTCTCTGAGAGCTGACAGCAGTTCTTCTCTGCTAAATTTTCCGTTAATACAACGGTTCAGCATCCAGATTGTATGCATAGTCGGAGTGCGTTTAACGGAATCGATAAGGAGTGGTAGATAATCAGGATAGAACGACTCGATATAGTGAACCATCGCTCCCGGCATTCCGAAATCATCAAGCGGATGATTTTCAATTATAGTGAACAGTTTTTCCACTATTTCAAATCCCGCTCCCTCATCTTTAAGTTGTTCGATTATTTCTTCAGATTCATATTCGAAATCATCTGTGCCAGCAAGGGCGGATAATTTATTTAGTAATTCTTCGATCATTGTGTTTTCCTCCATAGTCTTTTGTTTAATCATTTTCTCAGCGGATGACTGCAAAGGGACAACCTTATGAATGGGAAGAACGACAAAATTCGCAGTAAAAGCCGGCATTTCTTCCCCTTCCTTCGGTTTTCCCTCTGCACTCCCTTTCCCAACACCTTCCCCATCATTGCCGGCTTTTGCTTTTTATTATAGCGCGGAGGTTTGTTGGCTTAGGCTTGGTTTATGCGTTATATATCAGTTACTGGCTAATAGAGTCTATAACTAAGCTTAGGGTTCTAAATTGTCGTTATAGCTTTTAATTCTCGAAATATCTGAACTATCCATCTGCCGCTCGATTTCAAGGACAAGTCCGCTAAGTGTATTATCCCTTTTATCTTTCTTCAGCTCACATTCCCAGACAACAATAACGTTCCAGCCCATTTCTGAAAGCTTGCTGATATTGTCAGCATCCCGCTCGACATTACGGTTGATCTTATTCATCCAGAACTCAGTGTTTGATTTCGGAACGACAAAGTAACTGCAGCCATCATGTTTGTGCCAGAAGCATCCGTTTACAAAGATCACAGTTTTATACTTAGGCAAAACGATATCCGGTTTGCCTGGATATCGCTTGTCGTTCTTTCTGTATCGGAAGCCGTGCGAGAAAAGATATTTGCATACCATCTCTTCAGGCTTTGTGTTTTTAGATTTTATCTGAGACATGTTATAGCTTCGTGTTTGCTTGTCATGTACATCCATGTTATTTTGTTACACCTATTCTGTAAGAGTTAAGTTCATTCATTATATCTCCAAGAACTTCCACCGTATGAAAACACTCTTTATCACCAAGATATTGTTTACAATTATTCTCGTAAAAATCAACCTCATAATGCTCGAAAGAACTATCACCTCTCCAGTATTTTGCTTTAGTGATCCAGGCAATCTTTTTTTCAATAACTGAATCCGATTTTTCATAAACATACATGAAAACTACAGTATTATAGTTTTTTCTTATATGCGGATGAACGCATTCCTGTGTATAGCCACTTTTATAGAGCAAATCAACTTTTTCAGCAAACTGATTATAATACTGAATATCACCAAATGAATCGTCATATGACAGAAAATGAAGACAGGATACATCATAAAGCAATTCCTTGCCAATATCCTTACTTCTCCCAACGTTCAGAAACTCATAAGTATCATCGGAATCATTTTTGCCAAGCATAACCCATATTCCTTTAACGCCTAAAAATTCACGTAATCTATTAACGCTTATATTATCTGGTTCAAATGTTTTATGATATATAATAGTTCCGGGTTCCATTCTGCAATCCTTTCAAAAGACATACTGTTATGTTACTCCTTATTCAGCATAAGCTTTTCAGGATTAATTTTTAAACCGTTAAGATAACATCTATAAACTTTTTCAGCAGGTAAAAGTCTTATTTTTATATTTTCAAGCTTTCGCTCTGACTGAGTTATGAGGTTTGAAAGCATATCAATTCTGGCATTACCTTTGCTGATTATTTCATCACTATCAGTTGGCATAAGGAAAAAGTTTCTCACGATACCTATGTTGTGATCTTTTATAAACTTATCGTAAGCCAGTTGATACATGTACTGCTTTACTAAATCTCCCACTCCGGGATTTCCACGAAGAGGTAATTCTCTTTCTAACTGAAGAAGATAATATTTTGCATCGAGTATTATAAAACAGTCCACACCATCTATATCAGAGATATTTATAAGATCAGGTTTGAGTGTTTCATTAGCTTCTTTACTGACGTCTTTATTTTCCCACTTTGGTTTTTCAATCAAATCAATCAGTTTTGTTTTTTTATTATAACCGCTAGCGAGTTCGGAATGCATTTTTATTTTTCCAATTTCAGTTTCCAGCTTACTATCGAAAACATCAGCACAGACTTTTTCCCAAACAACATGGAAAGCCCCTGTTCCAATCATACTTATGCCGAAATCTTCTTCTGATACTTTTTTTATCTGTGAAACATATGCATACATAGTCTTAAGTAATATTTGCTTACGAGTATTATATTGAATATTAAGCTCATTACTGATTCGATTAAGTATATATTCTTTATCACCTAAATCATCAATCTTTTCATCAGTCAGATATACTAATTCCAATTCAAAAAGTTCCGAAATACCAGTACCATTAAGTTGTTCAGAACAGTCAGTTAAAATACACGCATGAAGTCTTTTGAAAAAGTCCATATCATCTTCAGTTGAATATCTGGTCACAAGATCAACATAATATGGCCGGCCTTCATTGATTATAGCGAGGCATTCATCTATTGTTCTATCCCATAAGACATCGCCTTCACCGTTTAGCTCTAGAACTTCATCCGAATTTGTATACAGCCCATAGCTGTAGTAATCTTCAAGAAAATAGAGAATAATAGATAAAATATTAAAACTACGGTTTTCACTACTACCATTAAAAAGATTTATAGTCTGATTCTCATGTTTCTGATATTTTTCAATTACTTTAAGAACCTGCTTCATTTTATTAAGAGGTTCTTTGTCTGTAAGAATGTATTTTGGATAGATTTTCAGAACACGATTTATAACTGTTACAATGCCTACATAATCAAAAACATATAAAACTTCACTATTATCAGCATGCTCATCCGTTATTTCAATATCATCATCGAGAAGTTCAGACATTTCTTTCTGTTCAGGCTTATTCTTTACGGTTTTTAGTATTCCGAAAGATTTCAGATTTTTTATAAATTTCTCGACTCCATGATCATCATATTCCAGCATATCCCGCAGCTGATTCTTACTGTATCGTTCCTGCTCACGAATAAATTTTGATACGATACTCATTTTCATTTCTCCAACTGTGCTTCGTATACTGAAACAAAATCATTACCGAATATTTCTATTCCGATACTATCGAATTTATCACATATTTCCGAATATGACATACAGTCGTTACAGCCAGCGAATAATTTCTGCTTGAACTGCTTTGCCGCATCTTCATAAAGATACATAAGCACCTTACTTTTGAATAATTCAATAAACTTAGCCTGTTCTGTAATTGTATCGTCAACTTCACTTACAGTTTTATAAGAATGACTGGAAATGAAGAACGGACCCATAAGCTTATCTTCATTGACTTTACATTCTTTTGAAAGGCGATCATTGATGGCACGTCTTAATGAATTCCATTCAATTTCTTTTCCGCAGATTGTAATCTTTCCTCTAACTTCATTTTCATTAGCATTTATACCTAGGTATTCGAAATTCCAGCGTCGTTTGAAAGCAGTATCCATTGGGTATACGCCCTGATCCGCACTATTCATTGTTGCCCAGATAAACATATTATTAGGTAATCTGATGGTTTTAAAATCATCCGGATCTCCATTCAATTCATCGGCTAGGTAATTTCTTACATCTTCAGAAGTATGAATATCATATTCACTTACACCATATTCATCACGATCAAGAAGCTGGAAAACATCGCCGAATACTGCAGCGATTTTTGATCGATTTATTTCTTCGATGATGAGAAGATAAGGCTGTGGATTATCTGTTCTAGCATTTTCTAAGGCAGCTGCCAATACACGTAAGAATGGTCCCGGAATAAATTTATATTTGATTTCACCTTCGTCAGTTATAGGCTTATATGTGCCAACAAACTTCGAATATGTGTAATCAGGATGAAATGTAACACGTTCATAAGTCTGTTCACTTTCACTGAATAGAGAATCACAATCTTTTTTTATCTTATGGCTCTTACCAGTACCAGGAGCACCAAAAATTATACGATTCATAGCAAAATCAGTTTTTAGCGAAGTATTATAGTTTAATTCTATGGATTCGTAGTCACCATCATCCTTAATGTAACTGTCATTAAGTAAATCAGAAACCGCAGATCTATAATCATTTAATGACCAAATAGACATACCTGTATTTAAAGAGTATATAAAGTCTTTTGACACATCCTGTTTATTCAAATTCTTTTTAAGCCAGATTACTTTTCTTGAAAACCTGTAATCAGAACTCTGCGTTTCACGAGTATCCGTGTCATAATAATAATCACTCTCAATACGTCCAATATGAAAAACATTTCTTTCAGCAAATACTACATAATCTCCGATTTTAGCATCAGCATAGAATCTCCATATCTGACCGACATTCTGCCCTCTAGATCTGGCTGTTCCCTTCCATATTTCAGAATAGCGTTCGTTTAATTCTTCCTTGTTTTTAATTCCTGAAAGATCGCCTAACATTGACCAGCCGATGCATATATGAGGAATGGTTTCTGATAATGCATCGTTTTTCTCTTTAATATGAATACCAAAAAGATTATGATTATATATTGTATCACTGTTTTCCTTGAGTTCATTTTGATTTACGAATTCAAGATACTGCTCTACAGCTTCACGATGTTTTTTTTCATCATGAGGTATCATCGCTAAAGCTCTTTTTATTGTATCCGGATCGGTTGTGTAAAACAAATTATTGGAATTATCATTTGGAAGAAAAGTATGTTCAATATAATTTACGTATTGATCATTCAGTATTTCTTGCTGATAAATCATTGCCGGATCTTCTGATGTTATCCGTATACCTAACCAGTAAATAAACGATCGTTTATTTATATCTACAGGATTTTTTTGAGTATCAGGTATATTTATATTTGCATCTTTACCTTCATCTTTAGCATAATCTGAGACGTCCATATATTTAACATACGATCCTATAGATGTTCCGTCCCAGTATTCATTATATGTTACAATATCAAATACTTCTGCCTTTTGTAAAGCAGAAAGGTTGTTATTATGAACAATATATTTTCCATCTTTTTCAGCGATACAACCAGACCAGGTTAAGATCTTTAGCATTTCTCTAATTTGGCGATCTTCCTGATTCCAATGGTGTTCTGCTTCGTTCCTACTAACGTTAGCTGGAAAAGTATGATTTTTCCTAAACAACAATAAATCTCTTATTAATTTATCAATATCAGGATTCTTCTTTTTTGCGACATCATCATTGTAAAAAATAAAATACTTTATTTCTTCCTGAGTCAGAAAAGCTCCCAGATTTCCATACATTAATTGCATTACATACAGAAGTTTAACTATTACTCTCATCGGCGCTAGGATAATACCATCCTTTTTGGCCTCAATCATTGATGATTCTGTACGCGGATTAGGAAACTGAAATTTTTTTATGAAATTTAAAACAACTTCGCGAATATCGCCATTCATAGCTGCTTTAGCGCAATTGCTCTCCTTAGTGAAATTGAAATAGAATCCTAAGGTTTTAGCATTATTATTTGCACTTTTATTTACTGAAGCTGAAGGAACAGTATCTGTTACAAACCATTTTCCAGATTGTTTCAGCGAGTCAGCGAGTGTTGATATTCTTAAGTCATTAGTAAATAAATAATGATACATTTTAATCCCCCATTTTATTAAGTAAATCCGCAACAGCCTTGCTTACAGCTAAAGCTAATTTAGGTGGAACAGCATTACCTATCATTTGATATGCATTTCCTTGTGTACCGACAAAATCAAAGTCATCGTCAAACGACTGAAGTCTTGCTGCTTCCCTGACAGTAATCGATCTGCTTTGTTTAGAATCATAATGAATGAACCTGTTACCATCTTTATAAAGATGTGCGATAATTGTAGTACTTGGTAAATCAGGTTCTAAAACATGATATCTGTGAATAGGTGATTTAGAACCTATCTTTTTTTCATATAATTCACTGATTTTTTTACTATCATATTCTCTTTTACCAGTTTCAATATCTTCAGCTAATAATCTAAAAGTATCCATATCGCGAATGTTATGATACCTCGGTTTATGCCAGGTATAGGAACTGACCGGTGATTCATGTGATTTTTTATTACGATGATGTTCCTCGTCCCAAAACGCTTTGCATACAGGTAAATCACCAATTGCTTCTCTTACAGTTATTTTATTTTTTGCCTTATATTTTAACAGGTAAACATTATAGAATTCATTTAAATAATCTTGTATATTATTGAATCTTTTTTTATCTATACCTACTATAATTATTCTTTCTCTGTTTTGAGGAACTCCATAATCGCTTGCATTTATTTTGGCAATTTTTAAATCATCAATTATTTCATAGCCAATTTCCTCAAAACCTTTTCTAATTAAATCAGTAATAGGTGTTCCATCAGGGGATGCACTTAATATTCCTGGAACATTTTCAAAAACAAAAACTTTAGGACGATATCTATTCACAACATTTAAATAATGTTCAAACAAATAATTCCTATAATCATTTCTCATGCCGTTTTCATCTCGAACACGCCCTGCAACGGAATACGCCTGACAAGGAGGTCCTCCAATGATAAGATCTATTCCATGAGCGTTGTTCACAAAATAATCTAAACCTTTTCCGCATCCAAACTCACTATCGTTCCAACCAGAAAAAAGTTCATCTTCTCTTTGAATATCAAAATGCATTACTCGTTCAGAAGCATCAGAAATATTCCATTTTTCAGTTAACCTTTTTACCAGTGTATTAACCTGAGGCTTAAGCCATTCAACAGCAGCAATATCTTCGTATTTACCACTTTGCAGAAAACCATCCTCTAATCCTCCGCAGCCAGCAAACAGATCAATCATTTTATATTTTTTACTCATGATATTACCTCTTTAAATATTTTTTTAATTGTTCTGCAACTACCTGACCTAACATTGGAGGAACCGCATTTCCTACTTGTCTATACTGTTCAGATTTATTTCCATAAAAAATGAAATTATCAGGAAAACTTTGCAATCTGGCGCTTTCTCTAACAGTAGGAATTCTATTCCATTTGTAATGAAAGTGAGATCTATGTCCAGTGTTAATTGTGTTAGAAGGTTTTTGACTATGATATCTGGTCAACGCTTCATGATATTTATAAATACCCTGATATTTTTCTGGTAACGATTTATAATTTTTACCTTCGGGAACTAATGAAATCATATACCTAGTTTTTTCAATAGGAATACTACCAATATGGTTTCTTACTTTATTTGAGTTACTTCTCATCAATTTCTGATATTCATTCTGAGGTTCACATATGTAATCCTGTATTTCCTCCCCGTATATTATATTTCCATCCTCTGTTTGTAATGAAGGAAGGTCACCGATAGCGTCTCCGCAAGTAATGTAATTCTCTTTTTTACAAGTTGCAGATGGAAATTCAAATTCTTTATCCGAATCTTTTAATCCAACAAAAAATACTCTTTTTCTCATCTGAGGAATCCCGTAATCCGGTGCATATAATAACTGAGGAGTCATTTTATATCCAATTTCATTAAAATCTTGAATGATACGTTTAGCACCGATTCCACCATTTGTCTGTAGCATACCTGGAACGTTTTCAAGTACAACCGCCTGTGGTTTTAACGTATTCGCTAATTTTACCATTGCAAGATACAATGTATTCCTTTTATCGTTCATATCTCTTGGACCAGCTATTGAAAAACCCTGACATGGAGGCCCCCCAACCAATACATCAAGTTTTACGTTTTTTTCTTTGATAAAATTAACTATTATATCAATATTATTATGATCAAATAAATCAAGTTTCATGGCTTCAGCATTTCCATGGTTTTCTTTAAAAGTCTTTAATGCTGCATCGTCAAAATCCACGCCTAATAATACTTCATACCCCGCATCATAAAAACCGCGTGAAAGTCCTCCTGCACCAGAAAATAAGTCAACACATGTAAATTTATTAGCCATTTCTAAAACCTCTATTCAAAAGTAATTTATACATACACTATTTATTTTAACTTAATTTAAAAAATAATTCAAGGAAATTTTGAATGTATTTATAGTTTTTACTTGTACAATATAGAGCAGTATAAATAATTATTATTAATTATTAAAAAGATTCATCTTCTCTATTATGATTAAATATTTCTGGATATAACAAGTCATCAGACTTAGGTGTAAATAATTTATCAAATAATGCTTGATTTTTTTGTCTTGCATCTTTAACTAATTTATCATATGAAATCACTTCAACATAAGCACCGCGTGATGGATTATATCCAAAATAGCCTTGATTATCTTGTGTTTTAGTAAGACCAGCGTTTTCAGCTGATTCACACATAGAAGGGGTTAAATCTCCTATTATATAACAGTAAAATGAAACATGACTAACATCACCAAAATCTCGACCATTTTTCTTTTTAACTTTTCCTTCTTTTATGTTTTTTACATATCTCAAAACTTGTGAAACAGGATCATTTTCTGAATCATTTCGCATTGGTCTTTTCAATTCTACTATTGTTATAGAAGAAATATTTGATGGATCAGAAGTATAAGATAAGGCAGCATCGAATATAGCTAAGTCCATTCTATTATCTGAATCATTCACTAAATCAGGTATAACATTCATTTTTTGATCTGATGCTAAATAATGATGATATGCTAATCTATCATCTATAAGCCAAAGATTCATATTATCCAAAGGAACTTCGTCTGACGATGCTTGCATAGGACATATTATAGAATGAATTCGTGCCTCTTTGCTATATTTTCCATTTTCATCTGATTCAAGTGCTTGAGTTAAAAGTTCAATAACCGCTTTCCTTCGTATAACATATTCCGCCAGCCCCGCACAACTTAATTCTGTGATATTTTTGCAATATTCCTTAAAAATCACCTCAAATTCACAATCAGTAGTAGCGTCGTTTTTTATTTTTTCATCTATAGCTTGTTTCTTTTGAAAAGTATCAAATTCCCATATTTGTTGCTGATGATATAGTTCAAGATCTAATTTTTCATCTGATAATCCACTAGGTATTAAATCATAAACTTGTGGTCGTTGATTTAATAAATAACGATATTGCGGTTTCTTACTTCTAACTAGTCTATCAATTTGTTTCTTTTTTTCATCACTTAATACTTGTAAATCATCGTGTAAATAGATTTTTATCAATCCCACCGCAGAATCGATTATTTCTTCTTCACTTGCAGTAACAGTATCATTTATCAGTGGAAGTTCTGAAAAATTAAATTCAGATCGCTCAGTATTAACTGATTTATCCAGGTAATCTCCCGTGAGATATCCTACATAAAACATGTTACCACCTGATTTTTCAATTCTTTTATTCATATTAGGTATCTTTTTTGAAAGATCTATTGATTTTACTTCGCGACTGTTAGCACAAAGATGAAGTTCATGTTTATCAGCACCATCAGATAAAAGCATGTGATAAAGTGTATAATTTGTATTTTTGATAACTAATGGTTCTTGTTGAACTGATTTTATGTAAGTATTATCATAATATTTATTCAAGGTTAATGTATCGCCAACACTATCTTTCAACACTATTTCAGGACAATTTCCAATAATAAAATAAGGAAGACAATGTTCTATTATTTTACGAGCTAAATTTTCAAGTGCACAAGGCGTCAATTCTCTATACTCTGATTTATAGCCTTTTAAATGCACTACTGTTTTTCGAAAACATGCTTGATTATTATCTACTATGGAATAATTACTTTCAGAATTAATTCCAGATAACGAAAATGAAAAACGACGACGAAACCATTTTTCATTTTCATAATAGGTACTATCAATTAAAATCTCATCAAATGCTTTTAACCATAAAAAGCGGCCTATTCCTTTACATCCTTTTTTTACTTTCAATTGTGAATAAGCTTCTAAAAACGAATTGTAATTCTCTGTATTAAATCCATTACCGTTATCCGTAATAATAAACTCCTCAAAATGAGTACATTTATCTATTTTCTCATCTGCACTCATATTTAGTTGAAATTGAGTCTCTCTAATCGCTTCTATTGTTATTCTTTTCTCTTTTTCGTTAGTATCTTCCAAGGATTGGATGGAGTTAACAACAGTTTCGAATAAAGGCCATAATGCTTTTGTCTTTGATAGTTTTATTTGTCTAACTTGACCTTCAATATTAATTGTAAAGTTCATTACTTTCTCTCCTAAATCATATTCATTATTCAATAGGTACCACTATATATCAAAATTTTAATTGAACAATAATCCAATGAAATGTGGCATTGTTTTAACTTTATTATTTATACAGCGGATATCTCTTCAGTTGAAAGTTTTTTAACTAAAAGTTCACGCTCTCCTTATGGAATTTTCAAAGCATCCATAGCATCTTTTACTGTAAGATGCATAGTCTCCATAAGAGAGCGTACATATTTTATCTTAGATCTAAATTCAGCTTTAGCTACAGCATTCGCTTTTATAGCGTATCAAGTATTACACATTTTATGATATTCTCATCACTCTCATTGTCATCTCTATGATTTAATTATATAACAACCGCTTTCCCTTCCGGAAAATCGCCTTCCCAGGCACATGGAAAATAACCGTCCCGGTATATCTTAAGCAGCGAGGTGAAGAAATCTCCTTCATTGAGATACTGTTCAATATACGCCCATGACAGATCTCTTATTACCATATCAAGAAATTCATTATCAAGTCCGGTTTCTTCGTACAGATCCTGTCTTTCAATGAACTGCTCACACTTACTCCAAAGCAAATTTCCGATTTCAGAAGTGACAGCAGAAAAGCATTCATCGATCCACTTATCCCCCATTGTATTCTGAGCAGCTTCCTCCAGATGCTGAGTTTTCGGCTGCCAGACTTTCATGTATTTATCGTTCCAGTCATCGTATGCTTCAAACAGCGACTGAACAACATGATATTTATCGCATGGAAGACCGCTTTTTGAAAACCAGTCAATATCTTTTATCGACATCATAAATTCGCCTATATCCATAATCATTTTCTCCTTGATAAGTTATCTCAGCAGCTCCATAAACTCAGCCAGCGGTTCAGTAATATCCTTCGCCTTTTCCATTACCATATTCGTCAGAGCCTTTTTCGTAATACTATGCTAAATCAGAATTTAAACGATCACTTGATCCATATTCACTTCAAATTGGTATTCTCCTTTTGTCGATTCAATATCATCAGGTCTTGAGGTATCAATTAAAAACGTTTTATTTGTTTCCTTGATAATACTACATCTCATATATCCGGTACAAGGCGGAATTAAATCATAATTATGGCTTATTACTGGAACTTTATCAACAAAGCGATGACTAATACCATTACAATCTATCAGCTCAAATTCAACAAAAATAGGAAAACTATTATCGACAATTTTTAGAACATTCACTTTAATATCAGCCATACTATTTTCACCTCTAAATTCCGGATTTAACGCAGCAATAAACGCTAGATAATATTCCAATTATAACATGATTTAATCTCGTTTTCAATCATAGTGTTTCCTTATACATAACGCCTCCACCCTGCCTTAAGTCCATAAACCTCCGCGCTATAATAAAAAGCAAAAGCCGGCAATGTGGGAGATGGTGACGGAAAGAGAGTGCAGAGGGAAAACAGTAGAAAGAGGGAGAAATGCCGGCTTTTACTGCGGTTTCGTTGTTCTCCCTCTTCCTAGGGTTGTCACTTTGCATAAATCCAAAACCTTTCGATTTTCCAAAACACAAACACCACATCTCAAATTGAACACAATCAATTGAAATATGGCGATTTTTTATTATTTACTTCTTCATATTAGTGATCTCAGCAGTTCCGTTTACAAGATCCAGCTTAAATTCCGTATCGAACAGCTTTGTCAGATCATCAGTGGTAAGTTCAAAACCATACGAAGTAGTACTGATCTCAATCTTCCCGCGAAGATCTGTTTTCACACCGTTGCGCTCAGCGAAACATCCGCTTTCAGAAAAACGGAATACTACCTTCTCATCTCCCCTGGCAAGCGTGTAGCTTTTGCTGTCAGCGGCATATGGTTTAAAGCCAGTACACTCTGCAAATGAAGCAAGCCACGGAAAATCAAGTATTTCGTTTTGCTGAACATTACACCAGTCTGAAACAGTATACAGATTTTCACCCGTTTCAATCGGAAGGTCCTGGCCTTCGTTCCTTGCACGCGAAAGATCATATTTCCTGTTCAGCAGCATGACTTCAAGTCTGCCTGGTCCATACTTCGCCAGTATCTCATCAGGCAGAACAACATGTATATAACCGTGGCGAACGTCGTCAACATATTTCCACTCAGCGTTATATATCTCACGTTCCTCGTCATAATCTACCTTTTCCGTACCGTCGGAAAAATTAAACAATGAGGAAGACGTGATCGACTTCTCATTATCTCCGTCCAGAAAGGTAACCATGACAACGGGGCGATCGAACTTCAATTCGTAATCATCATCAATATCGGACAACGCAGGTATATTGTTCGAACTGTCTTCAACCAGTGCACAGGCAGCCTCTACTGCCGTATGAATCTCATCAAAACTGCGGGCGTTGATTTTCGTCCCTCCTCCGTAATCCACATGGATAAGTTTCCGCTCATCTATTGCGGAGTTCAATTCCGGGTGGTCATGTACCCATTCAAGAAGGTAATCGCAAGCATATTCGTAGTAGAAGCTTCCGAAGTAACCGTGCTGCTTCTTATGACGCGTCACCGTAAATTCCGTACCGTCAGCGCATTTCATGCTGTACAGTATTGGCAAAGTTTCACCATTCTGCTTTTCCTGTTCGGTGATCTCTACCTTATCTCCAAGCTTTTTTGACAGCACATTAACAAGCTCTTTGTCTGAAAGCATCTTGCCTTCTGAACATCCTGTAAGTACAAAAGCCGCCATCGCCGCAAGTACAAGTGCCGACATGCGGAATAATTTTTTCATTCTGAAACAGTGTGGTTTTATCATTATCACTGTGTCCCCCTTATTTTGTCTTTCATAAGATTACCATTCAAAACGCGATCCAACGATATCGCCGACAATAGCTCCTAACATACTCATGCCTCCCCTGCTATCCCTATGCTCTCAAGGTATTCGAGTTCATACATAGAGAGCTGCTCTACAAGCTCAATATCCAGGCCTGTTCTCTCTGCAATGAACGCCACCATTTCATCATTTTCAATCACTGGCGCACCATCATACGGTTCAGTATGTTCTTCCATCGTTTCAGGATCAGCATCCGAATCTATGAGGCCCTTACTATCGTAAAAAGCATCAACACTATCTACGTATCCATACGCCTGTTCTTCTGTACAGCCACTCTTTTCCATAAGAAACTGCACTTCTTTATCTAAATCTAAAAAAATCATGATATTTCCTCCATTTTCAGCTGCATAAACGCCGGGTTCGGGTCCGGATAATCTCTGGCTTTTTCCATTACCAGATTTGTAACGGCCTTCTTTGCTACGCTCCGGGGATCGGAATCTTTGTTTATCCATTCGTTCAGATCATCTTTTGCGAGTATCAGCGGCATGCGGTCGTGAATTTCGCTTACCGGTGCGACGGATTGTCTTGTGAGTACGGTGAACATCGGTATCTGAACGCCCTGATACTCCTCGAAACGGTAGAGTCCGGCAAGATAGGTTATCTCCTCACCTTCGGGTTGTATTGCAAACTTATCTTTCTTTATTTTCGGCGTTTCATTTTCAACCCGGATACCTGCCTCGGAAGGCAGCACTCCCCATTCATAGTACCAGGAAGCAGGAATGATGCATCTTCTGTTAAGCCACGAATCCTTCCACAGTGGCTTCTGGTCTGCAGTTTCTATGCGGCAGTTGATGAGCGGCTTGTCTGAACTCTCGTGGTTAAAACCCCATATCATCGGGAAGACCGCCATATTCCCCTGTCTGTTTGGGGCAAGAACTGCCGCCATATCAGTCGGACGGATGTTTCCGGACATTCTTACCGGTCTGGCCATAACGTTCATGATGGTCTCCGCAAGCGGCAGACGTCCCGCTCTGTCAATAAATCCTGATAAATTACTGCGGTCCGCATAAAACCACGTACACATAGCGATCACCTCTCTTATTTATAATTATATTCTCAATACCGTCTGGTGTCAACGTCCGGAATAAAAACCCATCTGTGCGTAGATGTTTTCCTGTATGATGTGTTCTGAAGTATCTTACTTTCTCTGTTAAATAGATATAATTATGTTTAGTAATAAACAATTATATATTATGTCGTAAATATTCTAGAAAAGTATTGACTCTTATCTTTGAAAGTGCTACTATATTTAAGTGATGTGTCGATAATCGTACACGCTCCACACATTGTGTATATCGTGTCTATTAAGATAAATTAACAGCACAGGGGGATAAAAAAATGATCAAATCAAACGGACTAAAAACTTTAAACGACTACTTTACAAGATCTGAAGAAATGTACGGAAGCAATCCTTTTCTGAAATATACCGAAAACGGAAAAGACAGATCAGTTTCCTACTCCGAATTCATGAACCGCGCAAGAAAATTCGCCGGATACGTAAGAGCATATAACAGCTCCGAAGGAAGAAAAGCAAATGTTGCACTTATCGGACGTACCGGATACGATTATCTTACAGTAATTACGGGGACTGTATACGCCGGTTCAGTCATCGTACCACTTGATTCACAGATGAACGCAGAAACACTCGCCGATCACCTGAGACGATCAGACGCAGAAATATTATTCTATGATAACGATCTTGCGGACACTGTAAACGAGGCACTGAAAAGCTGTCCGGATGTACACGAAGCTCATTCGATATCTGACACGAAAACACTTGATGATCTTATATCCGGTCATCCTGAAGACATTCGCATCGATGACATTCTGCCTGATGAATGTGCCTTTATCATATACACATCCGGAACAACAGGTAAAAGCAAAGGGGTAATGCTGAGTCATAAAAACATGCTCAGTACCATACTGCCTGTAAAACCGAATCCTGAACTGGAAAACGGAAATGTATGCGCATTTCTGCCTCCGCATCATGTATTCGCTTTAAACTGTGATTTCCTTTATGCATTCCGTTTCGGAATGGCTCTCTGCCTGTGCGGTGATATTTCACACTTTATTGACGACATAAAAAAATACCAGCCCGTTACGGTACACATAGTGCCTATGATGGTCAAAGCTATCCACAGAGCTTTAATAAACGCACAGGACAGCCATCCTGAAATGAGCAAATGTGAAATAAAGGATCTGGTACTCGGAGAGAAATTTTCAAGAATTCTGAGCGGCGGCGGCGGACTTCCGGAAGATCTCAGCCAGGATATTCAGGAATTCGGCCTTCGCATAGCTTCCGGATACGGAATGTCTGAGTGCTCCCCTTCTATCACCGAAGCACCGTTTGAAGTTACAGCAGAGAAAAAAGGATCAGTTGGTATGCCTCTTTCAAGCTGCAGACTGAGAATTGCAGAAGATGGTGAAGTTCTGGTAAAGGGCGACAACGTAATGATCGGTTATTATAATTCACCTGAAGAGACCAGAGACGTATTCACTGAAGACAGATGGCTGAAAACCGGAGATATCGGACATCTGGATGAAGACGGTTATCTCTATCTCACCGGAAGAAAGAAAAACCTTATAATACTTACAAACGGAGAAAATGTTTCTCCGGAAGAAATCGAAAAACGCTTCGTCGATTACAAAGCTGTATCTGAGATCATAGTATTCGGCAAAAATGATTCTATATGTGCCGAGATATATCCTGATCCTGCCGAAACTAAGGCAAAGGGCAGAGAAGAAACGGAAAATGCTGTCCGCAAAGCTGTTAACGAAGTCAGCAGGGATATGCCTTCATACAAACGCATATCTGAAATAATTTTCCGCGACAGGCCGTTTGAAAGAACATCGTCAAAGAAAATAATCAGGTCGGGAACCGGAGCTTCCGAACATTCAGATGCCCTGAAGACCGATTCAAGAAAGCCTTTTGCAACTGATCTTGAGAAGAAGATCGGAAAAATGATCGCAAAGGCTTCCGGAAAAAAAGATATCGGTGCCGATGAAACATTTGCATCACTTGGCCTTGATTCCTTCGGCTGTGTATCAGTAATAACCGATATATTTGAAACACTCGGATACAGTATCGATCTTGCTGCGCTCATGGAAAATGATACAACCGAAAAGCTTGCCGGATTTATTGAATCAGAAAACGCCGTTCAGAATGATTATTCCATCCGTGAAGAATATCCTGTTTCGAATCTCATGAAGTATTTCATATACGTTATAAACGGAAATACAGTAGGAAATGTTCCGTCGGCATTTGAACTTCCGCCTGATACCGATATTGCCCGCCTGAAAAAAGCGGTCAGTGATGCTCTCGACACTCATCCTGCACTCAAAGGCACCGTCGATATGAAAAAAGCTGTTATACGCAGAAATGACGATGCCGAAAATGTGATCAATATTATCGAAACAACAGAAGCGGAATGGCTTACACTTAAAGATCATCTCGTAACTCCGTTTACCTATAAGCCTGACGAAATACTTTACCATATTGATATTTATAAAACTGAAAAAGCCGTTTACCTGCGTATAGACCTGTCTCATGCAGTAAGTGACGGTGTATCGCTCGGAATGTTCATCAGGGAGATAAGCCGAGCATATGCCGGCGAAAAACTTAAACGTGAAAAGCAGACATTCTACGAATATCTTATCGATGAAAGCGAGAGAATGACAAACGGAAGCTATGACCGTGACAGTGAAGCCCTTGCAGATATCTACAAAGGCATAAAGATCGGCGGAAGTTTGCTCAGCCTTGACCACGGCATGGATCTGAACAGGATCATTCAGAATACGATAAAACAGCGTCTCTACCGCATTGACCGTGAAGAAGTAATGCGTTTCTGTACGGAACACCGCACATCAGAAAACATACTTTTCCTGACAGCATTCAATATTTGTCTTTCACTCTTCAGCGGCAACAGAAATGTATTCGCAACAAGTATTCACAGCGGAAGAACAGACGGAAAATACGCTGATTCGATCGGCATGTATTTCAGACAGTATGCGTGCCGCTACGATGCCGGAAAATACGAAACAACAGCTGATGTGCTTGACGATGCCGGTGTTCAGGTGAGAAATGCTATGAAAATGCACAGCTCCTGCTCAAACAACGGTGAATTTCTGTTTCAGTTCCAGGGCGATATTTTCCATGTAGACAAAATCGGTGATCTTCCGTGCAAACGAGTAGATGTGAACATTGACTGCTATCCTTTCCGCATTATGATAATGAACGGAGAAACCAGCTACCTGATGCATCTGAGCTACTGGGCTAACAGATTTGATACAAATTCCGTTTATGTGTTCATCGACTGCTACCAGCACATAGTAAACGGCCTGCTCCGCTGCAAAACCATTCCGGAAGTAATTGCAGAAATTCCGAAAGAGATATGTCCGGAAAAGATAAGAACAACAGCCGATGAGATAAACAGGAAAACCGGACGCAAAGCTCTTGCCGGATCCTCAGATCCGTTATCTGCTTATGTTCTCGACAGCGATGATCTTAGCGCAAAGCCTTTCGGAGCATGGGGAACTTTGTATATTTCTGATGAAAGACCTTCTGTCTACAATTCCTCAGTAAAGAATCCGTATTCGTCAGGAATTCTTTACAACACGGGGATCAAGGCAAGAATAATGACAGACCATACTCTTGATATATTCGGCCCTGAATCACGGGTTGTAAGAGTTGAAACCCATCGCGGCGGATTTTACTACGACTTAAGCGCGATTGAAAGGACAGCAATGTTATGCGAAGGCATTACCCGCGCACGCGCTTACATAGAGTATGAAAAGGCGTACAGAGTCTATGTTCTTAAGCTCGACGTGGAAACTGCAAATAAAACCGATGAACAAAGCGTTCGTGATTACTTTGAAAACAACGTTCCGGAAAATCTCCGTCCTGTAAAGATAAGATTCAAGAAACCGGAGATCAGAAGAAACGCATTAAAGCGCAGAACACACACAGCAGGAACCAGATAATCAGATATTAAGAAAACACTTTACATATCTCCTGAAGAACGAACAGTCCTGAGAGCAACCGGCTCCCGGACTGTTCGATTTTTTATTCATGACAAAACAGACAGCTTACCTTATTTTTTCACAGTGAGTTCAGCAATGGATACATAGTGAAGAACATTAAACTGTTCCGGTGCATTTTCCATAAGGAACTTTGTGTGATCTTCTTCCCAGAGTTTAATCGTCTTTTCATCCATTGAAGCGCCGACGCCTCTGCAGGCACGCATTCTTCCATGCCAGCTTTCGCGGGTAAACGGAACATTCACATCGAATTCTTCCTGAAGTGTTATGTCGAAAAATTCAAGATACTCATCCGGTACCCAGACGTGCTTTCTGGTATCACCGTGACCGGACCAGTCCGGATTGTACTTAAGGATAATCTCCTCGCTGCCTCCTGCAATCTTATCTTCATACGGCAGCCAGCCCATGTAAAGGATAAGGAACTTTCCGCCCGGCTTAAGTATCTTAGCAAATTTCGGTGCAGTTATCTTATGGTCAGGATACCAGATGCACTGACACGCCGTTATTACATCAAATGTATTCTCGGGGTAGTCGATCTCCTCAGCCGGGCACGCATACAGTTCAATGTCCATTCCCTGTTCTCTGCACAGCTCTTTAGCAGATTCGATCTGGTTTTCTGAGATATCGGTACCGATCCACTTTGCACCGTGTGAATACAGTGCGCGGGGCACATTCGCGGTTCCTGTTCCTATGTCGAGCACAGTCTGTCCGGAAACGCACACGCCAAGTGAAAGGATCTTGTCATAGAACTCCTTAGGATAGATGTCCCTGAACTTCGCATAATCCTTAGACGTTTTGCCCCAGTCAAATGAATTACCGTTATCAATGTCCTTATTCTTCATAATTGCTTTCACCTCATTTTGTTTTACTGAAACTGTCGTAAATGCAATTTTGCATATGTGCAGTTTCATTTTTATAATTTATCTTTATTAATTCAATCTTCTGAAATATGAGCTTAATTCGATATAATTATCTTCATCATCTGAATGTCTGCACTTTGAAACTATTGATTCAATCTCTTGTGCAATAAGATTTTCATCAAATTCTTTCGAGCTGTGCGGTTGAATTTTTTTTTATTCATCAGTAGCATCTACCAAGTGTCACGGAAATATGGTATGATATAAATATCATAATTCCAAAAGATAAGGTAGGAATCAACCATGAGTGAATCATCTTCAAAT
>Ga0310694_10002014_pt1 | contig 21670 bp, 20 predicted proteins | sample 174DNAGHGhighgp2_FD_203884 | JGI IMG/M metagenome (GOLD analysis project Ga0310694, IMG submission 203884) | Sheep rumen microbial communities from Palmerston North, Manawatu-Wanganui, New Zealand - 1742 DNA GHGhigh gp2 (v2) (version 2) | ecosystem: Host-associated > Mammals > Digestive system... | reverse complement strand
AGTTCAGCAGCGTGCCCAGCATAAACATCAGATAGCCGCTGGTGCAGAGCAGGGTGGCATACCGCCGTTCGTTGTCATAGAGCGCTGGCGAGATAAAACCGAAGAGCAGGTAGATGATATACGGTGAAGCAATGAGCACACCAGCATACATCGCCGTCTTCAGGTGGATCATGAACTGCTCCGTCAGTCCTGTGTTCATCAGGTGGATGTTGAAGGCCTCCACACCCAAGAGCCGGAAAGTGATGAAATCACTCGTCCGCGGTGCCAGCACCACCTCAAACAACTGATCCTTCAGGCAGAAAGCCACTGCGGCAGCCACCACCGTCACGACCAGTGCTCTGATGATCACCGAACGAAGTTCGTCGAGGTGATCCCAGAAGGTCATGGGTGAGGTGTCATTTTTCACCTTCCCATCTTTTCGACTCTTCACTCTTCTCTTCGCCCTTGCTGATATCCGTCACCTCGTTCATCCCTTCCTTGAAGCTCTTGACGCCCTTGCCGAGGCCTTTCATCAATTCAGGAATCTTCTTGCCGCCGAAGAGCAGCAGTACTACAAACGCGATGATTAATATCTCTTGCATGCCAAGTCCAAACAACAACTGTGATTCGATCATATCTCTTTAGTTTTCAGTTTATTTTGCAAATATACGAAAAATCTCCGTATCCTCCATCATTCGATATGAATTATTAACATTTGATTCAAAAATCGACGTAGGGTTCCAGTCGTTTGATGACCTCCGGAGGGAAGTCTTTCGAGAGGCGCAGGTCTTGCAGCGACTTCAAGGGACCGTGCAGACGACGGTAGTCGGTGATGGCCTTTGCCCGATAGAAATTTAGGTAAGGATGGCGCCTGAGTTCGTTGAGCGTCAGGTTATTGACTTGAAGTTTGCGAGGTGTGGCATCCACAATCGTCAGATAGTCCTTTGCGTCGAGCGGAAAGCCTTCGATTTCATCGAGCTGATCCACACTCACATAACCACCAAGACGCTCACCATACTCCACCACCTTTCTGGCATAATAAGCTCCAATGCCAGGCACCGTTTTCAGAGCCGTTGTATCAGCTGTATTCAGTACCACGTGCTCACCAGCCTTGATTTTCACCTGATAATGGGCCTTCACAGAATCATATTCCGCCTCACTCAGGGCCTTGCCCCGTCGATAAGTCGTATCGCGATACACCACCTTGGTACGCACATACACCGTCTTGTTATATTCACGATAGGGACGATGCTGAAAAGTGTCGCGCCGTGTCTCTTTCTGAAGGCTATCAGCAGGCGTCAGTTCATTCGACTCACCGTCACCACCCGTCAGGAAGATAACACCCAAGGCAATGACTATCACACCAAGCAGCGTGAGAATGACTTTACGGTCAGACTTTCTTAGATAGAAAAACTCCTTTATGAATCCCATAGTATTCTCTCACCTCTAAATTACCCCAAACTGATGCATGAGAATCAGCAGTATGCAGGTGGGAACGATATATCTGACGCAGAAAAGATAGACGTTGAAAAACGATTTGCTATTGGAGGTCTCCCAGTTGGTAAACTCATCGCGAACGATGGCTTTCGAGGCGAACCATCCCACAAGGATGCTCGTCAACATAGCACCAGCAGGCAGCATCACCTGGGCCGTAAGATAGTCGCAGAATTCCATCAGTGGCTGGCCCAACAACTGAACATCGGGATTCCCCACCGACAACGAACAGAAGACGGCTAACACACTACACACAATCGTCAGTATCCACGCGGCCTTCGAACGGCTGACATGCAGCTCCTCATGGAAGAAAGCGGTACCTATCTCATGCATGGAAATCGTAGAGGTGAGGGCGGCGAACACAAGCAGGGCGTAGAACATGATTGAAATCACGTAGCCCAGCGACGGCATAAAGCTGAAGGCCTGCTGAAACACATTGGGCAGAGTGATGAAGATGAGCGACGGTCCGCTGTCGGGCTGCACGCCCACTGAGAATGCCGCAGGGAAAATCATGAGTCCTGCCATCAGAGCAATCAGGAAATCGATGAGTGCGATCTGCGTCGCAGAGTGCAACAGCTTGGTATGCTTGGTGAAATAACTGGCATAGGTGCAGAGGCAAGCCGTGCCGAGACTCAGTGAGAAGAATGCCTGTCCTAAGGCCTCGAGGAATACTTTAGGCGTCACCTTCGTAAAGTCGGGCTTCAACAGGAACTCGATTCCCCTCAATGCACCAGGCAGTGAGCAGGAGGCAATCACGATGATCAGCAACAATACGAACAGCAATGGCATCAGCAGCTTTGAGGCTTTTTCGATACCATTACGCACACCACGGATGATAATGAAATGGGTAATCAGGATAAAGGCCACACCCAAGACAGCAGGTTTCACGGGGTCACCAGAGTATGTCTGAAAATACTGCTGTACAAAACCCGCATCACCCTTCAAATGTCCTATCGCAGAAGCTCCCAGATAGTGCAGACACCAACCTGCCACTACTGCATAGAATCCCAAGATGATGGTTGAGGTGATGATGCCCAAGATACCCACGAATCCCCAGCTCTTACCACGCGAGAAACTGGCATAGGCACGGGCGGCATTCGTCTGTGAATGACGGCCTACGATAAACTCGCTCACCATGCCTGGGATGCCGAGAAAGACAATACATACCAGATAGATGATGATAAACGCAGCACCACCGTTCTGACCCGTCATATAAGGAAAACGCCATACATTGCCCAAGCCCACAGCAGAACCCGCCGTTGCCAGCACAATGCCCAGTCTGCTTCTGAAATTGCCGCGCTCACCCATAATCTTTGCTCATAACAATCCTAACTGATGCAAGAAGATAAACAGAATACACAACGGACAGACATATTTCACCAGAAAGATATACAAGTGGAAATATCTGCCAACTCGCAGCGTGCCACGATTGGTGAACTCGTCGTGTACCAGCTTATGAGGCACGAACCAGCCAATCAGAATACAGGTCAGGAATCCCACAACAGGCAGGAAAATCTGTCCCGTCACAAAATCAAAGATATCAAACAATGTCTTCTCGAAAAAATGCAGCGTCGTTCCCGTGGGGCCCAACGAGAGAGAACAGATGATGCCCATCACACAACACGAAACCGTAACGATGATGGCCGCTGCCTTACGGGTAATGCGAAACTCCTCGTGGAAAAACGAGGTGCTTACCTCATGAAGCGAGATCAGGGAGGTAAGAGCTGCCAACGACAGCAATAGATAGAACAGAATGGAAATGATATACCCCACCATAGGCATACTGCTGAAAGCCTGCTGGAACACATTCGGCAGCGTGATGAAAATCAACGAAGGACCACTGTCAGGATTGACACCCACCGAGAAGGCGGCAGGGAATATCATAAGTCCAGCCAGGATGGCAACCAAGGAGTCGATCACACCGATCTGTACAGCCGATGTGGTGAGATTCGTATGTTTCGAGAAATAACTGGCATAAGTACAGATACATCCCATGGCGATGCTCAGTGAATAAAATGACTGTCCTAGTGCCCCCAAGAACACGTCGCCATTGATCATATTCCTATCTGGTTTGAACAGGAACTCTATGCCCTGCGAGGCGTTGGGGAGCATGCACGAGGCTATCACAATCATCAGCAGAAGGATAAACAACACGGGCATAAAAATCTTCGAGGCACGCTCGATACCATCACGCACACCGTGTTCGATAATCAGGTAGGTGGCCAACAGCATCAAGATGGTCCAGAAGATAGGCTTCACGGGATCTTGAGAGAAGCTGACGAAATAGTTCTTGAAGAACTCCGGATTGCCACCATCCAATTGTCCTATCGTCGAGGCCCAGATATACTGCAGACACCATCCCGATACCACCGCATAATAACCTGTGATCAGGAAGCCCGTAAGCACACTCATATATCCAATAAACGACAGGGGATTCATACCACCCACCTTCCTGTAGGCTCGCGCAGTGTTTGCCTGAGCATGACGGCCGATAATAAACTCACTGATCATACAGGGAATGCCCAACAGCAACACACAGATGACATAGATGATGATGAAAACGGCACCTCCATTCTGACCAGCCATATAGGGGAAACGCCATACGTTACCCAGTCCCACAGCGGAACCCGCAGTCGCCAGAATGACGCCAAGTTTGCTTCCGAAACTTGCTCTTTCCAGTTTTGCCATATGCACTTTTCTCATAATTTCGCTGCAAATATAACAAAAATATAGAAAAAAAGACTACCTTTGCACCAAAAATAGCGGTGAACATGCAATTTTTCTTCCATTATATCAGAAAATACCCACTCTCGTGCATCTGTATCGCACTGATATGGATCCTTTCATTGCTACCCTTCTTTCCTGAGACACCACTCGACAATGTGGAGTTTATCGACAAGTGGGTACACTTCATCATGTATGGTGGCACATGCCTCGTCATCTGGGTGGAATACGCCCTGAAGCATCGCACGCCAGACTACGAGAAACTGTTCTTCTGGGCGTGGCTGATGCCTGTCATTATGGGTGGAGTATTGGAACTCATGCAGGCCTACTGCACCACTACGCGTAATGGCGACTGGCTCGACTTCCTCGCCAACGCCACTGGTGTCACCCTCGGCGCTGTCATCGGAGTGGTCTACCACTTGCTGAAAGGATTGGCTCGCAAATAAGAGTTGTAATATCGCCTGTCACCAGTGACTTCTTCACCGATGAAATCGGGCTTTTCATAGTGTTCGTCTTCTGCGCCCAGTTCTACTTCGGCCATCACAAGACCATCATTCTCGCCATGAAACTCATCCACCTCGAACGTATGTTTGCCGCTACTTACAAGATAGCGCGTCTTGTCGATGAGCCCAGGCTCACAGAGCAACATCAGGTGCTCAGCCTCGTCGAGCGTGATTTCCTTTTCAAACTCATAACGGCTCAGTCCACCGTTCGTTGAGGGGCCCTTTATAGTTAGGTATCCGCGCGTGTCACGGATGCGCACGCGAACCGTACGACCGTGACCACTGCAGATATACCCTTGACGGATGCGACTGCTGGCAAATGCCTGCTCCTTGTAGCGTCCGTCCTTTACCAGGAACTTTCGCTCAATCTCCAATCCACTCATTACGAGACGATAAACACGGAGTAGATCACGAATATGATAGCGAGCAGGATCAGCACGCCAAAGATCCAATTAACGACCTTCTTACCATTGTCTTCCTGTTTTTTCTGATAAGCCACCTTCTTCTCGGCTGACTTTGATGCTTTTGCAATCTGTGCCATAATTTTAAGTTTTATAATGTTACTATTATTCTTCGTCGTTTACAGGGAATTCCATCAGATAGGCCTTGATGAAGCCATCGATCTTGCCATTCATGACGCTGTCCACATCACGGGTCTCAAAATTCGTGCGATGGTCCTTCACACGCTTGTCGTCGAATACATACGAACGTATCTGACTACCCCACTCTATCTTCTTCTTCCCCGCTTCTATCTTCGCCTGAGCCTCCAGACGTTTCTTCATCGCACGGTCGTAGAGTTGCGAACGAAGCAGCGCCATCGCACGCTCCTTATTCTTCGGCTGGTCACGCGTCTCCGTATTCTCAATCAGTATCTCCTCTTCCTCGCCCGTGTCAGGATCGGTATACCAGTAGCGCAGACGTACGCCTGATTCCACCTTGTTCACGTTCTGTCCGCCAGCACCGCTTGAACGGAAAGTATCCCATGACAGCTTAGCAGGGTCGACATATACCTCAATGGTATCATCCACCAAAGGTGAGACAAATACGGAGGCGAAACTCGTCATACGCTTGCCTTGGGCATTGAAGGGCGACACACGCACCAGACGATGCACACCATTCTCACTCTTCAGATAACCATAGGCATAATCTCCTCCCTCTATCTGCATGGTCACACTCTTGATGCCAGCCTCATCACCATCGAGCAGGTTCGAGATGGTTACCTTATAACCGTGTGCCTCTGCCCAACGCATATACATTCGCATCAGCATCTGTGCCCAGTCCTGCGCCTCCGTGCCACCAGCACCGCTGTTGATCTTCAGCACGGCATCCATCGGGTCCTCCTTCTGACGGAGCATATTCATCAACTCCAGACCCTCGATGGCTTGGATAGCCTTCTGGTAGGTGTCCTCCACCTCCTCTTCCGTCACCATCTCGTCCTTGTAGAAGTCGAAGGCTAGTTGTAACTCGTCAGCCAGTGTTCTTACCTCCTGATAGCCGTCGAGCCATTTCTTGATGCCCTTTACCTTCTTCATCTGTTCTTCTGCCCGCTGACGGTCTTCCCAGAAGTCAGGAGCCTGTGTACGAAGATCCTCCTCCTCGTACTCCATCTTTTTCTTATCTATCTCGAGGTACCGATACAGCGCATCAGCCCTCTCCAACACATCTTTCAGTTGATCCTGTGTAATCATGGGTGCAAAGGTACAATTATTTTCTAAAAAAGAAAAACGTTTTCGTGTTTTTTTAGAACTCTTTGACGATATCAAGCAACTCCTGATACCAGTCTTCTCCAAAACGACGGATGAGTGGCTCACGCAGGAACTGATACAACGGCATATTCTGCTCGATGCCTTTGGCAACGGCCGTCTTACAAACATCCCAACGGTTGTAGTTCAACCCCACGAGTCCGCCTTCAAATCGCTTCTCACGGATGGGATAGAGCGCACAACTCACAGGCTTGCAGAAACGGGTCTTCCCTGCTCTGTAGGCCTTCTCTAAGGCACAGAGGCAACAATCATGAATCTCCCCCAGATCATCATAATAAGTAAACACACAGTCCTTGCCCCTGACGATGCTCGTCACTAGATCGCCCTCCTGATCAGTATAGGCCACACCCTGTTGATCAATGACAGACTGCGCCGAAGCCGAGAGATCACTCCAAACCTCATCAAGGCAATCTTCAATTTCCGCGATTTCATCGATAGTAACTGGGGCTCCTGCATCACCTTCCACACAACACTGACCCTTACAAACACTCAAATCACAACAGAACTTCTCCGTCAAAATCTCTGACGAGAGCAGCACGTCACCAACTTGAATGATAGGGGGGATCTTCATAAAAAGTGAATAGTGAACAGTGAATAGTTACCACACGATGGGAGTCTGGCCGTTCTGCTGCAAATAGGCATTGCAACGCGAGAACTGATGCTGGCCGAACCAACCGCCACGATTCGCACTCAGGGGTGAGGGGTGAACACTCTCCAGCACAAGGTTGCGCGACTTATCAATCATATAAGCCTTCGAACGCGCATAACCACCCCAAAGCATATAGACGATATGCTCGCGATGGGTGGCCAGAGCCTGAATGGCGGCATCAGTGAATTTCTGCCAACCCAGCATGGAATGGCTGTTTGCCTGATGAGCCCTTACCGTCAGCGAGGCGTTCAACAGCAGCACACCCTGTTCAGCCCAGCGCGTCAGATTGCCTGAGGTGGGAATGGGCGTACCCCAATCGTCTTGTATCTCCTTGAAGATATTCTGCAACGAGGGGGGAAACTGGATGCCGTCCTGCACAGAGAAACTCAGTCCGTGAGCCTGACCTGGCTCGTGATAGGGATCCTGGCCGATAATCACCACCTTCACCTTGTCAAACGGACAGAGATTAAAGGCATTGAAAATCAGTTTACCTGGAGGATAGCAGGTGTATTGCGAATACTCAGAACGAACAGAATTGGTGAGCCCAACAAAATAGTCTTTGTCGAACTCACCAACTAAATGCTGCTTCCAGCTTTGTTCTATCTGAACATTCATTATTTATTATCTGAAATCAAGTTCTCACCCGTCATGTCTGAAGGCTGCTCCAGTCCCATGATATGCAGGATAGAGGGAGCCACGTCAGCCAGACGACCGTCCTTCACCGTAGCCGAATTGTTATTCGTGACATAGATGAAAGGCACAGGATTCAGCGAGTGAGCGGTATTGGGCGTACCATCGGGGTTGATGGCGTTGTCAGCATTACCATGGTCGGCGATGATGATGGCCTCATAATCGTTGGCCTTAGCAGCCTCGATCACCTCACGCACGCAATTATCCACAGCCCAAACAGCTTTGGCAATAGCATTGTAGATACCGGTATGACCCACCATATCACCATTGGCGAAGTTCACCACGATGAAGTCATACTCCTGCGTGTTGATGGCACCCACGAGCTTGTCTTTCACCTCAAAGGCACTCATCTCAGGCTTCAGGTCGTAGGTAGCCACCTTCGGAGAGGGCACCAGAATACGATCCTCACCCTCGTAAGGAGCCTCGCGACCACCATTGAAGAAGAAGGTCACATGCGCATATTTCTCTGTCTCGGCGGTATGCAACTGCTTCTTGCCCTGCTTGCTCAGATATTCGCCCAGTGTGTCCTCTACATTCTCCTTGGGGAAGAGGATATGCACACCCTTGAAGTTGGCATCGTATGGCGTCATGCAGTAGTACTGCAGTCCAGGGATGGTCTTCATGCCCTGCTCTGGCATATCCTCCTGTGTCAGAGCGATGGTCATCTCCTTAGCACGGTCGTTACGGAAGTTAATAAAGATCACTACGTCGCCCTCCTCGATGCATCCATTGACAGAGGCATTGTGGATAGGCTTGATGAACTCATCGGTAACGCCCTCGTCGTAGCTCTCCTGCATGGCCTTCACCATATCCGTAGCCTGCTTACCAACACCATTCACAATCAGGTCGTAACCCTCTTTCACACGCTCCCAACGCTTGTCGCGGTCCATTGCATAGAAACGACCTACGATTGAGGCGATAGCAGCATCATTGGCAGCACAGACATCGCTCACCTGTTGGATAAAGCCCTTACCACTCTTCGGGTCGGTATCACGACCGTCCATATAGCAATGCACAAACACCTGGTTCTTCAGACCGTAAGCCTTACCGATCTCGATGAGCTTAAACAGATGGTCGAGGCTTGAGTGCACACCTCCGTCACTGGTCAGACCCATCAGGTGCAGCTTCTTGTTGTTCTCCTTAGCATAGCTGTAAGCAGCCTTTACCTGAGGATTCTCCATGATAGAGCCATCCTTGCAGGCACGATTGATCTTCACCAGATCCTGATACACGATGCGACCAGCACCGATATTCAAATGGCCCACCTCAGAGTTACCCATCTGACCATCGGGCAGACCAACGTCCTCACCAGAGGCCTGGAGCTGAGAGTGAGCTGATGTTGCTGTTAACAGATCGAGGTAAGGTGTGGGGGTATTGAAAATCACATCACCCTTACCATGTTTACCGATTCCCCATCCATCGAGAATCATCAATAATGCTTTCTTTGCCATAATCTTATTACTAACTTTAAACGTTCTTTCTGAAAATCGCCTGCAAAGTTACGAATAAGCGAGAGAAAAACCAAAAATATTTGAGTTTTTCCGAGCGTGAGTAACTTCGGGTATAGCCCAAAGGTATGAATTTTTAACGACCACCTTCCAAATTGCCAAGTCCCCTTATCAGAATTCTCCGAAGTCGAGGCTCAACTGCCCATCGCCCAGCAGATTATAACTCTTACGATGATAGGGCGTGATACCAAACTGTTTGATGGCCTCACGATGTTTCTTCGTGGGATAGCCCTTGTTCGAACGCCAATCGTATTGGGGATACTCCTCTGCGAGCTGGTTCATATAGTCGTCACGATAGGTCTTGGCCAGAATGCTCGCTGCTGCAATGGAGAGATACTTCCCATCACCCTTCACGATAGTGGTGTGAGGGAGTTTCTGATACGGCTTAAACCGATTGCCATCCACAATTATCGCTTCTGGACGCACCTTCAACTGATCCAAAGCCCTGTGCATAGCCAGTATCGAGGCATTCAGGATATTGACCTTGTCGATCTCCTCAGGTGTGACGATGCCCACCGCCCAGGCCACAGCATCGCGCTCGATGATCTCACGCAACTCGTAGCGCTTCTTCTCTGTCAACTGCTTCGAATCATTCAACAGCTCGTTCTGATAGTCCTCTGGCAAGATTACAGCCGCAGCATACACACTGCCTGCCAGACAGCCACGCCCAGCCTCATCGCAACCGGCCTCAACCTTACCTTCGTAATAATGACTTGCCAGCATAATCAGAACATTTGAGCCACACGACGGATACCAGCCACAAGCACATCCACTTCCGCTTTCGTATTATAAAGTGCAAACGAGGCTCTCACAGTGCCAGAGATATGAAGCCTGTCCATCAAGGGCTGAGCACAGTGATGACCAGTACGGACGGCTATGCCCAGACGATCCAAGAGTGTGCCCATATCCAGATGATGAATATCGCCCACATTGAAACTCACCACCGCATCCTTGAGCCCCATTGAGTTCTGAGGACCGTAAATCGTCATGCCGTCGATGGTCTGCAGCTGCTCCATGCAGTAGCGGGTGAGCTCCTGCTCGTGCTGTTGGATAGCCTCGAAGCCAAGCGCCGAGATATAGTCGATAGCCTTAGCAAGTCCGTGAGTCGCCACATAGTCTGGCGTGCCAGCCTCAAACTTAAACGGCAGGCGCTCGAAAGTGGTCTTCTCCCACGTCACCTTGTCGATCATCTCGCCTCCGCCCTGATAGGGGGGCAGTTTCTCCAGCCATTCCTCCTTGCCGTAGAGCACACCGATGCCCGTAGGTCCATACATCTTATGACCACTGAAGGCGAAGAAGTCGCAGTCTATCGCCTGCACATCCACCTTGAAATGAGGGGCACTCTGGGCACCGTCCACCAAGACAGGGATGCCATGCTGATGTGCGATTCTAACGATTTCACCGACAGGATTCACCGTTCCCAGCACATTGCTCACATGGGCCACACTGATGATTCTAGTCCTTTCAGAAATCAGCGATTCCAATTCGTCCAAACAGAGCATGCCGTCGTCCGTAATGGGAATATGCTTTACCTTTATCCCCCGTTTCATCGCCTGCAATTGCCAACTGACGATGTTCGAGTGATGCTCCATCTCTGTGACAATCACCTCATCGCCCTCCTTCATCTGACTTTCGCAGAAGGAACTGGCCACAAGATTTATCGCCTCTGTCGTGCCTCTGGTGAAGACAATCTCCTCAATCTTCCTGGCATTGATAAACTCACGCACCTTTTCGCGCGCAGCCTCGTGCAGATCGGTGGCCTGCTGCGAGAGATAGTGCACACCACGATGCACATTGGCATTCACGTTGAGATATTCATCGCGCATCGCATCCAACACACACAACGGCTTCTGCGTGGTAGCCGCATTATCCAGATACACCAACGGCTTGCCATACACCTCCCTCGACAGAATGGGGAAATCAGCCCTTATCTTATTGATATCGTACATTCTTTTTCCTATTTTGCTGCAAAATTACTACTTTTCTGCGACTTAGACAAACGTTCGCCCCAAAAACTACAAGAAAGGAGCGACATCGCTGCCGCCCCTGAATACAACCCCGTCTTTTTTTGATTATCTTATACAGGGCGCAAAAGTCACTAATTATAGCTTAACCAGAAATAAAAAAACTTCGCACGCAACAGTTCGAATTAGAAAACAAACGAAATCAGTTCTTAACAACAAAAAAAAAGTCACTTAACTGGCAAAAAAGTCAACGAAGAATTTTTGAAAAGCCAGCGAAGAATTTCTAATTTATCAAGCAAGTGCTGATAAATTGTAAAGCTAGAGTTTACAAATTTATGGGTAAGATTCCGTTGCAATTCAGGCAAATGCACATGGGAATCTGGAACGGTGTGTTGATAAGAAAGCAGGGAACAATGGTTTCTTATTAGTTCTACTGCAAAAAAGGTCGTAATGTTCGACCGTTTTTGCAGTGCAAGATACAAAAACACTTTGAAACCACCAAATATATAGACAAGAATTTACCATCGCTGTTGTGACACATCCGCTCTTAACAAGAAGGGGCCTCGCCATTGAGGTCCCTTCTTAATTATTATCTTGCTTCAAAGCGTCTCAAACATCTCAAACGTCTCAGCGTCTTTTCTTGTTTTTAGAACATGAACTCACTGAGAACCGTCCCTTCTGAGTTCATTGTTTGTAATAAAGGCAGGGCATGTTGGCATACCAGCTATAAGCCTCGTCGCCGTTAAGTATGAACATGAAGGTCTCCGGGTAGGCTCCACCACCACCTGTTAGTTCTTCAATTAATCCAGGATTTTTAGAGACTTTCTCCCAATTTGAACACTCCAACGTAGCTGGATCAATACGTCCATAGCCCCAATCATCACGATCCCGACCAAAGTAATATTCCGTCGGGTGCAAAGTTAGGACACCATTTTCGTAAGTATAAGGACCTACCATACGCGTTGCCCAAGCTCCGATGACAAACTCGGCCTTATCGCCATTAATCCAAAGGCCGCAACGTACCTCGTCCTTGCTGCCCCTATGATAGCAGAACCACTTTCCATCGAGTTTGGCATCGGAAGTATCAGGCGACTTGTCTTTCTTAATCCAGACTTCGGCCTCCTCTATGTCACTTCCCTCATAAGGCTGGCTCTTCAGCACTATGACAGACTTGTCGCACAAGAGACTGACATTCTTGGTTTCTGTGTAAGGATCATCCCATTCTGTAGCAGGCACTGTATAGGTCAGAACGCCATCCTCAAAGGTATAAGGCGCAACGTACTGCACCTGGCCATATTCTGCAACCGTCAACTGATCCTCTGTAAAAGTGATAGAGAAGGATTCTTCACCGTTTTCTTCCTGGGCTCTCACTTCCCAGGTGCCGATCAGGTCTGCCTTCGTCGGGCCTGCAGGTTTCTTAGCCTTGAAGAAGGCGATGTCCTGTACCTTATTATCATAGACATCATCGCCTGCCGTCTGGATAACCTTCACCTGCTTATCTTCGAATTTGATTTTCTGCACATCGTCGGTGTTGTAGTATTTCTCAGCGCCGTCAGTCAAGGTCAGCTGCACCTGATTCTTCTGGGTATCCTTGGCCACCGAGTGGTCTTTCTGGGCCATTGCGCAGGTCATTCCTCCCAACAGGAAGAGTATAGTCAAGTATAGATGCTTCATAATCTGTTCCTCCATTTATTTAATTATCACTTTCTTGCCTTTAATCACATAGATGCCTTTCTTCAGGGCAGCGGCACTCTTACCAGCCTTACGGCCTTTCAGATCATACACTTGTTGGCCTTCCAGACCCAGCGCCTGAGTCATCTTTAGCCGTTCGTCCATACCAAGCACATTCGAGAAGTCGATAGTAATGGGTTCTTCCGTAGCGCCCATGTCAAACGTCTGCGTCTTCCCGTTAGTGAACAGAATAATCACATTGTCACCATCGAAGGTAATCTCTGAAATTGTAGCAGCATCAAGCTTCTGCTTATCATCAGCCATCATGTTCATGCCCGACATAAGCAACATGCATAAAAGTAGTAGTTTCTTCATATTGATAAAAATTTAAATGAATAATGTTAATAGTTAAAACTGGTAATGATGTTGCAAATATAGGAAAAAATCTGATTCATCGACTCACAATTCAACACTTTCGACTAACAAAGCGCGTTTTGTTAGTCGTTTTTTAACATTTCACCGAAAAAATCAGGAGCGACATCGCTGCCGCTCCTGTATTTGAGATTAGGTCAAAGACCAATTCGCGTGATTGATCTCACTTAGTATCGTCCCATATTTATTTAAACAGGAGCACTACAATTATTTCGTTACTTGGATCGTCAAGTATTGAGAATGAATGCGTGTCGATGTGGTCAAGCACGTCTTTGCGGGCTTCTTTATCCCATTCATACACGTATTCTTTTCTCGTGAGGCTGTAATCCGAGAATTTCAGACCATTAGTTTGGTTAATGGCCCACATCTTCGCGTATTTGGCTCCGACTGCGATTCCGACCATGTCAGCCAAGAAGTAGTCGTCATCACCGTCTTCTGCTGCGGCACCAATGTTATGCGTCCCTGGCCTCATGGGAATCTCAGGAACCACGTTTGCGGATCCGAACTGCTCAGTCATAAGATCACCGCCTGAAGAAAAGCTGGATTTAAAATAGAAGTAAAGTTTGCTCATCTTAGCTTCATTAGTCGCGATCTTATCAACGTTGTCGATGTCGAACGAAATTATTTTCTTAGATCCCACATAGACATTATCTGCTTCATCCTCAAGCAACTCGAAACAATCTACATGCCATTTCTTTCCTTCATTTGTTACCTTGATGGCGCCGGGTTTCATCAATGCAGACAAAGCCAAAGGAGACATACTATACTTCTCACCTTTTCGGAAAGAAGCTGCCGAACAGGAGATATTTCCCGCTAACAAAACCCCCACAATTTGCGTGGGTGCGATGTTAATGACGTTCTTCTTGTCCTTCTCGGTATAGCCAGCCTTCAGGTCCTTGAGGGTGATTTCGTTCACCACGGTCTCCTTCTCGTCTGGAGCCACCAATTCTAAGACAGGCTTAATCTCTGCATCAGCTGCAGCGATGACACTATACTCGATCTTGCCTTCACCTTTGCTGTCAAGCGTACACTCCCACTCCTTGGGGTCCTTAATCGTTTTAGGAAGATTCTTGAAGCGCACGGTATAGCCTTTATAGGCAGATTCCGTCTTGTCGTCAGTCCTGGAATTGTCGACAAATTGCAGAATCACTCCCTTATTCAGTTCCTCCACATATTTTTGCATTGCATCGTAGGCAAGATCAAATGCCATCTGCTCTTTATTCGCTCCGATGAAACGGAACACACTGACCAATACGCCGTTGTAGAGCTCACCACGCTTTTCTACTGCCAGATCCTTGCAGACAATCTGACCACCGCTATACCCGAACGTAACCCCTTTGTCGGCCTCATACCATGTCAGATATTCTGAGTCGTTCCATACCGCATTGCTGTATCGGGTCACCTCTTCATCTACAAGTTGGTGAATCTTCTCGGTGGTCAGGTCAGTGCGCTTAAAGATATCCATCATGATCTTATACCAGTCAGAAGCCGAGCGATAGCCCTTTCCGCCCTTTCTGTAATATTCCACCATCGCATTCCTGTAGAAGTCCTTTCGCTTGCTCCATGCCTCTGTGGCAAACTTATTGATGGTATAGTCAATGAATGCCACACCGGCCAATGACGCCGTCAGCATAGCATTGCCGCAGAATTTGCCTGTCCAATAGAGCGTCTCCTGCAGACAGAGTTTCAAGGTATTACCAGCCAGTTGAGCTTCATCGCCACTATAGGCATTACGACAGATATTGTAGACGCTTAAGGCCACACCCACACGTCCTAACACCTCGGCGAAACCTTCCAGCAACTCGCTGCCGAAGCCTACCGCCAATAAGGAATTGAAACCGACATCAAGTCCCAATTGCGTGACTGTAGAATACTGACTGCCATACGCCTCAATGGCTGCTGCATCGGGATCGTCGGAATAAATGAAATTGACGAGTTTTTCAGTCAGTTTCGATAGTTCTGCCATTTCATCAGGACCAGGCATCCACAAGTACGACATCATGGCTGCCCTGGTCATGGCATTCTCAATCTTCAGGCCGGCATAGGTCGACAGGTGATTGGTCGTAATGACCATCTCATGGGTTGCGGCATCATAGTTGCCATTGACGACCTCCCATTTCGCCTTCTCCTGATTGTAGTAAACCGCCGATGCTCTTTGGCCAGCCGAAACTTCCATCGGCAATCTGATCACAGCGACTCCGTCCAGTTCATGCACATTTCCAAGGCTGAAGTCGTAGGCTACGGCAATCTGTACGCCATCCAACATGATGTTTGGTGTGCCCGACGACTTCGTCACCGTCAGCGTCATCTCCTTGTCGATGGCTGTCGGAGAGAACTCAATGGAGTAATCGGGTGTGACCACCGACAGATGATCCTCGTCAAGTGTAAACGAGCCCGCATTCGAGCCCCCGCTACCCTTGTTTTCTGACCATGAAACGGTTGCTATCTCCTTGTTGTCGTAGGTCTTAACCGTCTTGTTGCCAAACGTAATGATGGTCTTACCGTCCTGATAGGTCACATCCTGCATGTCATTTACCAAATAGCTTGTAATCAGACCGTCGTTGGTCTGAACGTCCATCTGATACTTTTGGGCATGGGCAATAGAGCCAAGACCCATGAGTGCTGCTATGAATAATGCGATTCTTTTCATATCTTGGTTCCTCCCTGATTATCTGGTTCTGATTTTGAATGAAGCATTGCCAGCCTTGATGACATATACGGTACCAGGCTGGTTTCTGGAAATGCCGATATGCGCACTGCCGTCAGGCGAGGCAGTCGCAGCGTAGAGCAGCTTACCGTCGAGCGAGTAGATCTTGACGGCCTCGCTGGCTTGCAGGCCATTCAGCTGCAGACCTTCGTCGGTCAGTTGTACACACAGATTGCCTTCGGCCATTAGGGCGTCGATCTTTGTGGCCGATACATCCATAAAGGTCAGGCTCTTCAGCTTGCTCTGGTCCAGGATAATCTCGTCCTTGCCAAAGCGACCTTTCACATCAGTGGAACTGATGGCTACCTCAGCAGACAGGAGCGTGGTGCCATCATAAGAGTTCAGGTAAGTGAGTTTCGGATTCGATTTAAACAGGAAATCATACGTTATTTCCTTTCCAGAGGCGTCTTTTTCGCTCGTTGTGATACGAACACCGTTCACCTCTGCAGCATATATGCCAATGGAGCATACAAGCAGGAATAATAGTAGTAATCTTTGTTTCATACGCGTTTTATTTTGTTGGTTATTGATTAATTACGCCACAAATATAGAAAAAATTTCGATTCATCGACTCACAATTCAACACTTTCGACTAACAAAACGCGTTTTGTGAGTCGTTATTTAACATTTCACCGAAAGAATCAGGAGCGACATCGCTGCCGATTGGGTAAAACAAGTGGCACTTATCATCATAACAAAATACGAGTAACAGTCAGCAAGAGCCTCTTATTTCAAGACACGGATCCGCACACACCAATTCGTGTATAATTTTTTCATTTTTAAGCATCACATTCGTCCAAATTACAATTCGAAGCAGAATTTGCGGCCTAGTTAGGCAGCAAAAATTGCATCGGCAGAAAACAATTGTTACCACCCATATGCTACAAAAACGGTTAATACAGCATCCTTTGATCGGCTGAATATTGTAAAAAAAAATATAAAACAGTCGAAATTCTACTGAAAAAGTGCAGATATTAATAGTAACAATTGCTAGCATTAATAGTTGCAAAACGGAGAATACTGCAAACCATAGGAGAGAATAGTTCTCGTCATGGGATTGGATAGTTCTCGCCTGTGAAGTTTAGCATGTTTAGGAATTTAGAAATTTAGAATTCATAGGAATATATAAATAGTAATTTTACTTTTTACTTTTTTTCCTTAAATCCTAAATATCTAAATATCTAAACTTTGGTGGTACAGAAAAATCTTCGTATCTTTGCAGCACAATAATATATATGTATACACGCGTATGAAGATTATCAATTCGCATTATATCCCGCTGCCCGAGCCCCATAACGTGATCATGGGCCTCGACGAGGATGAAATAGCAGAACAGATAGGCGTTCTTTCGGTAGTGGAAGAGGATCCCGACCCTGATGGCGGCTATGGTATCATTACCCACGAGCATCCCGTAGTCAGGACACTGGGGCAAAATGCAGTGGTGAGTGAGGATAAGGAAAACTTCAATTTCATGGTCACCGTGGAAACTGCCGAAGGTAAAGTATGGTATCACTTGGAAAACAAAGACTGTTTGGTGGTATGTCCTGCCCAAAGACGGAAGATTCCCAGTTTCCAACTGAATCTGCTCATGATGAGTCAGATGATGCATACAGGAGCCGACTACGATCCTCTAGGCATGTTGCATCGCTTAAAAGAGAATGGCATTGAAGTGGAATGGGATGAAAAATCCAAAGAAAACCACCAGGAGATTGTGCTAAGCAATATGGAAATCGGGGGTAAATTCTATCTGCAGAGCTTGCTCCTGAAACCGCTCTTCCTGGTTTATTTTGCCGATGTGATAGATGAGCAGCAAATACAACCACTCGACGACGATGACATTTTCTTCGAGTTCGTGAATCAGGCCAGAGCGATGCTGGAAGTGAACCCTCATTACGAATTCCATTTCACGACGCTCGACCAGCAGATGAGCTACATGGCCGACCGCCTGAACAAAGAGTTGAACGATTATCTGGAACGCCCCGATGAATCTGAATGACATTTTCATAGTACGCAACCATCCTGTATCACTCAAACTGGTGTTAGGACTGATGGAGGATGCTGACAGCAGCGAAGAAACAAAAAGCTGGGCGTTGTCGGCTTTGTTTCATGCCGGCTATACACACGACGACTCGTTGCGCGACTATCTTTATGATGCGCTTGACCGTAAGGGACTCCATCCTTACAACGAATACAGTCTGGATGAGGGCGAGCAACAAGAGGAGGAAAAGTCACCAGAGGAGCAGGAAGCTCTGAGAGCCGTCTATATGTCTCAGCTGAAGACCATCCTAGATAATCTGATGCAGTTGAAGGCAGAAGACGGCAAGCCACTGTTTTGCCAGAAAAACCACTGGTGGGCTGTGTATCGCATCTTCGTAGATCGCAAGATTGCCAACATGCGCGAAACCCAATATCAGAATTTCATACACCTGATTAATACGCTCAAGCTGAAACAGTTGAATGCCGAGCTCGACCTGAGTACTATGAGCAATATCACTCAAGACAACATCTTCCGACTGCCTTTTACAAAATGGAAGAAGCCATGGGGTGAGAGTACACGCAGGCAAAACGCCTTCGACCGTATGTACAAAATTGCCGAGGAAATACTCACCTCACTCATGAGGGCAAAAATCTGCTGAAAATTACCTGATTTCTGATAGTTCATATGATGGAATGAACATTCGACTGATAGCCGTTGCCGTATTCTGGGCATTCGGCTGATAGCCTCTTTAACCCATTTTTTTATTACTAACTTCGCCGTTGCGAAAGGTTCGCAGCGGGGTTTTGACACCCCGTTAATGACAAATTTAAAACGCAAAATTTATGGCGAAAATTACAATTCAGAGAAATCTTCTGGCCCAGACAGAGCAAATCGTCTCTGCTGAGCAGCTGGAAGCAGTGTTTAACAATCCTGAGACCTTCCGTAAGGTTGGCAGGATACGTGATCTCCGTAAGCAGGGCGACACGGTAGGGGCCGACAAGGTGAAGCACTCGTTGGAGGGCCTCATCTTCGTGGCCGACGACTTCGCAGCGTGTGAGAAGGAGGTCACAGTCATGGAGAACGGTGTGGAGACCAAGCAGATGCAACTTGGCAAGTGGCGCCTGCAGAAGTCAGCCCACTTGAACGGCCTAGCCGTACTCGACGTGGATCATCTGACGGAGAATCCTGTAGAGGTGTTCCATCGCTGGGAAGAGACTCAGCTTCGCGAGCTGGGAGTACTGTTGGTGTTTATCACTTCCTCGAATGCAGGCCTCAAGTTTGTGTTCATCGCCCGCAAGGAGTGGGGTAACCTCATCGAGAATGCCTGTGAGCTGGCCCGTCAGCTGGGTCTTCAGGCCGATGAAAGCGGTAAGGATGCCTCGCGCATGTCGTTTGCACCCTCAGAGCCTGCAGGCGACATCCTCTTCTTCGATGCAGAACGTATGTTCAGCTATGAGAATCCGGAGTACGATACCCTTTTCGGCGATGCCTATCGTCAGGGCAACAGTCAGGGCGGCAACGCTGCCAAGACTGGTGGCAAAAAGGCAAGTTTAGGAATTGAGAAATTTTGTATTTCGGATTGTAAGTACAAGACAGTGTCCATGCAGAAGATCGTCGACTGCTGGGTGGGTCCGCAGCTGCCTGAACCTGGCTCCCGCCACAAAACCTCACTCGAGTTGGCCGACCATCTGCGCTACATCTGCGACTCCGACCCCATCATGATTGAAGCTATCCTCAGGGCTCAGTCGTGGGTGCAGGACATTGTCAAGGAACGTGGCGAAAACGTCAGCCAGACGGTGAAGTCGGCCCTTAGCTACAAGGAAGAGAAGCGCATGCCCAAACGTATGTATCATGCCCTTCGTGAGGCGGGTGTCGATGAGTTCTCAGGACTGAGCAAGTCACGTCTGCCCTATGCCGACTGGGCCAAGCGCCTGCTGAAGCTTCCATTGGGATGCTATGCATCGGCCATTGGCTATATCGACGACGATGAGGTCAAGCCTGGCGGTGTGATCACAGCTGCTGGTATGTACGACGCCCTGCTGACCAAGTGCTGGTATCAGGATTTCGAGGGCTATGCCCATCGTCTGAACATCCTGGCAATGGTCATTGGCGGCCCCGCCACTGGTAAGGGCTTTGCCGTGAAGCAAGACGAGTACATTATGGAGGTGATGCAGGAGGCCGACGCGCCTGGACGTGAGCAGGAACGTTTGTACAAGGAGGGTCTGAACGAGCGTGAGACCTCGCAGAAGGAGCAGAAGAAAGACGCCTTGAAGCGACCCACGGAAATGGTTCGTTATTGCCCTGTAAAGACCTCGAACAACGTAATGTACCGTCGTATGCAGAATGCAACGGTGCCAACGGCCGAGAGTGGTCTCTACTATTATCATCTCTACACCTTTGCCTCTGAGCTGCTGTCAATCGTGAAAGCATCCGGCTCGTTCCAGGAAAAGCGCGACATGATGCTACAGAGCTTCCACAACGAGAAAAACGGTGTGGACTACAGCAACAAGGACAGTGTGAACGGCATCATGCCTGTACACTATATCTTGGTAGCAACAGGCACAAGCACCTCGCTGAAGAAGTTTGTCAACCTCAGCAACATCGGCGATGGACTGGCCACACGACTCAGCGTGTTTGTGATGCCTACAGGCAACTTCAAGATGCGCCCGCTGACCAAAAAGCCAAAGAGTATGGCGGCTGCCAACGAGATGAAGAAGTGGTCGCGCAGGATGGACGGTCTGCATGGCGAGATCAAGGGTCTGGAGAAACTGGTAGCACATGTGTACAAGATGGTTGCTGCCCGTATGGAGGAAGCTGCCAACGAAGGCGACGAAGCTACACTGACCATGCTTAAGCGTATGCAGGACAAGGTGATGGCCATCTGCATCCCACAGGTCGTCTCGACGCAGAAATCATGGGAGGATTTCCAACAGACGATGACGGTGAAGATCACCAAGCAGCATCTGGAATTCGCCACGCTAATGTTCGAAATCCTCTTCGCCTGCGAGGAAACGCTGTTCGGACTGATGTGGCAAGACTACTTCGACAATGAGGAGCGTGATACGCAGACACGTGCCGTCTACGACAAGACCAACGAATACTTCGAGTCGTTGCCACAGGAGTTTACCACCAAGAACGTGATGGATATCTGGGGCTATTCCTCGAACACCACAGCCTCAGCCCGTATCAACACACTCATCAAATCGGGCGCCGTCAAGAAAATCAGCCATGGACATTTCCAAAAACTACGCACTGCTATCTAAGACAAGAAAGGGGGCTCGCGAGAGTCCCCTTCTTTATGGATATGATGCTTCAGAGCGTCTCAAACGTCTAAGCGTTTTAGCGTCTTTTTATGTTCAAGGACAAGAACTCACTGAGCGTTCGAGCTTTGCTCGCTTGCTACCTAAGGGACGCAAGAACCGTCCCTTCTGAGTTCACTTCATGTAGAATGCGAACTCGAAGTCGATGCCATTCACAACGCCCTTGAGGATCAGTTTACAACTCTCAGGACTCTTCGTGAACTCTACCGACGCACTGCCCGTAAACAACGAGATTGCACTCTGCTTGTCGTTCCATGTGTAAACCAGATCGCCATCGTTCATGCTTGT
>Ga0310694_10002011_pt1 | contig 21677 bp, 18 predicted proteins | sample 174DNAGHGhighgp2_FD_203884 | JGI IMG/M metagenome (GOLD analysis project Ga0310694, IMG submission 203884) | Sheep rumen microbial communities from Palmerston North, Manawatu-Wanganui, New Zealand - 1742 DNA GHGhigh gp2 (v2) (version 2) | ecosystem: Host-associated > Mammals > Digestive system... | reverse complement strand
CCAGGGCACCTCGATACGGAAATGCTTGCGCAGCAACTGCGGCAGGTACATGACCAACAACATGGCTACATATTGCAGACCGCGGAACACAATCTCGTCCCACAAACTTTGCTCCACAATAAGCCAAGATACATTCGCCACCGCCATCACGGCAATCAGCCACGTGGCGATACGGTTTAACTTATGAAGATTTTCATTACGCATGGTATGATTCCCTGTTTTGGGCTTTCGCACAAAATGATGCACAAAGGTACAAAAAAATTATGACATTTGCAAATCTGCCAAAGAATTTCTATTGTTTGTTTGAAAAGTACAGGCTAAAAGCCACACAAAGTTACACAAACGTTGCACAATTCCGAATTTTCGGCAAACAATTCAAAAAAATCGAAAAGTATTTGCTTTTTTAGAAAAATTATTGTACCTTTGCAGCCGTTTGAAAAAATAACACAGGTTAATGAGCAAAAATTTAGTAATAGTTGAGTCTCCGGCAAAAGCCAAAACAATCGAAAAATTCTTAGGAACCGATTATCGCGTGTTATCGTCACAGGGGCACATACGCGATATAGAAGGAATAGGCAAGCATAACATCGGCATTGATTTTGAGCACGGCTACACACCAAACTACGTACTTGAGCCGTCCAAGCTGCATCTGATCGACACGCTTCGCAAGGAAGCCGGCAAGGCTGACACTGTCTGGCTCGCCTCCGATGAGGACCGCGAGGGAGAAGCTATAGCCTGGCACCTGAAGGAGGTACTGAACCTTCAGCCCGCGAACACCCACCGCATAGCGTTCCACGAGATAACCGAGACGGCTATCAAGGACGCCATAGCCCATCCGAGAGACATCGATTATAACCTTGTGAACGCGCAACAGGCACGACGCGTGCTGGACCGTATAGTAGGTTTTGAGCTCAGTCCCGTACTGTGGCGCAAGGTGACTGCCGGACTCAGTGCCGGACGCGTGCAGTCGGTAGCCGTAAGGCTGGTGGTAGAGCGCGAGAGAGAGATCGAGCAGTTCGTTCCCACCGCACAGTACAAGGTGTCAGCCGACTTCACGGGCAAGGATCAGCAGGGCGTAAAAACAACCCTCCACACCGAGCTTAACCACCGGTTCGCCACCGAGCAGGAGGCACGCGCATTCCTGATGAGCTGCGCCGACTCAACGTTTACTATCCAATCCATACAGAAACGCCCCGTACGCCGTACGCCGGCACCGCCGTTCACCACCTCGCTACTGCAGCAGGAGGCGGCACGCAAACTGCACTTCCCCGTATCAAAAACGATGCGTCTGGCACAATCGCTCTACGAGGCAGGACACATAACATACATGCGTACGGACTCGGTTAACCTGTCGTCACTCGCCATCGGCACTGCCAAGAAGCAGATCATCGACACCTACGGCGCCGAGTACCACAAGGCACGTAACTACCACACCACCACCAAAGGTGCACAGGAGGCACACGAGGCTATACGTCCCACATACATCAACCACCTGACGGCAGGCAGCAACGAGGACGAACGACGGCTGTACGACCTGATTCGCAAACGCACACTTGCCTCACAAATGGCGGATGCCGAACTGGAGCAGACACGTATGGAGATCGGCACACAGGCTTCGCCGTACCTGTTCGTAGCCAGCGGAGAGGTGGTGCTGTTCGACGGATTCATGCGCGCTTACGTCCAATCGACTGACGATGATACCGAACCTGAATCAACAGGACTGATGCCGGCTATGGCGGAAGGTGAGGCACTGAAACTCGACAAGTGCATCAGCCGCGAGAGTTTCACCGCAGCACCGGCAAGATACAACGAAGCCACACTCGTCAAGAAGATGGAGGAACTGGAGATCGGACGCCCGTCAACCTACGCCACGATCATCGAGACTATCCAGGCACGCGACTATGTACAACGCGGCAACGTACCCGGCAAAAAACGCTCCTACAACACACTGACACTGAAGAACGGTGTCATCGCAGAAAAGAAACAGCAGGAGAACGTAGGCGCTGAGTCGCAACGCCTGTTGCCAACGGACCTGGGACGCATAACCAACGATTTTCTGGTGGAGCAGTTCCCTGCTATCCTCAGCTACGATTTCACCGCAAAAGAGGAGCAGAACTTCGACAAGATAGCCGAGGGCAAAGCCGACTGGACCAAAGTGGTTGACAAGTTCTACAAGACCTTCCACCCGCTCATCAGCAACGTGCCGGCAGGCAAGATTGCCGGACGACGGCTCGGCATCGATCCCAAAACGGGCGAGGAGGTGTTCGTGCGGATCACAAAGAACGGCCCGTGCGTACAGATAGGCACCACCGAGGGCGACAAACCGCGGTTCGCATCGCTGCAGAAAGGTCAGTCGCTGTTCACCATCACCCTCGAGGAGGCACTGCAACTCTTCGATCAGGCACTGCCCATCACCCTGGGCGAACATAACGGCGACGAGGTGATAGTAGCCGACGGCAAGTACGGACCGTACGTGCGCATAGGCAAGACGTTTGCCTCACTGCCCAAAGGGGCTGACCCGTTCAGCATGACGCTCGACAGTGCCGTCGAACTGATAGAGCAGAAGCAGAACGCCGCACTGCCCATACACGACTGGGACGACATCAAGGTGCTGCGCGGACGATACGGCGCATACATCAAGCAGGGCGAGAACAACTACCGCATACCACGAACCACCGACGTGGAACACATGACCAGGCAGGACGCAATCGCACTCATACAAGCAGCACCCGCTGAAGGCGAGACAAAAAAACGTTTTGCCCGCAGACGAAGCAAATAATCCGCAAGACGCAAACATAGATATGGCACTCCACAACGAGATAGGTCACCTTGGCGAAGATGCTACATGCGAGTATCTGAAGAAGAATGGCTACAAGATTGTGGAGCGTAACTGGCGTTTGGGGAACATAGAGATTGACGTGATAGCCGAGAACAAACAGAACATCGTTTTTGTGGAAGTCAAGACGCGCACAACAACCTATGCCGACGCCACACCGGAGGAATATGTGGATGAGCACAAACGCCGGTTCATGACCATTGCCGGCAACGCGTACGTCAAACACAACAACATCAGCAAGAACCTCCGCTTCGACATCTGCGGCATACTATGGAACAAACAGACGAACCAAGCCGACGAGATTCACTATTACGAGGACGCGTTCACACCCAAACTCCACTCGGTGAACGCCGGCTCGTATAGCGGAGAATGGAAATGGCACAGAAGATAATGGCAGACTTTGAATACGATATTATCGTTGTAGGTGCAGGTCACGCAGGCTGCGAGGCAGCCTCAGCGGCCGCACGTATGGGCAGCAGAACACTGCTCATCACCATGGATATGAATACTATCGGGCAGATGAGTTGTAACCCTGCCGTGGGAGGCATAGCCAAAGGACAGATAGTCAGGGAGATAGATGCACTGGGCGGACAAATGGGCATCGTGACCGACCGCTCAGCCATACAGTTCCGAATGCTCAACCTGAGCAAAGGACCGGCAATGTGGAGTCCGCGCAGCCAGAGCGACCGCAAGCAGTTCATACAGCAGTGGATCAAACGACTCACCACAACCGACAACCTGCATATATGGCAAGACGAGGTCATACAATTACTCATTGACAATCAGCACAATAGCAGCGCACAACTAACTGTTGCGGGCGTGATAACACGCTTGGGCGTACAGTTCAATGCACGGGCAGTGATTCTTACCAACGGTACGTTCTTATCGGGATTATTACATTTCGGACGCACACAACTACCCGGCGGTCGCATCGCAGAAAAAGCAAGTATAGGACTGACCGAACAACTCGTATCGTTAGGATTTGCGGCGCACCGCATGAAGACCGGCACGCCCGCGCGGCTGGACAAACGCAGCATCGACTTTTCCGCTATGCAGGAGCAGAAAGGCGATGACACCGAGCAGAAGTTCAGTTACCTGCCATCCGTCAGCCGCGAACTGAAGCAGATGAGCTGCTACATCACCTACACCAATCCCGACACCCACAACATTCTCCGCCGCGGACTACCAGACTCGCCCCTGTACAACGGACAGATACAAAGCATCGGACCTCGTTACTGCCCGAGCATTGAAACGAAGATAGTCACCTTTGCCGACAAGGAGCAGCACCAGCTCTTCCTCGAACCCGAAGGAGTGGACTCCAACGAGTATTACGTGAACGGATTCAGTTCGTCAATGCCCTGGCAGATACAACTCGAGGCACTACACAGCGTACGCGGACTGGAGCATTGCGTGATGTACCGTCCGGGGTACGCCATTGAGTACGACTACTTCGACCCCACCCAACTGCACGCCACACTCGAGACCAAACGCGTGCACAACCTCTTCTTTGCCGGACAGATCAACGGCACCACAGGCTACGAGGAGGCAGCCGGACAAGGAATAATAGCAGGCATCAATGCCCACCAGAGTATCACCGGCGGCAAGACGCTGGTGCTGTCGCGCGACGAGAGTTACATAGGCGTGCTGATTGACGACCTGACGCACAAGGGCGTAGATGAGCCCTACCGTATGTTCACCTCGCGCGCCGAGTACCGTATCCTGCTGCGTCAGGATAATGCCGACGAGCGCCTGACCACCCTGTCGCACGAACTCGGACTGGCAGACACGGAGCGCTACAATCTCTACACTGCCAAGCAGGAAGCCAAGCAACGCATCAGCGCCTACCTGCAGTCCACCTCATCCGCCACACCTGCCTGCCGTGCACTGCTCGAGCAGCAGGGTTATGCCGCCTCATCAGCACACGGCTCACTCGGCGAGATGCTCATGCGTCCGAATATTGCACTGCGGGATATAATAGCAATCGACAACACCCTGCATGGTATCATTGCCGCCCTACCCGACCGGCAGAACGAGATCATCGATAGCGTGGAGATAGACATCAAGTACAGCGGTTACATAGCCCGCGAACGCATGGCGGCCGACAAACTCCACCGACTGGACTCCATCAAGATTCCTGCCGGCTTCCGGTACAACGAACTGCAATCACTCTCTACCGAAGCGCGACAGAAACTCACAGCGCTGCAACCCAAGACCATTGGTGATGCCTCGCGCATACCCGGCGTCAGCCCGAATGACATCAGCGTACTGCTGGTGCTGATGGGAAGATGATATACAAAAATGTTTCACGTGGAACATTGCATAACAGAGAAATCTAAACAACCACATATATGACATTAGAACAACTGAAGAAGGACGTGCGTAACGTGCCTGATTTCCCGAAAAAGGGAATCCAATTCAAGGACATCACCACCATCATCAGCAACCCCGAGGAGCTGCGGTTCATGCGTGACGAGCTGGCTGACGCTTACCGCGACAAAGGGATAACAAAAGTTGTGGGTATCGAGAGCCGCGGATTCATACTCGCGCCGGCTGTAGCTATCGAACTGGGCGCAGGGTTTGTACCTATCCGCAAGCACAACAAACTTCCCGCAGAGACGATTGAGGTTAGCTACGACAAGGAATATGGGAAGGACATTATCCAGATTCACAAGGATGCACTCGGTCCGGATGATGTCGTACTGATACACGATGATATACTTGCTACAGGCGGCTCACTCCTGGCAGCAGTTGAACTAGTGAAGAAGTTAGGAGTAAAGAAGATATACGCCAACTGCATTATTGAACTGGAGGGACTGAATGGAAAGCAATTCCTGGCTGAAAGAGGAATACAGTGCGACTGCCTGATTGGTATTGAGGTGGACGAATGAGCGCCAAATCCGAACATATAGCATTACTACTGCAGCGTATGCCTGAGCGACCGGGTGTGTACCAACACCTGAACGCTGCAGGTGAAGTGATATATGTCGGCAAAGCCAAGAATCTCAAGCGGCGCGTAAGCAGTTATTTCAACAAGGATCAGGCTTCGCTCAAGACACGGCAACTGGTTGCACACATTGCGGATATCAAATATGTAGTGGTGGAGAGCGAACAGGACGCTTTCCTGCTGGAGAACAACCTGATCAAGCAATATCAGCCGCACTACAATATTCTGCTAAAGGACGGAAAGAGTTATCCGTACATCTGCATCACCAGAGAGGCTTACCCGCGTATATTCAAGACACGCCAGAAAGACAAACGAGGCGGAGAGTATTTCGGTCCGTACAGTTTTGCCAATGCAGCCGACACGGTGCTTGAACTCATACAAAAGCTCTACCCTATCCGCACCTGCAACACACCGATGAGTCCGGAGGGCGTGAACAAAGGCAAGTACAAAGTTTGCCTGAAGTACCATATAAAGAAGTGCTGCGGGATATGCGAGCAACGTACAACCGACGAGCAGTACAACGAGTACATACAGTCAGCCAGAAAGATCATCCGCGGTGATGCACACGAGATAAGCAGGCAACTGATGGACCGTATGTTACAATTGTCCGCAGAGATGCGTTACGAGGAAGCTGAACAAGTCAAGCAGCAGTATCTACTGGTGGAGAAGTTCCGCTCAAAAACAGTAGTAACGAACACCTCCATCAGCGAACTGGACGTATTCGGCTACGACGAGCAGGATGACCAGATATACATTAACATGCTGCACGTACACAACGGCAGTATTGTACAAGGGCGAACACTGGAGTGCAAGCGCAAGCTGGACGAGAGCAAAGAGGAACTGCTGGCATACGGCATAACTGCGCTGCGCGAACTGCTGGACAGCCGGACGAAAGATATACTGGTGCCGTTCCTGCCGGATTATGTAGGTGATGATATACGCATAAACATTGCTACAGGCGGCGACCGGCGCAAACTGCTGGATCTGGCAGCACAGAACGTACGGCAGTACAAAGCCGACAGACTGAAGCAAGCAGACAAACTGAATCCGGACCAACGGGCAATTCGTATTCTGACGGAACTGCAGAAACTAATCGGATTACCGGTGCTGCCGATGACAATAGATGCGTTCGACAACTCAAGCATACAAGGCTCAAGTGCCGTATCAGCCTGCGTGGTGTTCAAGAAAGCCAAACCAAGCAAGAGCGACTACAAGCGGTTTGAGATAAAAGAGGTGGTCGGACAGGACGATTATGCCACGATGCGCGAGGTGGTAAGAAGACGGTACCAACGGATGATTGACAACGGAGAGGACCTACCAGACCTGATCATTGCCGACGGAGGTATCGGACAAATGCATGCAATACGCGAGGCTGTGGTAGATCAGTTAAGACTGGACATACCTATAGCCGGACTGAAGAAAGACGACAAGCACCGCACGCAAACTCTGCTGTACGGGTTCCCGCCGATGGAATTCGGACTGCCCGTAACGAGTGAGACCTTCCGACTGCTGACTGCTATACAGGACGAGGTGCACCGATTTGCCATCACCTACCACAAACAGAAGCGAAGTAAGGCACAGATACATAGCGAACTTGATGATATTCAAGGAGTTGGACCTACAACCAAGCAGAAGATCCTGCAACATTTCGGTTCCGTCAAGCGCGCTGGTTCGGCTAACTTGGACGAGTGGACAAATCTACTCGGAACTAAAAGAGGCACAGCACTTTACGAGTATTTTCAAGCCAAAATAACGCGCTGAGATTTGCGTAAAAAGCAGAAACATGAACACTTATACAATCAAAAAATGCGAAAATGGCACTCTTTTGCTGCTTGATGAGCAAGGACAAGAGGTGAGTGCCCTAGATATACTGCACCGGACTGAACCGCACCGCGTATTTGCGTTCGAGGGTCAGATGGGTGCAGGCAAGACCACGTTCATCAAACATCTGTGCGAGCAGATGGGTACGAGCGACGTGGTGAACAGTCCGACGTTTGCCATCGTCAATGTATATGATGTGAAACTTCCCCAACCGGGTGAGGTGTATCACTTCGACTGCTACCGGCTGAAGGATATACGCGAGGCGATGGATTTCGGAGCAGAGGAGTACCTGTACTCCGGCAACTACTGTTTCATTGAGTGGCCTGAGCTAATTGAATCACTATTGCCGGAAGATACGGTGTACATCCATATCACGCCACTTGAGAACGGTGACAGAGAACTGAAGATTGAATGCTGAAGCGATTACGGATCATATTGGCCGTACTTCTGATTGCTCCTGTGCTGCTGTTGGCGCAGGAAAATGTGGAACATGACAATATACTCAAGATTAAGATCGGTCCGGGCTATCAGTTGGACACCTATCTCAGCCCGGCGGGATTCAGAGGCATACAGTACGGTATAGGCAACGAGTGGTGGCAGCCGTTCAGGAAAGATACACGACCGGGCAAGACGGGTAAGTTAGATCACTGGGCACACGTTGGCCGCATCGACGTGACGGGAAACACATACAGCAGTACAAGCCGATCCAACTCATACATAGGCGTTCAGATCACCGGAGGATGGGGTGCACACTACGAGTGGCGATGGCTGGACGACAGGCTGCGCGTACATACAGGTCCGTATCTGGAAGCAGGATTATCAGCACGTGAGATACTACGGAACGTTAACAAGATCGTATCCGTGGACATTGCACTGGACATGATGGCTATGGGCGGTGTGAGCTGGTCGTTCTACGGCAAAAAGACGAGTTACAGACTGAACTACCTTGTTCGCACGAACCTGTTCGGAATGGACTTTATGCCCGAATACTGGCAGTCGTACTATGAGCTGACGGAAGGTGTGCACGGCACAACCCGCTTCTCAGGACACTGGAATCACAATACAGTGAAGCACGAGATAACGATGGATATGCAGTTTGCACACTCTACCTGGCGCATTGGCGCCGAGCATGAGTTCGTACGTTACGGCACGGCAAACATGCACTTCGTGCGCAACCAGCTAAGTGTAATTATCGGATGCCGATGGAAATACAGAATACACGCAAACGCACGGTTATGAGAGCACGCACTACCCTACTTGTTCTGCTCACGGCAGCGCTGCTATCAGCTTGCCGCTCACGTCAGGAGATGCCATTCTCAACCGATCCGGTAGAGAACATTGAAGCGCTGTGGCAGATCATTGATACCAAATACTGCTATGTAGAGTCAAAAGGCATCGACTGGCAGGCTATACATGATGAGTACGCCGCCAAGGCGGCACTGCTGCCCAAGAACGACCCTATAGCACTATTCGACCTGTGTGCCTCAATGCTGGATTCATTACACGACGGACATGTTAATCTATACTCAGCATTCGACCGCAGCTACAACACCGCCTGGTACGACAGCTATCCTGACAACTACAACTCCGGTCTGCTCAGGAACTACCTGAAAGACTATCGCATAGCTGAGAGTCTGTACTACTGCACGATAGACAACGGCAACGTAGGATACGTGTATTACTCAAGTTTCTCCAACGGGTTCGGAGAAAGTAATATCCGTGCCGTGCTGAACGCTTTCAATAACTGCAAAGGTCTGATCATTGATGTGCGCAACAACGGCGGCGGAGACATAACGAACGCTTACAAGCTGGCAGCACCATTCTTTACCAACAGTCAGGCTATAGGCTACTGGCAGCACAAGACAGGTCCCGGGCACAACGATTTCTCGGAAATGGAAACAATGAACCTGGATGCCTCGCTAATAAGCGCCAAATGGGACAAACCTGTAGTCGTGCTATGCAACCGACGCAGTTATTCAGCAACTAATCTGTATGTGAGTATGATGCGCTATGCGCCCAACGCCACTATAGTGGGAGGTGTAAGCGGCGGAGGAGGAGGCATGCCTATGAGTTACGAGTTACCATGCGGATGGATGGTGCGGTTCTCCAGCATTAGGATGTACGACCTTGACAAGAACGACATTGAGGAAGGCATTGAGCCTGATGTGCTTGTTACACTGCAGAGTAAGGACAAAGATGATATCATAGAAAAAGCTATCGAACTGATTAACGCTAAATAACTGACGGATCATAAGACACAACAAAGGCAGGCTTAGCGCCTGCCTTTGCTGATGAATATCTGTTTAATTTGTTAATTTCTTATTTATTGCCCACCAAACTGCTTATCTCACTCAGTTTGTTCAGCGCCTCGATAGGTGTCAGATTGTTAACGTCCAGGTTCTTCAGTTCGTCGCGTATCTGTTCGAGCACCGGGTCATCGAGTTGGAAGAATGACAATTGCATACCCTGTCGTTGCGAGGCAGCGGCTTGCAGGTTCGGTCGTTTTGCCGCCTGCGGGTTGGACGCTTGCGCTGCTTGAGCGGTGGCGACGCCTACGGCATCGTTCTCCAACTGCTTGAGGATGGTATTGGCGCGCTGCACTATGCTCTCGGGCATACCGGCTATCTTGGCTACATGAATACCGAAACTGTGCTCACTGCCACCGCGAACAAGTTTGCGCAGGAAGATTATCTTGTTGTTCACCTCGCGGACGGAGACGTTGTAGTTGCGTATGCGTGCAAACGAAGCCTCCATCTCATTGAGTTCGTGGTAGTGTGTGGCGAACAGCGTCTTGGCGTGGCACTTGTTCTCATGGATGTACTCCACGATCGCCCATGCGATGCTTATACCGTCGTAGGTCGATGTGCCGCGACCCAGTTCGTCGAACAGCACCAAACTGCGCTCGCTCAGGTTGTTAAGGATGCTGGCAGCCTCGTTCATCTCCACCATGAAGGTTGATTCGCCCTGCGAGATGTTATCGCTGGCACCTACACGGGTGAAGATCTTGTCCACAAGGCCTATACTTGCGCTTTCTGCGGGCACGAACGAGCCCATCTGAGCCATGAGTACGATAAGTGCCGTTTGACGCAGCAGAGCGGATTTACCTGCCATGTTCGGACCGGTGAGAATGATGATCTGCTGACCGTTGTTGTCCAGCAGTACATCATTGGCTATATACTCCTCGCCCAGCGGCATATTTTTCTCTATCACAGGGTGACGCCCCTGACGAATGTCTATTACGAGGCTGTCGTTAACGTCCGGGCATATATATTTGTTCTCCGCTGCCGTGGCTGCAAAACTGAGCAGACAGTCGAGCTGTGCCGCTACGTGAGCATCGGTCTGCATCATGGGCACGTACTCGATCAGGGCGAGCATCAGTTCCTGATAGACGCGATTCTCTATGACCGCTATACGGTCGTCGGCAGCTATGATCTTATCCTCCAGATCCTTGAGTTCGGGCGTTATATACCGCTCGGCATTTGCCAGTGTCTGCTTGCGTGTCCACTCCTGGGGAACGCTATCTTTGTACGTATTGCGCACCTCCAGGTAGTATCCGAACACGTTGTTGAATCCTACCTTCAGGCTGCTGATGCCTGTGCGTTCGGTCTCACGGTCACGGATACGTTCGATAGCCTCGCGGCTGTTGTCTCTCAGGTCGCGCAACTCATCGAGTTCATCGTCCACACCCTGGGCAATGGTGTTCGGCCGCCCCTGTGCCAACGGCGGGTCGGGCACAATCTGCCGGAGTATGCGCTCGCGCATCTCGGTGCACAGACTGATGTTCTCGCCCAGGCTGTTCAGGTAACTGTTATCCTCCGCCTGCTCGCATATCTGCTTCACAGGTTGCAGTGCGCCCAGCGCATTACCGAGCTGCACCATCTCACGCGGACCGATACGTCCGGTACTGATCTTGCTGACCGTACGCTCCATATCCTGCAGTTGTGACAGGCACTCGCGTATCTGCTCGCGACGGTCGGGGTGGCGGAAGAAGTATTCGACCACCGACTGCCGGTTCCGGATCGGACGCACCTCTTTGAGCGGGAAAGTCATCCAGCGGTAGAGCATACGTGCGCCCATGGGGGTGACAGTCTTGTCCAGTATGTCGTACAGCGTACGGCTGTCTTCGCTCTGGCGGTGAAGCAGTTCGAGGTTACGGATGGTGAACTGGTCGAGCCAGACATACTTGTCGGTCTCCAACCGGCTGAGCGGATGGATATGTTTGGTTTGCAGGTGCTGGGTTATGTCCAGGTAGTGCAATATACCCGCAGCGGCTACTATACCGTCAGGCACGCCGGTGACACCGAATCCCTTGAGATTAGTCGTCTCAAACTGCTTGCGCAACCGCTCCTCGGCTGTGGTAGGATTGAGCATCCAATCCTCCAGTTCAAAGGTGAAGTATTTCGTGCCGAACAGCCGCTCAAACTCCTGCCGTTTGCCACGCATGAACAGCACCTCTTTCGGTGCGAACTTCGTGAGCAGCGTGGCTATATAATCGGATGTGCCCTGCGCCACCAGATACTCGCCTGTGGACAGGTCAAGCAGCGATATGCCTATGGATGTCTTTACGAAATGCAGGCAGCAGAGCCAGTTGTTCTCTTTCTGCCCGAAACTGGCGTCGTTGTAACTGGCACCGGGTGTCACCAGCTCCGTCACACCGCGTTGCACGAGTCCTTTGGCAAGTTTGGGATCCTCGAGCTGGTCGCATATAGCCACGCGCATGCCGGCGCGAACGAGCTTGGGCAGGTAGGTGTCCAATGCGTGAAACGGGAATCCCGCCATAGCCGTGCTGTCCACCGCACCGCCGCCGTTGTTGCGCTTGGTGAGGGTTATATTCAGGATCTTGGCTGCACGCACTGCGTCCTCGGCGTAGGTCTCATAGAAGTCACCGCAACGAAACAACAGTAACGCATCAGGGTACTGCTCCTTGATGCTGCGGAACTGTTTCATCATTGGGGTTAATTGCTCACTTGCCATATATTATTTCTTTTATTTCGTGATGTCGAGATTTCGAGATTTCGTGATGCCGTGATCAGTGATCACTGAAAGTCAAATGCCACTTTGATATTGTACCGTCTGCCGGTGAGGTAGTTCGGGCTCGCCCACTGGTTGCCGTCCACGTCGCTCACCCAGAAGTACGAGTTCACGTTTCGCCAATCAACAAGGTTGAATATCTCAAACCCTATCGTCCACTGCTTGAGGTGTTTGGCTTTTTTCATGTAGGCATAGTTATGCGCGTTGCTCACGTGTGTCAGTCCGAGGTCAATGCGCCTGTAGTCGGGCATACGTCCCTGTCCGCGCAGGGCGATGCTTCGCGGTGCGCCGTAGGGCAGACCTTCCGCCCATACGAACTTCAGGTGTGCATGCAGTTGGGGCAGTTGCGGCAGATAGTCCTGAAAGAACATCGCAAACTGATACCTCTGCTCCTGCGGCGCATGCAGCCAGCCGAGTTCGGGGTGATCCAACAACTGTTCGCGCGAACGCATGGTGCTGAAGCTGATCCAACTGTCTGCACCGGGCACCAGTTCGCCGTACAGCTTCAGATCCAGACCGATCGTGTATCCGCGCACGTCGTTCGTGCCGGAGTAGCGCACACGTACGTTATCCACGGTGTAACTCGTTCCTCTGTCCATGTACTTGGCATATGCCTCAGCGGTGAGTTTGAACGGGCGACCCATGGCGCGGAAGTAATAATCCGTGCCGAACACGAGTTGCGAGGTGCGTGCCGCCTTGAGTTTGTCGTTGAGGCGAATACGCGTGATGCCGAAACCGTCGGTCACCGTATCGCGCATCTCCTTGTAGAACGGTGCCTGGTAATACAGACCGGTGGCTATACGGAAACTGATGTCACGTTTCCAGCCGGGAATGATCACCACCGATGCACGTGGCGAGACGAGCACCTCGTTGTTGAAACTCCACCAGTGCAACCGTGCGCCACCGGTCAGAATGACCTTGGCAGCCTCAGTATGCCAGGTGTAAGAGTCCTGCAGGTACGCTTGCACGCGTCCGCTCAGCAGGTTGGCACTGGAGCGCATGGCGTAGTACAGCTCCATCCCTTGTTCGGTATGCGGCATGGAGTATCCAGCCGAGTCGCGCCACTCCCACTCGCTTATGCGGTCGGTGATCTTCTCTATCTGTCCGCTCACGCCCCAGCGCATGCTGTTGGCGCTGTGCTTCCACTCGCCCGTGTGCTGCAGCGTAGCCACGCCGGCGGTCAGGGTGTTGCGCGCATGCTCGTGGTAAGTACCTTTGCCGAGTACGGTGGCGGTCTCTGTGGTCTCGGATGACACAACCTGACCGGTGCCGCTCACACCGGCATCCGAACCATCCATCGGATGGTCGCTCAGGATATACTCGCCCTGTATGTCGTAGGTCTCGCGTTCGTTGGTGTAGAACCCGCTCAGATCGAAACCTATCTTCACCTCCGGCGATACATGACCGCCTACGCTCAGTGCAGCAAAAGCGGTCTGGAACAGATCCTGCTCCTGGCCGTCGTAGTAGATTGTCAGGTTTCGTGCCGTCTGCATCGTGCCGAACGACGAACTCATGCTGTCCGGCGTGAAGCCGTAGGAGTTCATACTATAGTTCGCCAGCAACGCTATCGTCCAGTCATTACGGCTTTCGACTTTCGACTTTCGACTTTTGACTCTCCATGTCATATACGTCTGATAGTCGAGGAAGTGCGGACGGTAGTTACCCTTCGTTTGCAGCGAACCGAGCATGTATTGCGAACTCTTGTAGCGTATGCCGTGCATCTGGCTGTACGTGCTGTCGCCCACACCTACATAGACGCTTCCGCCTTGGAACCCTGCCGTCAGCGAAGCCTCAAAAGCCGTAGGCTGCTTGTAGCGTATATCCAGTACGGAGGACGACTTGTCGCCGAACCGTGCATCGAACCCTCCGGCACTGAACTGCACGTTCTGCACCATCTCGGGATTAACGAAACTCAGTCCTTCCTGTTGTCCGGCACGCACGAGCAGCGGACGATGAATCTCAATGCCGTTCACATACACGGCGTTCTCGTCAAAACTGCCGCCGCGCACGTTGTACTGGCTGCTCATCTCGTTGGTCTGACTCACGCCGGCAAACGTGATCAGCAGGCTCTCTATGCCTCCGCCGCTGATGTCGGGTATGACACGGCGAGTCGTGGCGTCCACACGATCCATCATATCCTGCTGGCGCTGGATACCCGTTACCTCCACCTCTGCCAATTGTTCGCCCGACTCGCGCAGTATGATGTTGATATTCAGCACCTGTATAGTATTTCCTCCCTTTTGTGAGGGGAGTGGGAGGGGTGTCTCTACCGTCTCGTACCCTAACATCGAATACACGATCGTCACCGAATCCGGTTGACCGCTTTCGACTATCGACTCTTGATTATCGACTTTCGACCCTTGACTTTCGACTTTCGACTTTCGACTTTCGACTATCAATTCATAATATCCGTTTTTGTTCGTTGATGTACCGACGGCAGTGGTGGCAACACTCTCTTTCCAATACACATTGCACGCCTCTATACCTCTGTTCTGCTCATCGAGCACATACCCGTACAGTCGCACACGGCGTGACGAGCCCTGTGAGCCCTTGCCCGTGGACGATAACGACTGTGCCGCTGCACTTGTGATGCAGAGCAGAGCCAGCAATATAGATAGCAGATGTTTGTACATTTGTCGGTCCTCGCACATGCGTGACGCGCATACGCCACACATCGCCTTGCAAAGGTACAAAAAAAAATGCACATTTGCAAACTTTCCCGAAGAAAAATATGCGTGTTCGTGCGTTTTGTTGATTTTTGACAAAAAAATGACAGGCGAAATGCAAATAAGTCTCGGGTTAACCTGCTTTCAATTTGCTTTTGCCTTGCTCTTGCCTTCCTCTCACACACGTCTCGGGTTATGCGGAAGGAACAGGAAGAACGGGAACGCGGAACTGAAGTCCCGCGCAGTAAACGAAATAAAAAATGTACTGGCAGAAGTGGCAAAAGTTTATAAAGAGCGGCTAATCGGATTTGCCCGGAAAAGAAGAAAGGGGCGGTGTTGGGCAGATGCAAGGAATGGAAAACGAAAGAAAAAGATGGTTTGCACAGCTAAACGAATTCCCACGTTTCGTATAACAGTTTAATATTCCTGATAGCCTCTATGTCCGGTTGAAGTATGCCGTTTTCGTCTCTCTTGACAAAGTCCTTAACAGTGAATATGTATGTGCCGCGAAACATATTCGCAATCTTATTGACATACACTTTGCCGTCAATCAATTGAATAGTGAATGATTGTTTTTCCGGATAATAATTAGGATCATGCCACGCATACAACGGAGGATCTTCCAGAATCAAATACACAAGGTTGTAGATAACCTGAACAAGAAGTTCGCTTTTCTTGTACTCGACACACTTCACCTCAACTTGTTTGGGCTCTTCTTTCTGTTCTGCAAGCAGCTGCTTGAGTTCGAGTTCTTCTGCAAGTTGTCTTTTCTCCTCCGCAGTATTAAAAAGATCGTCTTCGAAGTCCATGATTTTGAAATTATATGTTGCACAATTCTTACTACTTGCGGCCTTGTACTATTCTGCTTGTAGTTTTTCCGCTATTTCGATAATTGCCCGTGCATGTAATTCTAAAGCGGAAAGACCACGTGTCATAATACGATCTATATCGCTGTCTGCGCCGACAATCTGCTCCAGCGTGAGAATAACGGAAGTATCGCTTTCAATCGTTACCTTTATAAATTTATAATCCTTATGTATCCGGTTGACCACTTCCGTCAATTCATTGTGGCTAATCTCCGGTAATATCCAAAACGAGATGATATGCAGGAACTCTTCATCCTCTTTTTCGTATTGCCAAAAATACACATTGTCTTGGTAGGTAAATTTATACTCCCCGTTTTCCACATCTTCGTAAGGAATATCGTGACTTTCAAAATAGTCAATCATTTTTTCCTCAAGAGATTGTTGTATTGTTTCCTGTTCATCATCACCCTGAATCTTATCAATGACATACATAATCCCGATAAATACCGACAAGGCCAAGAATGAACCAACGCAACTAACAAGTACATTTACTACAATTGTTTTCATCTTTTTATTGTTGTTTATTAGGTTAATAATCGTTCTTTGTAATTTCCATACATGAAATATGATTCCAGGATAAACTATTCAAACTTAATATAGAGATTATTCCCCATACGGATAGTCCAAAATAGCCTTTCTGAATACGGCATGTTCATTTAGACTCCCCTTATTCCATGCTTCAATGAACTCCGCGTCACCAATAGGCTGATTAAACAGATTGACCAAACGAATATCTTTCTTTGCATTTGTTTCAATCTTGATTTTCTCTGTCCGCATATTCCGTCTAAGAAAAAGCAACGGTGTTAGATAACGCGGTATATGACGATATATGTGTTGAATTGCTGAAATGTAAGGACGCTTTAGATTAGCATTCGCCTGAGCAGACAAATAATAATATCGATCATCAATCACCATATTATGGGATTTCAAACTTTTCTTCCAGTCAAGTAGTGCAAGAGTTGTTCCTGCATATTGTCCATTGAGATACATAGCAATGCATTTCAAATAGTAGAATTCGGTGTTATCGCTTTGTGATATACCATTTTTCGCCAAAGCCACTGCAACATTGTAATTGCGATTACAGATAGCAATAATGGTATTTAGGAGCAATGTTTTGTCATCATCGCCTGATAGCAGATCAATATTACCGAGATTTGCGAACACATCAAGGTTGTACAATATCGGTAACATCCTACAAGCATAGTACCATGCTTTGTCAATCTGCTTTTGGTTCACGGCAAGCAAGACATGCTCCAAAAGATATGATGCAGCAGCATCATAATCGTATTTAGCACATGCATCCATTGCCGGCTGTAACAAAGCTACATCTTGCTTGATAATATCCAAATCGCTATACAAGCTCATGAATCTATCAATATTTTTCTTTTCATAGATATGCGAGCGGTTAACCTGATTCACCAATGACAATCCTTCCAAAGAACGGATACGGCTTAGTGCGACATAGAGCATCCCCGGAGAAAATATACCTTTGGGATCCAGCACTACGCGCTCAAATGTAAGCCCCTGACTTTTATGAATAGTTATTGCCCATGCTAATCTCAATGGATACTGAGTATAAGAGCCCACAATTTGTTTTTCTAATTTCTCTGTTTTCTCGTTAAAAACATATTTGACGGCTGTCCAAGTTTCTCGACTCACTTCCACCACCCTTTCGTCAATTTTAACAAAAACCGAGTCGTTTGACAAAGAATCCACAACTCCGATTGTTCCATTAACCCAACGATGATCTGTGTCATTACGGCAGAACATTACTTGGGCTCCCTCTTTCAGTACCAATTGAGCCGGTGCAGGAAGGTTTTTACGATTAAAATCTCCCTCCAATTCACCAATGTATGTAAAAGCGTTACTATGAATATTTGCCAATTCACGTTCATTGATATCATCAGCCTTCTTATTGAAAGGAGTTAAGGTCATGTCTTTTGTTGTACTATTTTCAATAGAATTGCTCATAAGCATATTCGCCATACCTCTAGCATTTACCGTTTGAATTTCTTCGTTAACGTATTGTCCCAAGCGGATATGTTCAAGCATCCGCAAGAAGTTATTGTCCTTTTGACGATAAACGGTTGTAAACTCAACGCATGGCAATTGATAATAGCGAAATACATGTGCGTTGAAGAAGTATGGTTTATCGGTATTGTAATGATGTTGATAAAATTGCGCCACTCCTTCATCACTCATGTCCAATACAGGTTCCAATTGATACATATCGCCAACAAACAACACCTGTTTTCCACCGAAGGGCATGGAATTAGTCATTATATTTCGCAAAATGGTATCAATGGCATCTACGATATCACACGTCACCATTGACACTTCATCAATGATTATAGTATCCACATGCTTAAGAACCAATTGCTTGGCATAATTGAGATTGAAAGCCTCAAATTCTGTGTTTGGCGCGATAGGATCAAGCGGCAAGCCAAAAAACGAGTGTATGGTTTGCCCACCGGCATTTATAGCAGCTAAGCCCGTAGGAGCCACGATAGCAAAGCGTTTGTGGCGTAATGTTTCCTGAATATACTTAACAAATGTCGTTTTACCCGTACCTGCCCTACCGGTAAGAAAGAAACTTTGATTGGTGAGAGCTATGAGTTTTTTCGCTAACTCTTGTTCGGAATTGAGGATGATAGTTAATTCCTCATTCATATTATTTTTCATAATTGGATGTATTTAAATGATTAGATGTGTTCAATTTGTATTATAATGAAATGTTTTGATTGCAGAATTAATCATGTCAGCATTTTCACTACTGCGGATATAACTGCGTGCAGCCAAGTTATATGGAACATTAGTTTTGGAATCAGTCAGATATAGCGGCGAACCATCAGAAGTAGTTTGTCCTAACGGATAAAAGTCGCGACCAATCATCCGCAATTGTTTGGGTGACGCCGATGTGATAGGCAAACATTCTATCTGGTCTTCATTGATTTTGATTATTACCGATTGATGTACACCACCCTGTGTCGGGACATTCACTATATCGTATAATGCTAAATCATGCTGTTTGGCATTTGAGTCTTTCATGAGTCGATTGTAGTTATAGCATGCTACAGTCTGTCGGCGAAGCATAACTTGCTGTTTTTTCTTCACATTTAGGAGTTGGCGTTGTATACCTTCCAAATCATGGATCATTGAGCAAAAAGGCTTTCTTGAACCAATTTTTGAGATTATGCTCCAACAAAGTTTCTCAACATTCCGATTCTTGCTGGTCTTTGCATAAGAGATAATCTGACTTAGGAACTTACTCGTTTCTTGAGCATCAAGAGTTGAAGTGTCAGCTGACTTGATCATCTTCTTCAATGTGTAGAGTGTTTTGTTTAAGTCTAACATAACTGTATAATTTTAATGGTTTTTTTTCGTTTTCTATAGGGTAATACCATTTCGGTTCTAAAAAGTAACCGCTCATGTGTATTTTTTTTATTTTTTTTCGTTTTCTATAGGGTAAAATACCATTTCGGTTCCAAAAAGTAACCGCTCATGTGTATTTTTTTCATTTTTTTTGATCTTCTGTAGGGTAATACCATTATAACCGTAAAAAGTAACACCTTTGCTGTATTTTTTTGCATAAAAAAAGTGACTCTCGAATGAGAATCACTTTTTGATAGTTGAAAGTTCTAACTTATTTCAACTCTTTCAGCAATACTTCTGCATCTGATTTATGTTTACTATCAGAAGAAGATATACGTTTCAAGTCTTTCTTTGCCTTCATGACATACCATAGTTGCCCACGGGAAAGATTAGCTAATGCATTGTACCATTCGGCATCCTGAAGCATATCTAGTTTGAAAGGATCGCTTGTGCCATCTAATATCTCCATAGCCTCCTTAGAAAGCTTGGCGGCTGTTTTATAATCCTTGTCATTAAGAGCAACATATGCATCTGCGATGAAAGTGGCAGGATCATCTTGAGCACCTTTCATTGAAGCATATGAAGAGTATTGCGCCAAATTGCCTGAAGCGAACTCAGAGCCAACGTTGCTAGCCGTCCATCCACATGGGATGAAGAAGAAACCGACAAACATGGCAGCAATAGCCATTGGCGCGAATATACGTATGAGAGCTGTCGTGTTAACTGATGCTGCTAGTTTACCAAGACGTCGCCATCCAACGAGAGGCGTAATTGTCTGTCCTGCTTTGGATTCCTCATCCCATTGTTTCATAGATTCCATTAGGCCACGTGCCTTAAATGCAATCTCAATATCTTTATCTAATTGCTTATTCATATTCGTATCCATATTTTGATAATTTTTCTTTGATTATCGCTCGAACTCTACCAAGGCATATACTTTTTTTGTTCTTTGCAACTTGCTCAGAAGCATATCTCATGTAGAACTTGATGGTTGTTATTGTCCATTCATGCCAAAAAACACCTGTCAATATGCGTCCACATGGATCTGGTGTGTTTTCAACAATCTGACGAATTATACGATTGCGTTCGTCATCCATGTAATCATCTTCTGGCACGATATATTCTTTTGATTTCTCTTTCATCAATATTTCCCACTCGTCATCATCAGAATATTTTACATCTGTGTCACGAATCATCTTCATCGCGACTCTAAAACCAACTCCTTCAAGATAACCTAATAAAGATGTTGTGAGCTTATCATACGTTATTACTCCTTTGAGAATATTTTGTTGGAGTAAGATAAACGCTTCATGATAAACATCTTCTCTGTATTTGGCATCTAATTCCTGGCATCTAAATGAGATAAAATGAATGAATCTCTCTTTCATCCCATCATATGCTTCTCGAATGCCGTTTTGGTTGTTGTCAAGAAACGATTGTATGTATTCTACGTCTGTCATTTATTTTAATATGTTATATTAATCAAGTAAAATAAAGGAAGCCCAATCCATAGAAGAGGGATATTTTATCCTTATTATATTACGCGCGCCCGTGAGCGCAGAGCGTTTATCTTTTCCTTCAACGATTTGTTGGTAGTATTCCCTCATAAATTCCGCCGTAATAGGATCACTAATAGCCGATAAACTCATCAGTATTGATTGAGCCCCAGCTTGTTTAAAGGCACGCTGCAATCCGAATACTCCATCTGCGGTTACTTCGCCACCAGCAGTATTGCACGCAGATAAAACCACTAAATCAGTTCCTCTAAAATCAAGAGACGAGATTTCAGAAGCTGTCAACAAACCATCTTGATCGCCGGCAGTAGGTTTATTCTTTGAGAGTGTATTGTTTGCTCCTGCGAGAAGTAAACAACAATATCTCATTGGATCTGCATTTCCATCTGAAAGTTGGTTCGCGATACCATGAGTCGATATGTGGAGAACACGTATGCTATCACCTGACATTGCTTTAAACGCACTCTCTGTTGCCATTTGCTTAACATAGAGTTTCGTCTCGCAACCTTGAGATTTTAAAAGCGAATCAATTCCATTAACCTCAACCAATGTAAATGGCAGGGAGTCTACACTGAAGCCTTTTCGTTTTCTATCTGCAAATATAAAACCTCTTTCTGTTTCCTCAGG
>Ga0310694_10002010_pt1 | contig 21687 bp, 17 predicted proteins | sample 174DNAGHGhighgp2_FD_203884 | JGI IMG/M metagenome (GOLD analysis project Ga0310694, IMG submission 203884) | Sheep rumen microbial communities from Palmerston North, Manawatu-Wanganui, New Zealand - 1742 DNA GHGhigh gp2 (v2) (version 2) | ecosystem: Host-associated > Mammals > Digestive system... | reverse complement strand
TCTTATGCGCTCTTCATTGCCTCCGCCGTCTTTGGATTTCTCGTCTTTTATCATCTGGCGGATGGCGGTCACCCTGTCCTGCGTCGTTGTAAAGTCTGTAGTGTCGTTATCGACGCCAACGGCGCGGTCACGGACTTCCGTTGCCAGTTTGCTGTATTCGTCTTGTTCTTGGCCTACCTGATCGTTGATAAGATCTTGTACGCTTTGCTTGTAGTTTGCAACGCGCAGCTGTTCGCGGAGCCCGACATTGGCCGCGCTGGCGGCATATCGCATACGCTGCAGGCTCTCTAGCCTGCCTTTAGTGCCACCGCCGTTCTTTCGCTGTTCCTTTTCCGCTGCTATAAGCTGGTCGATGGCCTTGATGCGTTCTTCATCTGTTATCTTGTTGTCGGCGTTGCCGTCGAGCCCGCCGGCCGTGCTTTCTATCTCAGCATATAGTCCTGCATATGTAGCTGCGTTGCCTGCATCGGCGGCCTTCAGCGCATCGACCTGCCCACGGAATGTAGACTGGCGAACAAGACGGGATAGTAGCTGTCTGCGGGCATTATACTTCCTATAATCGCTTGTGTCCCCGAGAAACTCGGCTACAGACGCAGAAAGCCCTTCCGACGATGCCGCATACATCACATCGGCCAGCACGCGGCGCTCGTCGTCGGTCTTCGCCATGTTGAAGTCATGCATCGCGCGTTGAAATGTTGCATTGGTAAGGCCGCTCTGTGTGAGTGCGTAGTTTACCATGCGACGGCCTCTGCTGGCTCTTTCGTTCTCCCATTCCTTATACTCCGCAGATTCCTTGTTAGTAGTCTGCGGGCCCTCGGTGGACATATCGGCGGCAAGCAGTCCTGCAGAAACGGCCGAGTTTGTATATGCTCTCCACCGAGGAGCGGCCTTGATGATGGATTGCGAACCGTTAAGCCAGGTTGATATGCCCTCAGCCGTCCAGCGATCAGAGGAAATGGTATTAAGCCCCTTATTCGGGTCCATTATAAGCGTGTCTACGCTGCTCAGCGTGCCCCGGAGCTCTCGTGCACTTTGAGCGCGGGCACGGCTAACGTCCTCGGCGTTCAGCGCCTGCAGCTCAGCCATCCATCCATTTGTCCTCGGATCGTTGCGGTTGATTGAAATCAACCTGGCCACTATATTGGCGTCGCCCGCCGACATGCCCATCCCGACCAATGTACGCGTCATTGTGCCGAGGTCTTCCATGTTGAGCAGCTCGCCATTGCTGCGCAGCGCCGCCGCCATCATATTCGTAGCCCGTACCGCGCCCCTGGCCGATAGCCCCAATGTGCCGCGCACAAGCGGGTTGTACATGTTGCCCCTTGCCAGCATGGATACCTTGGAAGCGGCCAGCTGGTGTCTGGCCATCTCTCCGCCAAAACCGCTGGCGACCAGGTCATTGTATTCAGGGTCTTGATACGCGGCATCCAGCCCCATTGGGCCGGCGCCGGACAGCATGATTGCGTTTCTTGTATTCACGCCGCCCATTCTGTTCATCGCGGCAATGAACTGATCCTGAGTACCTTCCATGCCCCGCCGGCGCATGTTGCTGCGCCAAAGGACGAAGGCCTTGACAAAGGTATCGCCAGCCTTCAGCTGCGCCCTGCGCGTGGCGATGTCCGCTGCCATGTTCGCATACTGCGCGTCGGTCATATACGACGGGGCAGTATTGCCAAGCTGCATATTCAGCGTGGCGTCGGCCAATGCCGGTGCCATGGTATAGTGGTTGAGCGACAGCCCCTGCTGGCTGGACAACGCCCTGTTAATCATTGCGGTAGTAGCCGACGCCTGCTGTACAGTGTAGTTTCCTGCCAAAGCGGCGTCAGCTATTTTCTCCGCCACATCCGCTATTCTGCGCGTAGATGTGGCACCAAGCGCTTTGCCGGTAAGCTGCTCGATGGCATCTATCATCGCCGGGATGTCGTCCCCGAAAACGTCTTTGAGCGGCTCCATCGCCTGTCCGCAGCGCTTTACCGCTTCTTTCAGTCTATCGGCGGCATCCTTGCCTTGCGCTTCTATATTCCTGCCAGGGTCCACAAAACGAGAAAGATCCATGTGCTCGCCGAGCCGCGCAGCCACCATTGCGGCACCGCGCTGGGACAGCCCGCCGAACTCGGCGGCATTATATGCCCTGTCGCCGAAGAAATTTCTCGCAAGGCTGTCGGCGAACCAGAAGGACTTCGGCCCGTTCCCGGACCGTAGCATGTTCATAGCCTGCGCGGCGGCCATCTGTCCGGTATAGTTGCCTATGTCTGCAGAGTAGTCCAGCCCGAGCGCCGAGTCAAGCATGCCATATACCGTGCCGAAGCCCCATTTGCCCATAATATTATTGGCGAAATTGGCCGCTTGCGCAGGTTCGCTGCCAGGCCTGATAGCCATGTATGCGTGTGTCAGTGTCTGCCGCCGCACATTGTTGGCTATTTCGTCAGCCAATGCACTGCCAGTCGCCCTGGCCATGTCTTGCTGCCAGTTATTAAATATCCCGGCGTTCGACTGGTTGCTGAATAGCACGCTTCCGGCGTTATTGCCCGCTAAAAGCCTGCCGCCGATGCCGCTTAACAACGTCGCGGCATCGGCCGGCATACCCATCCCTAGCACTTGTGCAAGCAACTGCGTCAGAAGCCCCTGCACGTCCGTACTATATGGGCCACTGTTCGGTGTGTTGAATAGTCCGTTATTGCCTGCCATGGTCTGTAGAATCGCTTTGAGCTATGCCTTCGTCTATAGAAGTACTCAGGTCAACGTCGTCGCCGTATGCCTTGCATAGGCTGTTATACAGTGCAGTCCAGTCGTCCTTATTCAGGTTCTCCAGATGCAAGGACGAGTCGGCGCCGGCTTCCGGAATATCCGGTATAAGGTGCTTTTCCAGCTCGCTCAACGAGATACCGGTGCGCATATTTAGTAGCGCTCTGGCGGCGGTTACCGATCGACCGGCTGAGAAGGCATCGTGCAGTAGCGACCGTTCGGCGCGCAGCCACAATTGATGGTAAGCATTGCGCGCCGAACTGTCGTTTGGTGTCCTGGCTATTTTTTCTAGGCAGTGATATGTATCGAACAAAGGCAGCGCCAGGGCTATGCCAACTCGATACCCTGCCAAAAATCCGCATCAAAGCCGGCGTCCATGAGGATGTCGGTAAGCTGCACATGCGTCTGGCCCACGGCCAGCAGCACACCGAGCGGAATTGCCGACACGTTTTCATTGTCCGTTATTATCGTATTGGCTTTTACCAGCTTGTCGTGCCATAACTGGCGGTCAGCATGCACGCGCTGGTCAGCCCGTGCATCGACCAACAGCGCCACAGCCTGTTCCGCGGCTGCGCCGGTGTCGTACGCACGTGTAGTCGGTGAAGTAAAAGCAACCTTGTTTACGCATGAGAACAATCTAACGGAGTTCATCATGTTCTGCAGCTCGGCAGCTTGCAGTCCCGTGTAGTCTTTATCGTTGAGCGCATAATCTATGGCAGCGGATGCCGCAGCTAACCGTGCAATCGTTTCCGCGCCCGGTTGTGTAGCCGTTATCAATACCCTGCCGCCATACAGCTTATAGACGTGGCTAAACGGCAAACCTGTTGCCGTGCACGCTAGCCATTGTGTAAGCAAGTCGTCTCCGAGCTTCACGGGCTTCTTTAGCGTGTGCTGCCCGCAGCAAGGACACTTGACGAATCTATCCTCTTGCGGGGGTTGCGCAGGCTCTGCCGCTTTCTCTGACAGTGCTTCGAAGTCCATGCTGCTGACAGCTTCGTCGTTACTCATTCCTATACCTCCGTTTTAAGTGCGTTTATTCTGTATCCGTTAACATTAAACGGCTTGGTGCCGTAAACTGCGGACACTTTGGCCTCTTTCCATACAGTAGCGCCTGGATAGCACATGGTGAGCTGTCCGTCGCTTGACGGCACGCCGTCCTCCGACCAATACGCGCCATCGGTATGCTCCTGCCATACCATGCCTGGGAATACGATATCTTTCTGTACCCCGTAACTGGCAGGAAACCTGAACTCATGCTGCATGCAGTAGTCGGCAGACAAAATATTTGGCGCCTTCTGGAGCTCTTCTATGACGTTTGCGGCAACTAACGCGCGATCACTTAAATACGACACATCTGGCGGCTCGGTCTTCTTGAATACATACAAGTCCGTATTCGGATCCAGTACTTTTGGCGATAGCTGGGCGTTGAACCGGCTGGTGCTTATCATACCGTTTGCTATCGCGCGCCCGCAGATCAACGTGTCGCTTTGTATCTTGGTGGTACCGTGGACAATCATCTGTCCGCCGACGACGATAGTTTCCCTGCCAGGCGTAGCTGTCGCCGCCGTCACTTTTACCTCTTCTCCTGCTCTGGGAACCAGCAAGTTCACGCCGTCTGGTGGAGATGTCAGCAGCACCTGGGCAGGAATATGCACCGCTTTCGCCAGTATGTCAACACTGGTCCTGGTGAGCCGTATCGCGGTTCCTGTCGTTTCGCCTTCCGCGGTCTCGGACAACGCGCATATATCTAGAGCTCCGGCCTCCACCGTCATCCCGGCGCCTCCGTTTATATATCCCGATCCGCCGTCGCCGGCATCTACAGACACCATGCCGAAGGCCGCCTGTTGGCCGCCGGTGGTGTTTGGGGTCTGTCTCCTGCCAAGGAGGACGTTTGCGGCTCCCGTCATCGACAGATTATGCGCGCTGCGCAGCACCACGTCGCCGGAAACGTTCCTGGACTCCATGACTATGCCCTCATTTCCAGTGTCTTTGGCAGTACCTGCGCAGAACTCCATCCGGTGCGCGGAGCGCGTGAACATGGAATCCGACGTGTTCAACGTGAGCGACCCCTGTGAGTTGTACGACTGGTGTCTGCCGGCCATGACGCTCATGTCTCTTCCGGGTCTGATATATAAATCCAGTGCAGGGCTTATGTATATATTGCCTCGCGACATCCTTATCTCGCTGCCATATCCGTCACACAGGCAGATGCTGCCGTCCGGCTCTTGCGTTATGAACGAGGTGCTGTCATAGTGCCGTTCGTCCTTCGGCTTTGCACCAGGAATCGGTATGATTTTAGGCAGCGGCAGCGTCGGTGCACTTGTAGGCGAGGTTGTCTGCTCAGTGGCGGCGCTGTCAGGCTGTGTTGACTCATGGTATCCGAGGCCTTTCTCGGGAACGTACCCGGCATCGGTATATCCCTTATTGAGTATACGCCGTGCAAATAGATACAGCGCCGAGTCTCTTACACGTTCTTCCTCGGAGAGGTTGTCAAAGTACTTATCGAGAGGAAACTCAAGAACCGGCGGCTCGCCCGGCACGAAGGGCTCTCTTAGCTCGACAAATTTTCCATCGTGCCCTGGTACCGCCGACTGTCTGCGGTACCCTAGCTGCGTCATTGCCGGGATATCCGGCGTCTTTATCGAGCACACGCGTTCTGAGCCGGCACTGCTAAGAGCGCCTGTGGTGCTGGTTCTGGTCTTGGCAAGCACCTCCGGCTCGAACGACGCGTCGTGGATCTCCGCCTGAGGCATACCGAACACCAGCTTGTCGTCGCCGCCTACCAACGATCCGCACATGCGCTGCAGCCTGTACAGCGGAATCGCATCCTGGTTGACCGGTTCAAGCTTTCTGTCGTCTCCGCTGCCGACTACGCGCATGGGCGGATACCCATTCAACACGCCGAACGCTTCGCCAATTGCTTGCGCGTGGTTCTCGACAGCCACGTCGCCTTCATCAACCGACTCGGACATCGGCGTTTCCAACGACACTTGAGCGCCCATCGCCCTTACGTAGTCATCTGCGGTCACGTCAAGCCTGGCAATGTTCGGCCCGCACAGTCCGGCTGCCTGCCTTCTTACATCCAGCCCTACGCCGGATTTTTTATCACGCATAAGAACATCTCCAGGCAATATCTTCTGCGGAACGCCCGCAGAGTGCGGAAGGATCAGCCCGGTTTTGTCCCCTATAAACGCACGTGCCAACCTTGCCGCTATTTCCGGCAGCGCCACGGCGGTCTGTTTCCCGTTCCAGCTCCCGCGGTTCCTGTCCTTCCAGTATTTGCTGACACCTGTGATATTGCACTCTGTTAGGCTGCCGTTTTTTACCGCCACACAATCAACGCACACGCCTTCGGACAGGGCGTTGTATACGCTGACCCCGGTTATGCCGTCGCTGTAAGGAAGATTTGCTTTATATACATCGCGACCACCGGCTGTGCCGCCTATGCGCATTACTAGAGCTTGCCCGATGTCCGGGAAGCACTGCAAAATTACTCCTGTGAACGTGTTCGCCATGATCGTACTTTAGATGGTATAAAAAAGGCGGCCTAAGTATTACTACTATAGACCGCCAGTTGCGCTGTGTGCGATAACGCCTAGTTCAAATACATGTCAGTAAATGTGAACGTAAGCGAGTGCGTTATAGAGGCCACCTGGCCGGCCTGCAGCTGAAGATCGAACTGCGACAGGTCGACGCCCTTTATGGTGTAGCTGTGCGTGCTGGTGTCTTCGCCCTTCATACAGCCGTTGCCGAACGGGTACAGTGTGATATTGACCTCCTCGTCCGGCTCCTTGCAGCTCTTCGACGCGGCATCCAGAAACCCCTGCAGAGCAGGTATGTTTTTGACCACTATTCCTTCACATGTCAGCGTTCCTTCGGCGGCGCCCTTGATCAGCAGTTTGACATTGCCGTTCTCAAACGAATACAAAGGGTAGACAGGTGTGACTTTTTGCCCGTACGAGATTCGGACCCCGAGCATGTACAGCGGAATCGTATTTGGTGCATTGCTGCCGACGCTCCACAGCACGCGCGCGCTTTGCGCGGTGATGGTCTCAGTCCGCCTTGTTTCGTTGCTGCTAAATATTTGCATCTGCTACCTCCTTAGAGCACGACTAGAGTCATGTGGAACTGGTTGAACGGCCTTGGCGGCGTTATCGAGAACTCCGCCAACACATGGTCGCGGTTAACCGGGTCTTGGTACGGCGCTCTGATGAACTCCCAGTCCAGCAGCTGCGGGCCGATATAGGCGCCGTAGCGAGGCACCAGCTTCAGATTCAGCCTGTCTCTTATGGCTGTCTCGAGCGCTAGGAGCAGGTCCGGGCTGATATTCGAGCTGCCGACTATGTTGCTGCCAACACCGGCGACCGACATCGCCACGTTGTCCGCGTTGGCGATGACGCTTTCCTCGTCCATGTTCAAGCTATTAGCCACAGCGGTGGTCATCTGGCGCATGTTGACAGGGGCGCCGTCGATGTTGTTGGCGATTATCCAAATGCCATTGGAGCCAAGCCGTTTTAGCTGCGTTTTGGCAAAGCTGTGCGGCTCGCGCAGGCTGAAGAACGAATAGCCGAGATTCGACAACGGCCTGTGCACCGGCTGACCGGCCCGCATGCCAGCGGCAGCCGCGGCTAGCGCATAGTTGGCGTTTGTGGCTTTTGTGGCGTCATCGTCGTGTCCGTCCAACGGCTCTCCCATGATGGTGGCGCCGTCTGCCCACACGCATTGAGCGCGGACCGAGCGAGTGACGCGCTTGGCGAGGATGTAGTCGATCTGGTTGACTGCGGTATCCGCGTAATAGCCGGTGCCGACCTTTATCTTTCCCTTGTTAGCGCCGGAGGCTTCCGGTGTTTTGCAAGAGACGCCGTACCACAGCGTGCGCCAGACTTTATTCTCAACATCGCTGGATGTTGCTTCCACCTTTCCTGCGCACGCGCTGATGACGTCGGAGTCCTCGGTGCAAGGAACCACGCTGTAGATGCCGTCATACCGGTCGCAGTAGTCAAGCGCGTAGACGTAGTCGGTCGGATTGGGCTCCGCCTGGTTGCTGGACGGTATGCCGGCAAAATAAACGGCGCCGCCTCCCGCCGACAGTGCGCAATAGCAGCCGAGCGCCAACGGGTTATTCACGTTTATCGGCCCTAGCGTTGTCAGGATATCGCTGACCGAACCGACGGTCCCGAATACCAGCTGCTCGGTAGAGGCAGCACGGTACCGCGCGTTCATGCCCCACTCAAGCAGGTTGTCGAATCCCCATAGGCCGAGCACATCATAGTCGGCCGCTGTGCTGTCGACAGTACTGCCAGGCATCAGTTCATTCATCGCCGCTTCAAAGGACGATGCGCCAAAGTACACGCGGCCGCCAGTGACGTCTGTGGCCTGCACGGCGCCGCTCCAGTTTGCCACGAAACAATAGGTGATCGACACGGGCTTCTTTTCCAACGCGTCGTACACATTATCACCGTTCTTGTTACCAAGACTGATGGTGTTTTTCCTTACCGACTTATGCCCGTTGAAGTCCTTTGTGATGATGTTATTGACCGGCCTCAGCTGCAGGGCGTCGGCAGTCTCTACAACGACAAAGTCATTCGGCTGAAGCACACGCCCGCCGAAAGACAACAAATCCTGCGTATCGTCAAGCACAATCAGGTCAGGATTGTTTTCGCTCCATTCCGAGTTGGTGCCGGTCAGCGTTATCTTATGGTACGGCCAGATACCGGACTTCAACTCGACATCAAACCGGCTGTCGTACGGCGTCACGGTGATGTCGGGCAGCCCGGCCGAGATGATAGGCTCTGTCCCGCTGTAGCTTACGTCAATGTCACGCAGCGCTGTGTCTGCGTTGTCGTTGTAGGTCCACAGAGGTCCGAGGCACACGACGCCCATTTCTGACACCGCGGCCGGGGCCTCTGCCTCGAACACCTGTCGAAGTGTTACCTTCGGGAAATCAAACCCAGTTATGCTCATTTTTATTCCTTGTGTTGTTGCCGCATGCGGCTACACTTGTTGCTGTGTTGAAAACTCAACAAAATCTTTCCGTCAATTATAGCGTAGCGCTGACGTTGTCAAGACCACGGAAAACGGGTCCTTGCGTATCGGCCTCCCAAGACAGCCCGCCAATCGCCGTCAACGACACAACCGTCTGGAAAAGCTCTTTGGCATTGCCAGCCTCGCCGGCCTTTATCATTACTGGTTCCGAGCTGCCTTCTACCTTCAAACTTTGCACCATGCCATCCAACACCAGGCCGGCTGTGTTGGTGACCAGGTAGTCCTCCAGTATGTCGCAGAGCAGCAACGTGCCATCCAGCGACTCGGTGACCACGGCGATCTTGCCTGTAACCTGGCGCACAGCGGTTCCCTCGTACATGACCCTGGTGCCGGATTCCGGATATGATGCACCGATGCCGGCGTTGATAGAATTTACCGGATATTGCTGCTGGCCAGCGCTTACCAGAATTGCAGGCGTCACGCCGGCTTTTCTGGAGTCCGGGCTCATGGGCAGTCCCACCTTGAATACCGCTCTGCATTCATCCGGCTCCACGCCGTCTTGCGGCCACAGCAGCCCGCGAAGGCGCTCGTCTCGGATATGCTCAGGGTCGCTCATGAAGTTCTTGACGATGTCACAGAGCCAATGCGCGAAACGATACCTTGTCAACGGCGCCGAGCACAGCGTATTCTGCTGCGCACGTTCGGTATAGTCGGTTACAACAGTCATAATCCTGACAGCACGTCGTCCCAGGCGTTGGGCCGGCGATTCGGGTTGGTGTCGTCCGGCAGCTCTGGCGGCAGCTTGCCGTCCTCCCAGGTGCCGGTCTTCATGGCCACGAGGTTGTTTGCCGGGTTGGTATGCAGCACATCCGCGAGTTCGACCTTGTGCATCTGCAGCGTGTACACTAGATGCGTCTGCTTGTAGCTGGACGACGGCGTCGCGGCGGCGATGACATACCTGTTGTTGGTGATGTCTTCCACCCACACGTCGCCCTTGGAGACCCACGGGTACGCTATGCACCTGGCCTGCACGGTCTCGCCCTGCAGGTAGCCGAGCTCGGACGGCGACTCAGAGACCTGTATCTGGTCCTTGATGATGTCGAGGTCGATGCCAGGAAAGTATCCGCCATCGATGCCGGTGCCCAGGCACCTGGGGCAGTGCTCGTTGACTGTCGCCTGGTTGGCGAAATCGGTGCACAGCGGGCACCGCACGCCCCAGATGCGCTTCTTCAGCAACCGTCCTGTACAGCCGGAGACCTTGATCGCGGCCTCGATGTTCTTCAGTATGTTCTCAGCGTCCGCGCTGTACGGATACGCCTTGTGGTTGCCGGCGTCCACGATGTCGGACACGAATTCCTCGTTGCTGTCCGGCAGTATCATTCTCAGCCGGTAGCACTCGTTGAGCCGCTTGTTGTAGTTCCGGCGGCGGTTGTCTACATAGCAGCAGTAGTCCTGTACGTTGTCTGCCAGCAGCTCCCACGGGCCGCCGGCACGCGAATTTTCTACCCGGAGTATAAAATTGGCCGGATAGTCCACGCCAGGTTTCATGGTCCATGACAGCACCCTGGCGTTGTCGTGCCTTACCACGCAGGACAGCGATGTGAAGGGAGACGCCATCTAGTACCAGTACCCCCTGTCGTCGAACCACGGCGCTGACAGCACGCCGAAGCACTCGTCCATGTTCATCGACGTCTTCTTGGCGTTGATGAACATGCGCCACTCCTCCCTGGCCTGCTGCGCCAGCTGCAGGTAGACGCTGCCCTTGTCGTTCTTGTCGAAAGTCAGGCCGGACGCGGAGTACTGCATGCGGTTCCTCATGTACCGGTACATGACGGCCTGCAGCAGGTAGCCGACGGCGCCCTTGATCAGCGCCTCGCGGAACGGGAAATTGGTCGCGTCGAAGTGCCTGGTCAGCGTCGGCGGAGTCTCCTCCCACTCGTCGATGGCGCGTTCGACCGCGTTCATGATCATCATGTCGCTGAACTCGAGGTCGTCCAACAGCGTGTTCATCTCGGCGGACGTATCCATCAGCGCCAGCCGCACGTCCATCGGGGTGACCGGATGCGGACCGGACTTCGAGCCGTCCATGCCTTTCCTGATGCACAGGTAGGCGCGGTAGTCCTGCGGCAGCTCGCCGTTCTCGCGGTAGCACAGGAACTCGGCGTACCACACGCCCTCGTTGAAATTTACCTGCTTCGGCGTAAGCTTCAGGTGCACCTTGCCGTCGGCGGTGAACTCGCACGGCACCCGGAACTCGCGGTTGCAGCCGCGGCGCATGGTCGGCCTGGCGGCGAATACCACCTTGGTCACGTCCCTCAGGTCCGACGGTATCTCGCCGGCGTAGTCCTTGGTTAGCTGGATGTCGTACTCGGCGGTCATGCCGGTGACGCATTCGATCACCGGGTATCCGTAGTCGGCGCTGCCATGTCCGACTGCCTGCTGCGATGCCTGGCCGTTGGACCCAGCGCCGCCGGCGACTCCGCCCTTGCCGCCACTGTTCTCAGCTATGCAGATTGTATCCATGCGTGTTATAATGCCCTCTATATAACCGGGCATGTATAAAAGAAAACGGGCGGACGTTTCTGTCCGCCCGTAGCGTCGGCCTATGCCTTGGCGGCGGCCGCGTTGCCGTGCATCTCCAGTTTCTCGGCAGTGTCCAGGATCTCGTCCACGCTCTGGCGAGTGAGCTTGAACACCGTGGTGCCGACCGGGATCTCCAGGTGCGGCACGTGGTCGAACAGCTGGTCGATGCGTTCCTGCAGGACGACCATGTCGACGATGCCGTCCTTGACCAGGTCTTCGGCGCCGTCCAGGTTCTCATGCTCTATCTTCTTCAGCATGCTCGGGCCCAGCAGCGCGGAGCCCACTTTGACATGCCACGGAAGTGACGGAAAGATCGTCGCGTAGAACCAGTCGATGATGGCGGCCTCGATGTTGCAGATCTTCATTGCGTTCCCTCCTGTTGCAATGCGGCCGGGCACGGGAAGCGCCCGGCCGCGGCTGCGGTTAGCCGTTGACGGCGGACGACGTGGTATTAGCCGTACCATTGTTCGTCACCGTGGCGGGAGGGATCGGCGTAACGTAGGCAGGGCCCCAGCCCGGTGCCACGTTGCCGTTCGGGAGCATCAGCCTGAAGCTGCCCAGGATCTGCTGGATGCTCTGCTGCGCGCAGGCGATCGCGGCGGACTGGGTGGCGTTCAGCGCGGTCTGCTGCATGTTGACCGCGGTCTGAATATCCTTGTTGGTGTCGATCTTGTTGGTGAGGTCGCGCCTGAGCTCGTCGATCTTGGCGGCGGCGAACTCCTGGGCGGCCATCCTAGCGATTTCGGAGTTCTTGTCCGCGAGCTGCTGCATCAGCGCAGCCTCGGTGCGGGGCAGGAATTCCGGAGGCGGGGGCATCGGGCGGCCGCCCAGGATCCCGGGCAGTGCTCCGTTGCCGAGGAGCGCGGCGGACAGGCCGCCGATTGCGAGTCCGAGCGCGCTGCCTGCGACGCCCTTGCTTGCGTACTCCTTCGTCTCGACTGGTGTGTAGCTGTTCATCATGTCACTTTCAGCCATCTGTGTTACCTCTTGGTTATGTGTTTTTGTTGCTGTCCGCCCGACACTCGCCGAAGCGGACAATTCCTCCGGCACTCGCCGGAGGAAAGGGTTGGTTATGGCGCCGGAGCGCCGGTTATGCCGTCATTTCAATATAGGCCGGGCGTAAACGAGATTAGTAGATGAACCTCCGTACCATTACGGCATCGTTATCGCTCTCATTTATTCCCGCGGTAATTATCAGTTCGTGTCTGCCGTGCTTTATGTGGATAGCACTAGAATCCGGATCCTGTACACTGTCATACTCCAGGGACGCGTCGTAATCGCTGGACGACAGATGTGCCAGTATTCCGCTATTCTGGGCCAGCCGCACGGATTCCAGCACCGAGGACGGCACTATCAACCACGCCGTGCCCCACTGCGTGGTGATGTTTGCCGTGTCGACGGCAATCCTGTCGCCGGCTTTTGCTATGTAGCATTCACCGTAGTTCAGCATAACAGGCTGCCCGGTAACGGCGGTCCCATCATCTTGCTTGTATGCGCGTCCGGCGTCTGTCTGGGATCCGGCGCCCGCAGTTGCTGGCAGCCACGCATAGCTGTCTGAACCATCTACACGTGTGAGCACGTCTCCGGGACTACCGCCAGACGGCAGAAAGTCGGATATCAGCAGAATGTCGTCAGCGGTGTCTCCAGCTTGCCCGGCGCCGCCAGGCGGAGTTATGTCTTTCCATGTATACCACCAAGTACAGGTGTCGTTGCACGGCTTATCTGGCCCGCCGCCATGCGTATCGTCGTCGTCGTCCGGTGGCTCTGGAGGCTTCTTGCGCAGCACCCATACGGTGTGCGCGTCAACAAACGTCTGCAACGCCGCCGACGCACGCTCTTCCCAGCCGGTGGTGTCGGTCGGCACGGCCCATGGGTCGCCATCAGGATTAGCAATGGCGTATTGCGCGTCTAGCAAGACGATACCTTCCTGCGAGTCTACCGAGGCTGGCGCCGTCGCCGCATACCATTCCCCTGCCGGCTCTACCCAGCCACCGGCGCCTGTGTTGTAGAAGTGGTATGTGGTGGCTGGTATGTTGTACGAGCCCCACACCCCGTCATTGTCCTGTACGTAGCGGCCGGCTATTTTTCCGTTGAACTCGTCGGCGCTTATTTCGACGGCCCGCACCAGCTCATATCCGATTGGAACATCGACTGTCTCGGCGTCCAGACCGGGGTCGCGGGACACATCGGTATCGCCGTCAGGTGTCAACGGGGCAGACACAGGGTAGCCGTGTCCGTCATAGACGCCGATGCCTCCCCAGAGCGTCAGCTGATACGCATGCCCGACCAGCAGCGGCCCGTCGGCGCAGCTCTCGTCCAGCTCGGACCAAGGCATGCCCGCGGCCTCCGTGTCCTGCTCGGGAACGAAGACGACGGTCTTTGTCGACATGTGCGGCATATTGCCGCATAGTAGATTTAGTGTCTCGACCGCCCTGGATGCCGGGATCGATGACACGACATCGCTATCGTACAGCGCGTCATACGTGTTGTCCGCGTCACCAAGCGTGGGCGTGTCCCACTCGTAGCCGGTAGCCGTCTTCTTCAAATACTTGCCGGCAGCGCCAATAGGCAGCTCTTCCTGCTTGGCATCCAGCAGATCATCTATTTCCTCGCTTGTGTAGTACCCGGAAAGATCGACGTCGGACACCGACACATCGGCCCAGATCAAGCCGTTGTCGGTCGTCTTCAGATACTTGCCAGCGACGCCGTCTGGCAGCTTGTTCTGCTTAGCCTGCAATGCGGCGTAGACGGCCCTGTTCTGAACAGTATTGGACGAGCTGGCGTCGAGTGCGGCGTCTATTGCCTGACGGCTTGTTATGTCTATTCCGCGATATGTTCCATTGTCTGACACGCCCAACCATACGCTGCCGTCCGGCCGTATATACACACGGCCCACTGTGTCCTGTGACCATACCGGCAGAATGGTCACAAATTCAACCCTGCGGCGCAGCTCTTCGGTTATGACGCTGTTCTTTAGCGCGTGTTCAGATGTCAGGCTTAACGTGGAGTCGATCTCAAGATCATCGACCGCGTCTCCAGAAGTGGAGTCAACCTTGTTTATATATTTGATCCACACGGCCGGATAGCTGCGGAACGCGCTTTCCAGCCTGTTCTCTGCTATCTCATAGTTAGTTGTTATTTCCGCCCGCCATAGACGAGTCGCGCTTGGAGTAGTAGAAAACCCGTAGCCGGCGGCGTCTTCCGCGTACGCCACGTAAGTATACGACGATGTACCTGCAGCACCTCTGAACGGTATCGGGCTGCTCCACGCACCGTTGTCCATCACATAGAGGTTTCCACTGTCAGTATCGTAAAAGACATATCCGTCGATCGCCGACTCTGGCCGTTGCCAGAGCTGGCCCGACATGTCGATTTTAAACGTGCTAGCCCGGTTCTCGGACAACCGCTGCAGGAGAGTTGAGATAGCCATTTTGCCACCTCCCTCGCCGTCGTCCACATACACGGACAAATTATCCGAATAGTCTATCTGTGCCTCGTCAGACAGATCGCGAGGAACGAATAAACCTGCAATCGGTGTATCCCACAGCTCTACAGCACCTCCTGACACGCTGCCGGAAGCGGCTTCATATACTGTGTTTCCTGCTATCGACGCTTCACCGGACGTAACGATCAGTCTGCCAAGCTTCATGGCGCCTGTTCCGGTGCTTGCCAGCTGCACCGTGTTTCCCTGTCCTGCGGCAACCGTTATGGCACCATGCCAGTACACGGCCTTGCCGGCTGGTATCCCTATAGTTATGTTTGCCCCGACCGATAGCGTTTCGTCAGAGTATATGGCGGTAACGTCGGCTGCCGTTGTTGCGGTCATCGGCGTAGTAAACGACGCTGGCGTTATTACTATCACCTTATTGCCGGCCGCTTCGATGGCGGCCTTAAACTGCTCGACGGTGTTTACATAGTATATGAACGTGCCGGCCGTGAGCGGACGCCAGGCTGCCGTGGTGCCAGGAGGCGCGCTATAAACGGAGGCTACGCACATGTAGGCGCCAGTAGCTCCGTCTGTGTGATAAAGGACTATGTCTCCGGGCACGTAGCTCGTGGTCGCGCTCCAGTCCAGCCCTGTGCCATCGCCTAGTCTTGACCAGCTAGAACCGCCATCATTCGAGTACTCCAGATATGCAACAGGGCTGTTGCTGTTGAGCCTTATCCTGCCCTCGCCGGTACCAGCCGAGTACGCTTTCAGTATTACCGGGCCGTTGACACGCAATGACGACAGGCCGCCTGAGAAAGCCTCTTGTATTTGTTCAGTTATATCCCGTGCCTTGAACTTGGCGCCGGACAACGATATTACTTTACTGGACATGCCGCTGATCCTTAGATGAGAATAAAACAAAAAAGCCGGCGCCGCCGAACCGCGACACCGGCCGTGCGTACTCATAGTAGGCTATTCGTCAAGCCCGTACTTGGAAACAAGAGCTTCCCAGCTGCCGATATACTGCAGCGACCGCTGAGAGAACGTCACCTTGTCCTCGCCGAAGTGCGCTTTCAGCAGTTTATATGCTTCAGACCATTTCTTTTCGGCCAGTAGCGCGTTGAACTTGTCCGCATCGCACTGAGCAGCGGATTGTTCCGCGGTCTTCGGTGCCGGCGCTGGAGCGGGTTCATGTACTGGATCTGGCACGGGCGCCGATGCCGGCTCAGCCGGCTTGTCCTGCGCGTCGGCGGCTTTCCTCAGTCCGGTGTCGGCGCCTTCCGGCGCGGCGTCGCCGACTTTGGCGAAGCCGTAGGCGTTTGGCGTTCCGCCAGGAGGCGTAACATCAACAGCATTGAGCTTATACTTGCTAGCGAACTTATTCACGCCGGCCACCACCGTGTGGGTGCCGTTATCGGCCTGTCGGAAGATCTGGGCGGGCTGCGCCTTTGGTGCGGCAACGCCGACGGCGGCCGCCGGTGCAGTTTGCTTTTGGATAAACGCCTTGTTGGCGCTCTTGCCCGGGCAGTACGGCACCGAGACATATTCGCCGACGTCGTTCAGCACATTGATGGTCATTGAAATCGAGCCGTTGTTTATGGCATTGGCCATGCAGGCCTGCTGATTGCGGTCTGCGCATGACCACGGGTCGTAGTCGACAGTGACCGTGCCTCCGGCCGCGAGCCATTTAGCACCTTTGGCCAGCCAGGACAAGCCCCTAGCCAGGTTCTTTTCGTCTTTAATCGTAACGTAGATGGGTTGATCGTTCATTGCAGTATCCGTTTGGTTGACAAATTATATGGCCGGCGCCGGCCACGCATTGTTAACGTAGCCCTGCACCGGCCATTTGTACCACTAGTACTCTATGCGGGTACTATTTCCAGGCAACCTTTTCGCCAATACCGAACTTGGCAGCGGCCACACCAGCGATGTTGATCACGGAGAAGCCGGTGGTTTCGTGAGCGAAGAAGCTCAGCCAGATGTCGTCGAGCTCGTCGGTGACCATGGACACGTCCTTGTAGGTGTAGAAGCCGCCATAGTAGCGAGGATCGGCGTAGATATACACCTTGTCATCCTCGACCAGCTCGGTCTTGGTGGTGACGATGGTGTCGATGCCCATCAGCTTCGTCAGGGTGACGCCGTTCATGAAGATGTCCTGGGCGAGGTCGCCGCCGATCAGGTCACGGGTGAACACGCCGAGATCGCAGAACGTGTTGTAGTTCATGAGATACTTGGCGGGCTGCAGGTGGCCGGGAGTGGCGAACATGCCCTTCTTGAGGTGGACGAGGGCCTCGCGGGACATCGGGCCGGCGTTGACGTAGCGGCGGCAGCCGATCTCGTCGATCTGCTTCTGCTGGGCAGTGCCGGCGGGGTCGGTCTCGCAGGTGCCGAGAATGGCATCGTCGACGGCCATTGCCACGTTGTCCTCGACGTCCATGATGTCTTTCAGCATCAGGTCGTGCAGGATGTCGAGCAACGGCATCTTGTAGCCCTGAAGACGGATCTTGTCGATCGAGTACTTCTTGGTCATGATGCGGTTGAATTCGACACGGCTCTTGTAGCCATGAATCACCTCGTTGCCGGGGCCGTTCTCGAAGGAGACCTGCATGGCGCCGGCGGACTCGGGCTCGATCTCGACAAACATCACCGGGAAGTCGGTGTATTCGGTGTAGTCGAGATTTTCGTCGGTGACCTGCACTGGCGGGGTGATCTGGCGGCGGATGCCGTTCTCACGGATGCTGGTGCGGAAGTACTCGTCGGCGGCGAGGCCGGCGGTCTTAATCAGATCGCTGTCTCCGGACAGGAGCTTGCTCTTGATGTCCTCGGAAACGGCGGCAAGTTTAACTTGATCGTACATTTGTCGCTACCTCCTGTTCGCTTAGTTGGAAGTGGATTCGTCAGCTGCGCCGGCGGCAGGGACAAATGCGGTGAAGAACGCAAGCCTCTTGTTGCCGTGCTCGTCTGTGGACGGGGCCAGGGAAACGAAGCCCAGGATGGACTCGGAGCCGAGGCCGGAGGTCGCCTTCACGACCTTGCCGAGGTTGTCGCCGGTGCCGGCAACCAGCGCGTCGTTGGGCGCGTAGGTGGCGGTGGTGTCGAATTCAGTGGTCTCCATTTCATAGCCAGCGGTGGCGGGGATGGCAGTGATCTTGCCGCCCTGGGCGCTGAAGGTGGAGCGCTTGGTCCAGTTGTCGCCGGAGTTGTAGCCGGTGGTGACGTCGGGATCAAAGACGTTCTTCAGGGAGATGAACGGAACCGGGCAGTTGACAGCGGAGCCGGCAGGGCAGCCAGCGATGTATTCGCCATTGGCGTCCAGACTGACCACGGAGCCCTGGAAGATCTTGGCCGCGTTTTCGTCGGCCTTGACCGGGGCAGGGAACTCGATCCTGAAGGGACCGGTAGCCACACCGTGGCGGATGTTGGCAATGTGCTCGTACTGCCTGTCGAAGGTAGAACGTGTGATTTTGCTCATTTGTGTTTTCCTCTATGTTTATGCTCTAACGACTGTTAGTCAACGTCGAGAATTTTGATCATTCGGTCGAGGCAGTCCTCGCTGGCGTCGCGTTTGCCGGCGGCTCCCGCAAGGAACCCGCCGGACACGGACTCGTCACTGGCTGTCTTTGCCTGAAGCTGTGCGTCAAGCAAACCGCGCAACAGGCGGAAAGGCGCCTCCGGGTCGGTGGTCAACAGCTGCCTGCTCTCCTTGAGCTGGTCGGCGTTAAGCGCGCCGACCTTGAGAAGTGCTGACAGTGTGTCGTCCACCATGCCGTCGGACACCTTTGGCGCCTCGGCGGCCGGGGCCTGGGCCTCGGACGCCTGTTTGGCCAGCTGGGCGGCGGTGCCACGCAGCGCGTCGTTCTCCTTTTCAAGGGCGTCGACGCGATCAGTGAGCTCGTTGGCCAGCTTGGTCAGGGCTTCAATGGTGTCGTTCATGTGCTGTTTTGCTCCTTATTGCTGCTTCTTTGCCGCAAGAATCTCGCGAGCTTTCTGGGCGCGGGCAGTGGCGGCCTTTTTGGCGCTGGCCTCTTTCTTTTCGCCTTCGTCGGCAGGCTTAGCTGCGGGCGCCTCCGCCGCTCCTTCGGCCGTGGCATCGCCGCCAAGTTGTTCGGCGGCCATCTGCAGGACCTCGTCCGGAGAGACGCCGTTGGCGGCCGCCTCGTCGAGAATGGCCTGCGCATTGGCCTCGTCCTCGGGGCTGACGTCAGACCCGGCACCGCCCATCATGTCTTCCATGGCGGCTTGGATAAGCGCTTCTGGCGGCACGCCGAGCTGCTCGGCCTGTGCCTCGACCTCGTCGATGGCGTTCATGATGTCATCAGGCGTGACCTCGGCACCGAGCGCCTGCGATGCGTTATCAGCAAGCTGCTGAACGCCGGCCATCATCTCGTCTGCCTGGCCCTCGGCGTTGGCAAGCTCCGCGACGGCCTCGCCGTCGGCCTCGTCCGAGGCTTCCTGCAGCATCGAAGGATCGGCTGCCGCAGCCTCATCAAGGGCAGCTGCCGCCTCGTCAGGGCTGACACCCTCGGCCTCCGCATATGCATCGATGTCGGCAGCCAGCTTCTGCTGGAGAATGCGGTCGCGGCAGACATTGAACAGCGGGTTGGTGGCGGCGAGCTTCATCAGCTCGTCCTGCGCCTCGGCCAGATCTTGCTCGGTGGATTTCTCGTTGAGGGAAGCGAGCTTCTGCATGACCTCGGTACCGGTGCGGAAGTTCTCCTGGAACTCTTCGACGGCGGCCTGCTTGTTCATGCGGGCACCGGCCAGGATCTGGGCCAGACGGCCACGATAGTCAGCAGCGGACTTGGGGAAGGATGCGGGGCAACCGTCCTGGGACTGGGTCTTCTCGGTCGTGCCGGTGGCGGACAGAGCGGCCTCGGCAGGCTTGTTGAGGTCCTGGCAGTTGGGCGGTGTGTCGACCTTGTCGCTGGGCTTGTTGGCCGCGGCGGCGGTATCGGCGTTGACGCCCTCAATACCCTCGTGGATTTCCTTGGTCTCCTCCGCGCCGCGATTGTCCTGACCGGCCACCGGAGTGGTGGTCTCGATGTCCTGGCACTCGGCGATCTTGGTCAATCCGTTGGCGCTGAGAATGCGCGCCAGCGCTTTAGCTTGGTTGGTGATCTGGTTAGCCATTTTTGCTTTCCTTTGTTCGTGTGGTCGGTGACAAAACCGTCACCATATTTCTGCCGTTCAACAAATCGGCCTATTTCGACAATCCTGCTATGTGGCGCAGGGCGTTCATGCACGTGGCGTCGTCGTTCTGCTGGGCGAACGACACCAGATACCTGGCATACGTCCTCCGCAGCGCGACTTCGGCGTCGTGCCCGATGGAGGCTTTCTTCTTGTGCCCGGACGGCTTTTTCCTGCCTATGATGGTGATGCGGATCGACCTGGTGCCGACGGCGGGATTGGTCATACCGAACTCCGGCATGAAGGCCTCAATTATATTAGCCAGGTTTACGTCCACCGGCAGGTGCTGATCGAAGCTCCCGTCCATCAGCCGCTCGTTGGCGCTGTCGTCGTCCTCCAGCTCGCGCATCATGCTTGACATGTCGCCGCAGCAGTCCTCGTCCAGCGAGCACAGCCGTTCCTTGTCTTCCGGATCCTCAAGATCCTTGCCGAGGATCTTGAACAGCATGTCCGGGGACAGCAGCAGCCCCTTGCGGTTGGACACGTCGATAATTTCCTCGGCCGGGAAATTTTCTACCCGGAGTATAAAATTCGACTTGGCGTCGCTGTCGTCCTGCTCGTCCTCCAGCTTGTCGCCCTCGACCAGGCCCTCGATGCGCTTCTCCATCTTGGACAGCTTGGCCAATGTGGCGGCCGCCTTGGTGAACAGCGGTACGCGTCTCGCCGGACGGGCGTCGAACGCCGCGAGCGAGGCCTCCTTGACCTGGTCACCGGACGCCACCTTGCGCAGCACGAACGCGATGCGGTCGGCCGGCACGTCCACCCCGGAGATGTCGTAGAACCCTGGCTTGTCGTTGATGACGGTGCACTGGGTGCCGTCGTCCATGTACTGGCAGCGCATCTTTTTGAAGTGGTCGCAGTGTTCGGACGCGGTCTTGGCCTGACGGCCGCAGACTCTGCACGTGTCGAGCGGCACTACACATCCCATGCTTAGGTAGATGTTCTGGCCGCTGGCCTTCTTCTGCAGCCTGGTAGCCCACTTCTCGGTGTCGACGGCGATGATCAGCTCGCCGCGGTGCATCGGCTGGTTGTACCTGGCCGCGACGATCTCCCCGGACGGCGCCACGCCCTCGGTCTGGTGCTCCTGGTACACGGCCGCCTTTTTATCCATATATGACGAGTCGTGGTACTTCATCAGCCCGCCGTCGGTATCGTAGCTGGCCTTCTTCTTGTTCTCCGGGTACGGGAACACCACATGCTGGTAGGTCTCCGGGAAGTCGTCTCCATTGCGGTTCCCGCCGTACTGCTCTTGCGCGCCGGTGGTGATGACGTGCAGGTAGGTGCGGTTGGCCTTCTTCTCCAGGCCGGCGATGACGTCGGCGAAGGCGTCGGCGCTGGCGCGCTTGACCATGGCCTGCTTGTCCATACCCTTGCTGCCGACGCCGATGATCTCGACCGACGGGACATCGAAATTGAAGTCCTCTGGAAGTATGCGTTTCTCTATCATTACAATTTATCGTTAGCGCTGCAGCTGGTTATATGCGGTTACCAAGGCGTCCACCTGTGCATCGGTTAGTTCTTTAGCTTTACCGCCTTTGCCCCCGCCGAGGAGATTTACCGGAGCACCTTTGCTGTCCAGCCCAACCCTGATGCCTATTGCCTTAAGCGCGGCCGCTCGGTTTTCTTTTTCCGACTTGGCTTTTTCCTTTTTGCTCTTCGCCAAGTTCTTCGCGCCAGTGTCTATTTTTTCCAACGTTGATAGATCTATCTTTTCCGGCACTGATTCCTTGTGGCCAAGGATTTTGACCAGTGAGTCC